>JAAUXU010132096.1_pt1 | contig 13504 bp, 18 predicted proteins | sample 7278151 | NCBI WGS metagenome assembly JAAUXU01 (sample SAMN14350113, study PRJNA611818) | marine sediment metagenome | isolation source: surface marine sediment (1.8m) | place: French Polynesia: Moorea | collected 2018-08 | reverse complement strand
GAGATGTACACTGTCCCCGGGTCGCACCGGAGACCGGTCACAGCGCTGGAGTGGTCGCAGAACGGAATGAGGCTTTTCTCAGGGGACGAGGAGGGACAGGTGAGATGCTGAGTGCATAACAGAGACATAGTTTGTATTCTTGACATCAAAACCAACGTTACTTTGACATGTAGTACAGTTACGGCTGATTCCAGGTACAGGTAAAGCAGGATTTTCGTACATAATACTCTAGGTCTAGAACTACGTTGATATTCAGGCAGCTGGTGGCAATGATTTTCTCTCTCCCGAGGAGCTTAGTTTTCTTTCTTCTCCTTGATCAGCGTCTTGAACACCAACCTGGCCACGTCCAGGATTGACCACCCCAGGAGGATTCCCATGGTGCCCCCAACGGCTGCTAGGAAGGCCAGGTCGTCCATCAGAAGGTACTCCTCCTCGACGACCATGTCCGTGGTGTCGTAGAAGATGTACACATTGGTTGTTCCCCTCGTTCCGGCGTTCCTGTCCCTTCTCCTGCTGACAGAGTGCGAGGTCCAGGCCTCCGGCTTGGGGCACTCCTCCTTCGGAGGATTGTGCATGGCGTTGAGGACGAAGACGCTGGTGAAGCTTGACATGTAGTAGTTTCTTACGTCGGTGCATGGTGAGAAAGCTCCAGCCTCTTTGCCCGCCAAGCTCTTCATGGAGGGGAAGAGGCAAAAGGAGGAGTTTGCATTTGCTAGTTCCGTCATCTTCCGACAGGCCAAATCGTTCACGCAGTCGTAGAAGTCTTCTTCCTTGAAACCGATCTTGCCGTCATTGTTAATGTGCTTCATCTTGGTTAAGGCAAAGTCAGCAATGTTGACGTCCGGGTCCAGCTCCTCCACGTTCACGGAGGATCCCGGCCAGAAGTTTGCGTTTAGCCCTAGAGACGCCTTGGGATGGTGGAAGTAGAGGTCCATCTTAGAGGTGGTGAAGTGGGAAGTATTGAACTTGAGCCCGATGTTGTACTTGGCAGTGACCTTGCAGGTGGGCACCAGGCTGTAGCACTTGCCGGAGAAGGTGCTATGCTCCACAAAGTGCACGCAAGGGACTGCTCCCTTCTTTAAAAGGTCAGAGGGAGGATAGTTGTTGAATCCGTCCTCCCCCTGGAGAGAAACATGTATGAGGATGTCCTCCAGCTGAACGGTGACCTGGTCCCAGGCTTCCTCCGCCTCCCGCCTTGTCCGGGGGAACTTATCGTCGTACTGGGACCAGTCGGGATCCTCCTGGTCGAAGAAGAGCGGCCAGCGCCCGCGCAGCTCCTCCAGCTTGAAGCCAGGGCAGAAGCTGATGGCGGGGAGCACCAGGTCCGGGTTGGGCTCGACCGCGCGGGCGATGGTGATTCGCCTCTCCATCAGCTTCCTTACCTGCTCGGAAAAAGACTTATTGATTCAGGCTAAAGACATTTGCGAAAAAATAAGGACTTGTTCACCTGGAGAAAGCAGTCTACCAAGAACAGGGTGAGCAGCGCCGTCGCGATGAGATAGAATACGCACCTCGCCACCCACAGCTTTAGCAGGTCAAAGTCTGGCCTGGGCACGGCCGGGAGCGGCATGCTCTTGCGCCTGTATTGCTTCTTGGACTTGCTGTAGACAAAGGCCTCCTTGGGGGGCGTCCTCTGTTCATAAACCCTCCTCTGGTTTTCCGCGTCTATTACTGCCGCCGCCGCTTTCTCTGAGGAGGGGCGTAGCATTATGGACGACACCAGAACTCCGCTCTGCGGTTGGTGGGACGCCCTCCCGTCCTTTGATGACATTGTGTGGTGGTAGTGTAAATAGCGACGACCTGACATTCGCCTTGTTTACTGACAACTTTAGTGTGCAATGTTTCCAGAATTTTTCTTGACCGTCCGTCCTCTCGTGTAGCACTGCTGTCAGAGACTGAGGAGAGGCCGGCCCCGATGATACGAATAATGTTTCTCTCGAACCTTGATATTCATTGTCCTTCGCCCCCCTCATAAATATGAATGACTTCTGGTCATCCTCGCACTGCATTTTGGCGAATAGTTTCCTCTTCTCACACGCTAGCTGTCATGACTTGGTATATTTGGCAAAAACCGGGTCACACAGATAATTGCCGTTTGCGTTGTTGTTATTGCGTGCGTTTGGGGCCTCGAAATTGCGGCGGCGCAATTGAAGCACGCAGTATTTCCGTGGAAGTAGGTAAGCGCCGTCAACCTTCAACTGCTGTGTGCACGACGCAGTTTCCTCCGCGTTTTAATTGCGACAAAGACGCAGATTGGATCGAGGGAAAAAACCGGGACGACAAATATTTTCCATCTAATTACCCCCAACGCCGGCATCGATTGTTGACCATTGCTGGCATTTTCTCTAGAACGCACGCGAATTTTTGGTTCAGACTTAGCTGGAATCCCAAGTCTTTTGATGTGTCGGTGGGATTTAGATTACTAAAACTTTCATGGCTAGCTCACTTTTTGAAGGCGCAGCGGTCCAGAGCCAAAATGTGCCGCCTCATGGTCTCGCTTGGTAGCCGGATCAACCCACAAATACCTCCTCCTCGTCATTGTGATGTAACAGAGGAATTGCTCCTTACGAACCATCTATACAGTAATCTTCATCCAGATACCTAAAGTTAGTACACTACGTGTAGTTGGATTTTAACGCTGGATGTTTTTATGCCTCCCTGTGAAATTCGTTCACATTTGACCGTGGGTCCTCACGTCGAATGTCACTCTTCAATGTGAGAAAATTTATTTTCTTGGGAAGTATAGATATTTCCGGTGCACCTAGCAAGCAACGATTATGGAGGCCTACCGGGGTTTCTTTGTGTGTGCAAGGCAGAATGATTGCGGTAATGCGTGCTGCCATGAAATGAAGGCCAACACCCTACTTCACATGCAGTCAAAATAGAGCGATCTGTTTTACGTAAACCTGCACCGCAATCAAAACAATTTTTTCTAGTTACGTGCCTAGGGGTTTTTCTCCCTCCTGGGCTAATTCTCGCCTTGACCCGATTTTTCTATCATTTTCTGGCTTTCTCCTTTTGTACTAGCCTTGAAACGACCTTTGGGGTAAAGGCCAGTGCTGCTTCAAGGCTAGAATACACTTTGTCGGAAGCATCAGGGCGATTATCAAGCTAGTAAAGGGTTCGATTTCGTGTGCAACCTTTCGACGAGTACAGTACATAGTTATTCTCCACATTGCCCCGATCGTTTAATAAAAAAGTACATCAGTTACAGAATTCAGAATGTCGGGTTATATGATATTGTTTTAACCCTCAGATCTTCGTGACCGAGATGGACTTTGTGTCGAGCTCCACCTCCAGCCGCCCCCTGCCCGTGGCCAACGACTCCCCCGTCGTCCAGCTCAGCTACTTTCGGCAGAACCTCCTCGTCTCCACCGCGGAGAGGTCCTTCGTTGTGGCGGCCTCCGCCATCGCCAATGCGGCGGAGGAAGGGGGAGGGAGGAAGAGCGTCCTCTCCGCCGCCCAGGTGGGTTCGCGTCCACGGGCCAGGGAGGGGAGATACGGGGGAATATTCCTAAAGCGGGCGGAGCACAACAGCAAGCTGGAAATGGCCGTTTCAAGGTAAAGGTGTCAAGAAACGTAAAAATTTTTTGTCATATTTTTCTCACCTCTCTTTCCAGGCCCAAAAACGCCCTGTACCTGGCGTCGTCGGTGCCTCCCTCTGACGTGACGGTGGATGCCACCGTCCTGCTTGGTTCCCAGCTTCGCCGGCCTCACCCCGAGGTGGCAGTGCTCAACCCGGCCATCTTCAGCAGGGAGGAGAGGGACGCAGATTCCAAGGAAGAGTCCGGTGGGGAAGAGGAGGACGGGCTCGGCATGCTCTCCGCTATGTGCGACAACGATGGAGGAGACGGCGAATTTTGCGTCGTGGCATACAACAACGCCGTCCTTCACATACTGAGGCCCAAAGTGCCTGGTAAATAGCACACAAAAGCCTTATTTATTTTCCTCCTTTCTAAAGCTTTCTTCCTCACTTGTGTAGCCGTGGTGGCCAGCTGCAGCGGCCTGCGGAAGATCACCGACCTGTCCGTGACCTCACAGTCTGGCGCCAAGGCGGCAGACCCCAAGCTGAGGAAGGCTTCTTCCGAAAAGGTTTGTCAATTAATACAATTGTTTGTACTTGTTTCTGATGCTGCATTAGCATCTGTCTAATTAAAAAATATTGTATGCTTTTGCTAGGCATAGTGCACAGTACCAGATTTAGAATCCAAGAACCAGTCAACAATGCATTATATTTAGGAACGAGGCAAAAGTCGGCAAAACCATTGCTACAGCCCTAGGCAATGCTGCCTTTGACATTTGGCAGCCCAAATGGGGCTTTGGAAAGGTGACCGGTCAAATTCCGGCTCTGCCTTGACTGCAGAAGTGTTCTTCTTGAGGTAGATATAAATATTTTGGAAGCACTAAAAAGGCGTTGGGTCATCCCATGCACAAGAACTGTGTGCCACTGTACCTTGGAATGACACCTCATCTTGACCAGCATCATTTTCCACACCTACTACAGCAACAATTCTAGAAAATGAGTCAATTACAGATTCTGACCATTTCACGGAATTTCTACCATTGAGAAACTGTCCAGAATTTTATTACGAATGTGCTTCAAAATGAGAGGAAATGTCAAATTTATCCTTATCAATCTGTCCAGGGGAAAAGCAATATGGTCAGCAAATAGTCTTGGCAAAGATCTGGTGTACACACATATTTGCATTAGTTTGAGAGTTGAGCTATAGGTTTGTAAGGTCTCAGGCTTTGAATTCTCCTCTAATATGGGAGACAACAAATTTAGGAATTAGGAGGTGGCGTCTTACATGATCACAAACAATTTCCAAACTGTTAGGGCATTTTGTTTGGAGCAAACAATATATATCAATCAAATCTTGAAGTCCTTGCCAAGGACTCCTTGGGTTCATTAGGTGATTTTTAGACAGTCTTTGAACAAGCTACTTAATTTTTTGTCACTTACATTTGTGTGCAGCAGGCCATAAAAGGGCCCTTTGCCTTGGAGCAGTGCCTAAAGCTTAGAAGCTTCTACAGGGCATGTTTGTGCAGTATTGAATAAAGCTTTTGACAATGCTACATGCAGGGTACCGTATCCTTAGACCCAGTCATACGGGCCTAAAAGGTTGTAATAATTTTTTACCCAACCCCAAAATTCCCTCGCAGTTCTTTGACGAGATCTTCGTTCTGGAGGGCCCCCGCAGCGTGGTTCGCCTCTCCCGCCAGCCAGACCGCTTCCAGACCCTGGAGGACAACCGGCTGCTTGTCGAGAGCGGGGCCAACACTCTGGGAGAGGACGCGCCGGAGGGACAAGGTCAGGTTTCAAGAACGCGTTTTTAAAAATACTTCAGTATTGTGCAACTGTTGCTTTCCCTTTTCTCCAGGTCTGGAGACTGTGAGCAGCGGGTTGATCTCCATGTCCGAGTCCGTTGTGAGCTGCATCCCCGAGCTTGGTTCTGCGGCGTCCGAGGCTCTGGGGCCGATCCTGGCGGCGGCCGCGGGGGGGATAGGGGGAAAGCTAGGGTTCGCAGCGTCGGCATTCGCTCCGTCGTCGTCGTCGGCGGCAAGGGAGGGCCAAGAGGAGAAAAAGGGGAAAAGGTGATAATCATATCTGAATTTTGCTATTGTCTAGTGCGGGAATCATCGATGGAGGTAGAGGGAGTACAGATATGTTTTTTCTGTAGCTTCACTCTCGAAACAATGTGGGAGACGCAAACGAGAGAGAGAGAGAGAGACGTCATCACATCGTGCTATTTCTTTGACTCATCCGTGAAATTGACTTGAGGTTCCACTCTTGAGAGGAAACAGATGTTGTCGCAGAACAGAGACTGCGGTTAAGAAGACCCTCGGCTCCCGGGAACTTCCTCCGACCTGTATTTTTTTCCTCCCCTTCATTTTCAGCCGGGGCGGCAGTCCGGGGAGAGACGCCCTGGAGCCATCCTCGTCGAGGGAGGAGGCGAGGATTGAGGCCTTCAGGGGGATCACAGCCTCCAAGGAGGAAGAGGAAGAGCCGCTGCTGGACAAGAGGAAGTCCTCCCCGAAGAAGAACGGCAGCAAAAAGTTAGGAGAGCTCGATTCAACCACGTCCGCTCTCGCAATTGAGTCTCCGCAGGAAGAGGTAAAAACATTTATCGTTACGTGGCCATTCATTACAGCTATTGGCTTCTACCGAATATTTGGTTGCTGAAGACGGCAAAGCACGAATCTCTCCTTGCATAATAGCCGAACTTTCTCTTCTGAGTTAGCTCAAGCTGAGCACACTTCAAATTATGCAAGTTTGTTAGACTTGCAACATGATCTGAGTCTGATCATGATTATTGTAATTTTCGCCGTTTTTTCAACAGTTTGGCGGCAACATGCAGAAGAGCCTTTGCAACCTCCGCCTTGAGCTGGTGTCTCCTGAGGGAGGGGGCGCCGCTGAGGGAGAAGAGCCTTCTTCGCCCAGGAGGGACGACTCCATGGAGGAGAAGGAGGCCGCTCTGGTCAAGGCGCTCAGCCTGGCAGACTTCCTCCCGGGGGCCAGAAAGAAAAAGCAAGCAGCCAAAGGTGCCGCAGATCTATAATCAATCGCGGGTTTTTTTTTGCAACATGTCATGTTTTTTCCTAGAAACCAAGACTGAGAATAAATCTCCTTCTCCACCCCCGCCAGAGTCGGATACGACGGCAGAAAGTTCAAAAGGTGAGGAGCCGAAAGTTGAGAAAAAGGAGATTTCCGAAGCCCCGAAGAAGAGGCGCGACGACGAGGAGAGCTCCTCCGTCAGCAGCATGTCACTGGTGTACGGACCGCCGAGCGACGCCTCACTCCTCAGCCAAAGATCGCAGCAGCAACAGCAGCAGCCTCCGCCGTCGCAACAACAGCAGGTAATTTACAAAAAAAAATACGGTAGAACTGGATGATTTTTTTAAAAAAACAATTAATAAATTCTGCTTCCAGGCTTCTTTCCATGCGGCCGAGACCCTTCCCCGGGACATGACGGTGACGGCGTCCAAGTTCGAGTTCTCCCCTCCTTGCGAATGGAGCACGGTCGACCTTCCCTGCGCGCGCATGTCGTCCTTCTTCGCCCACCTCGGGAGGATATTCGTCTTGGACGCCGGAGGGCCGGACAGGGTCTTCACCGGAACGATGGAGCTGGGCAAGGACGCAGACAAGGTAGGCTGGAATATTTGTCAACAGCGATAAATTTAAAGAAAGGTTTTTTATTGTATCTGTATGGTTGTTCGAAATTTTAGCATTGTTCGCGGTCTTTTCCCGGATGATTTAGCTATGTATTTAATTTTTAAGCATCACCCTATTTCTGTCCAGGTGACCTGGCGCAACGTTCAGTTCCGCGCCGACTCTGTCCGCTGCTCCCCGTGCGGGCGCATCTTCTGGCGCCGCCACCGCACGGCAGTATTCGCACTGAAGAACTTCAACAACGTCGACAGCTGGTTCGAAGTGGCGCAGGGGGTCAGGGAGTTCGATGTCAACGACTGGAGCGGGATCGTACTAAAGGAGGTGAAGCAGATAAAACGCACTTTAGTCTTTCTGATGTTGGTAAAAACTGTCTTTCCTCTCTCAGGACGGAGAGATCGTGATGCAGAAGGACCTTGGGCCGGCCCGCCCCTTCTCTGACAAGCTTGAGGTGCTGACCCACGAGGACCGTCTCCGCTCCCTCACCCTGGCCAACGGCCTCCTCCTGGCCCTCAAGGAGGACTCGGGCGCCCTGGTGGGCCGCGTCGGCGTCTCCAAGACCAACCAGAGCGGCAATGCCTGGGTGGAGGTGTCCAGCGCTGCACACTTGCGCTTCTCCTCCGTGTGCGCCTCAGCCCAGCTGGTGGGAACCAGGATGGTGCACAGGGTCGTTGGGGTAACCAGGGGCGCGCAGGAGCTCGTATACGCGCACGGGCTGCAGGACGACATATTCTTCGACAGAGATCTGCAGTGGAACTACATTTCACTGAAGGTGAATCTTACTCAATTGTCTGTTACGTTTGTAGTCCGTCCAACAAAATATTTTTTTTAGGGTGTGACCAACGCTGAGAACGCTCTGGTGGCGCGATTGTCCGAGGACCTGCTTCTGGTGGGTTCGCCGCTCCTGCCGCACCTGCTGTGCTGCTCCAGGTCCTTCTCGGCCTCCAGGTGGAGAACCTTGGCCCTGTCTCCCAGATCATCCTCTTCTTCTTCCGCGAACGGTGGCAACGGCTCCGCTTGGCGGGTGAAGCACCTCTCTGCCGGCGGGTTGTATCGCCACGAGGGAGTCCTGTGGCTCGTCTCATTCTCACCCGTCCGGCCGGGCGTCAACGAGCTGTACTACTGCAAGTTCCACGATAGGAAGCTGCACGAGTAAGCCAAGTCAATATTTATTATTTCGGGACAAGAAAAACAGTCGATCATTAAGCTTTAGTTGTGGGCTTGACTGGATCCTTTTTCTTTCTTTTTGCAGGGTAAAACTTCCGACAAGGCTCCGCAGCCCTCTGTCCTGCGTGGCTGCCGCCCCCGAGGCCCTTTGGATCCTGACGGCCACGGGCGACGTCTTCGCCAGGACCGGCGTGACGGCCACGTGCCCGCAGGGCGACGGCGGCTGGCGACAGGTGGACCTGTCCCAGCTGAAGCGCGAGGGCGCGGCCAGGCTGAGGAGCCTCTCCCTGGGCAGCGACTGCGCCTGGGCCGCAGACGAGTGCGGGAGGGCTTGGATGAGGCTGGGGCCGCACGACGCAGATGCCGGGGGAGCAGGAGCAGCAGCCGGAGGGCCGACTCCGGTGTGGATATCCGTCGACGCGAAGTCTCCCGGTAGTGACGGACCGGACAATGAAAGTCCGAAGCTGTTTCGAGTGGCCGCCTCTGCCTCCATCCACATCGTGTGGGCGGTGGACGAGAGCGGCGGAGTTTTCGTCCGAGACGGAATCTTCCCTGACTTCCGCCTCGGCGTTGGCTGGGTGCCTGTGCCAGGGCCGGAGGACGGCGGGGAGGAGGTGGTTTCCGTCAGCGCGGGTGAGTCCGCAGTCTGGGTGCTGACCAGAGGCGGACGGGCCTTCGCCCGCGCAGGCATCACCGCCACCAACTTCATCGGCGACTACTGGCGCCCTGTGCCGGCGCCTTCTGCCGCTTCATCGCAGGCGCCGCCATCGGCCAGAGACGGCACCGATGCGGCTTCTTCCGGGTGCCTCTCCCTCCTGTCTTCTTCTGCCTGCGACGGCGCCTTCGGGGCGAACAGCACGGGTGCCCCGGTCGAGCTGGTGGAGGAGTCCGTCTCTCTCAGCGTGCCCAGGGTGGACGGGGCAGGGGTGTCCCCGCCAAAGATCGCCGACGAGAGTGTGGAAGGAGGGTGGGCAGTCATTGTGTGATACAGACGCGCACATGCGTACATCATCATCGCAAGAGAGAAATCATGTTTCGTCAGCGGGCATTTGTGACTTAGAATGATGTACGAAAAATAGTTTTATGGAGGAACCTTGCCATTTACAGTTAGGTTGAGGAAGATGTGTTTCAATATAAAATATATGACGTTCTAATCATGAAATAGCAATTACCAACGAATCTTCCCGCGTTTATAAATACTGGCTTCCCCGCCTTGAATTTGCTTCAAACCACTCAGTACCTGGCTAGAAAGGGAAAGCTCCGGCTCAATGGCAAAAGAACGAAAATAGTCCAATTATACCTGCCTTGCATGGTTCACCAATATGTGCTTTCTCCTCTTGCGAAGGTATGAACGAAGCAATAGCAGCAACAACTATGGCAGCAGCAGAAACACATTAGCAACAACATCGTCGGTACCACCACCTACAGCAGCAACGACAACACCGCTACCTACAATCGGTCAAAATGGCAGCCGAGCTGATTGAGGGCCCCCGCGTGCTGGGTCTTGGCCTCGGCCTGTTCCTTCTGGTGGTGCTGTGGTCTTCCGTACTGGCCATCGTCCTGGTTTGTTCAAGGCTCTCCGTCGGCGCCGGCGTAGCTCTGTCCTCCCTCGCGTTTGCCATCACCGCCATCATGCTCGCCGTTCCAAGGTACTCGTATTCCCGTATTGGCGTCGCGGCAATTCCCCGAAATATTAAAGAAGTCATTTCCCCGACTTCCCCAATTCAAGAAGAGGTCATTTGCCCGACATGAAAAAAATCATAGTATGTCATTTCCCCGAAAACATATCTTAACAGTCATTTGCCCAAAATGAAGCAAAAAAAGCAATTTAAAAAAGCATCACCCCATATGTTCTTGAGCAAGAACTGACTATTCCAAAGGCCTACGGATGCGGAAGGATTTTGCAAATGTAGTTTTGGTTATTTGGCATTTTTTTTTTTTAGCCTGACAAAGCTACAAAGGAAACAATAAAATTGGGGGAAAAAGGTACAATTTCAGGCAGATGGAGTACCGGCTGACCAAAAATTCGTAAGGGCCATAAAGGGGCGTGAGGAGGTTAAGTGGGGACTCCCCCGGAGGTCCATTCCTTATTTAGTAATGCAAAAACTTTTTTGGAGGCTTGGTATATCATTAACCCCCTCACCCTAAAAGTCAAAATTTGAATTTTGCTCGCCCACCTAGCTAGGTATGATGAGGGCTGCAAATGTGCACATTTAACAGATAATATTTCGGGCAAATGACCCCTGTGTATGTCGGGAAAATGCCAGAACTGTACAACTTTCGATCAAGTGACCACTCATTTTTTTTCGGGCAAGTGACCTCTCCAGACTAAATATCTTTTTTCGGGAAAATGCTATCGTCCCCTCGTTCTAAATGATTGGCTCTTTTTCGGGATTGAATTCTCTATTCTCAGACGAACATCAGATTTGCCCTCGTGTGTGGCACTATAAAAACGAAATGACCCTCTTTGAGGACAGGAACCCTCCTGCGTACAAGGACATTGGCGGCGGCGGCGGCGAGGACATCCTGAGCGACGAGCTTGAGGAGGGCGACTTTGTCGTCTACGACACCATCGTCATCTGGAAGATCGCCCTCCTGTGCTACCTGGGGCTGACGGCGCTGGCTGGTGCCGCCTGCTTCCTCTGCCGGCACGGAAAGGAGGGGGTCTACCCGCAGCAGCTCAGGAGAACTAATGCGCAGACGGGGGCGCTAAAATGAGCAATGCCAGTGTCCTACAATCACGATTTGTACATTTTTTCAAGATGAGTAAACAAAAACACTGTGAGAATGAGCGCGACAACACACTCAGCACATGTAAAATGATACCGCACATGATTTCAAAAACAAGAATGCCTTATAGTAAAGAAGCAGAGGTTCTACGTACAGCTTCAGCAATATCACAATCCAAGAAAAACCGTTACAGGTATCTTCTTCTTCAATCAGATTTCTTCTTTTTTCCTTGCACTTCTGTGTTGACTCCCACCACGCCGTCACAGACCATGAAGTTGAGGCACCAGAGCATTTGCCAGCAGGGGAGGAGGAAGATGGATGCAGTGGCGTAAGTGATGCTGCCGTAGATGTGGCTATCCACCACTCCAAAGACGAGGGCGTGCTTGGTGGCGCCCAAGAAGTTGGACAGATTGAGATTGCCGCCCATGTAGTGGTAGTTGTCCACTGAGCACACCAAGGCCAGTAGCAACATGGGGTGCACTGCCAGTCCTAGTAGCATCTTGAAGAGCCTCAGCAGCACTGACCTGGACGGAGAGGACAGGAGGGCGAAAGGAACGTAAGCTGCTGAGACGATAGCGGCCAGGCTGAAGTTGCACAGGGACACACAGAATGCCAGTGTGGCCAGCTCGAGCAGCACCAAGCACTTAAGCACCCTCCACGCCCCCTCATGGCAGGAGCTCCTGCTCAGGATTCTAGTGCGGCCCAGGATGGGCAGGATGACTAGGCCAGCACCTGACAGTGCTGTGATGCCGAAGAAGACGATATCCTCTGCCTCCATGTTCCAAAACCTTTGGCTCAGGCGGCTCATGGGTTCGGGGAGGTAAAGCGCTAAAGCTCCTACGAAGTGTGAGGCCAGGACCAGGGGCAGAAGCAGCACCAGGCAGCTTGGTACGACGGTCGGTAGTGTAGAAGTATCTTCTTCTTTCTCTTCATCCCCTTCCCCTGCATTTGCGTCTTTCTTCTTTTGATGTTCACTGCTTCTCTTGCTACGGGAATCTTTCTCCCAATATATGGCCTGGCACCAGAGGCCAAGGGCGGCCAAGACCAGGGACCCGCCCAAGAGTCCAAACCCGGGCATGTACATGCCGATGGAGACGTATCTGTTAGAGCTGGGTAGCAGGTAGAAGAAGAACGACTGGTGGAACCTCTCCAGGAGGTTGTTAAGACTGCGGAAGATGCCCTCCATGATCCTCCCCACCACGTAGAGGTCAGCGGCATGACTCTGCCTTTTGCCCTTCGTCACACCCTCGATGGTTAACGCCTCGATCCCGAAGCGGTGAAAAAGACCGTGGTTCCCGCTAGGGACACCCGATGCCTGCTTCACCACCATTTTCAGCATTGTGTTGAGGGAGCGACGCAGCCCCTTCCAGGAGTCCAGGATCATTGGGTCCTCCGTTCCTTGGAAGAGCTGCCCAACCCTTTCTCGCAAGAACAGCCTGTTGACCAGGTTAACCAGGTCCAGATTTGGCAGCTGCCCGTTCAGTCCCTCCACCTTCACGTTGAGGTGTGTTATTTTTGGCTCGCTGAGCTCCAGGTTAATGGCAGCCTGTATGGACCCTGCCCTGGCCTCCAGCACACCATAATCAAGGACGCCGGAGCCGCAGGAGCGCTGGTGGTAAGCCTCTAACCAAGCCTGCATCCCCAACTGCTCGTGCTCAGTCACCAGGAAGATTAGGTCCTTGGCCCAGTAGAACTGCTTGCGGAAGAACTTTGCACTGGCCAGCAGGGTGGCCACAGCAGCATCTGTGCCTGCTTCTGGGCTGTTGGGAGGCCTAAAGGGGACGGAGAAGACGAGGGCCTCAGTGCTGGAGGCCCTGGGGGCTCTCAATATGGCGTAGACATTCTGCCCGGAGTAGCTCTGGTCCCTGCCGAGCGGGTGGTGCAGGGTGAAGTTGTGGGTGTGTACTTCCAGTCCCAGCTGGTGGAACATGGCCTGTAGCCAGGGGACGGGGAGGCCAGACTCGTAGTTCTTCTTCTCCTCCTTCAGGTCGCGGAGGTACCTGACAAAGGCAAAATGCAAGGTTTAATGTATCAAGGAAAAGGATGAAACATTCCAAGTAAAGCAGCTAGGAAAAGCACCCCGTGTCCTTACTTTGCCGCCGCTCTGAACTCTCCCTCTTCAAAGTCACCCCTGACCAGCCCCGGCAGGAGCGCATTCTCGCTGAAGTACGTCTTGTGCGTGTACCAGGGGTGGACCATGCCCAGCAGGAATGCCACGCCGAGGACGTAGCACAGCCAGGACCCGGGGGCGGACCAGCGGCGAAGCTGGGCGCCCAGTCCGCCGCCGCCGCTGTTGGGGTTGGTCAGGAGGCCCATGGCCCAAGATGATCGCTCAATTCACCAACAGTTTCGCTTAGCTTTGTACTTTGTGATTATTGTGACTACTTTGTGATTGTGAGTGATTTGTGATTATTTTCCCCTGCTTTTGCCGGTGCGGCT
>JAAUXU010169937.1_pt1 | contig 13506 bp, 9 predicted proteins | sample 7278151 | NCBI WGS metagenome assembly JAAUXU01 (sample SAMN14350113, study PRJNA611818) | marine sediment metagenome | isolation source: surface marine sediment (1.8m) | place: French Polynesia: Moorea | collected 2018-08 | reverse complement strand
TGCCACTATGGGCACTCAATGCTGTGAACCCATGTACTCAAAGTTATGGGCCACTGTCTGGAGGATTCGTTCCATGCAAAAATTCCACTCAAAAATGACTCCACGCAGTCCATGCACTAAGTTTCCCCTCACTGAAATTACTTATGCCAAGGTCTGTGTTTTTCCTACCCAACAAAGTGGGTAGGTAGTGATTACAGTGAGCATGCTTTATGAAAAGGGAAAATTAGGTTGTTATATGATTACTGTAAAATCTTTGAGTTCAAAGTTTCTTGAAATGATGGTCGATTGGAATTGATCCATAATTTTACATGAATTGATTCATGAAGATGTCTCTGTTTCGTATCTTCCTGATTTGGAATCAATTCACGACTCAAAAATCGTACCAGCTTGAGCTCCTTACAGGCCTGTCCCTGTGGTGATGGCTATGGCCCTCTGTGCACAGGTAAGGCCAAGCGAAGTCACAGTTTAGCTCACCGAGTATGCCTGGGTGTGAGGTGAGCCTAGCTCACTAGGCACGCTTTCCTCCACCCCAATTACACCCTGTCAAATCTGCTTCCTGTTCCCATTGATAGCTGAAGGACCAAAAGAGGGTGCTAGAAGAGGTGGTCAGGGCAAAAATTAGTTTTGAATTGAACTAAACATCCAATTTTCCAAAGTTCAATCTGAAGACAGAGGTGGTCTCTGGGTCCTCTCATAAGAGGCCTATGGGAGAGGTGCCCCAAAAGTCAGAGGCCAAGCACTCCTTCTCTCCCCTTCCTCCCCACTCAGTTCTCCAATCTCTGATGAGTTAAGCTGCAGGTTTAGCCCGCGGGCCTGACGCGGCTCGCTGCATTTTGGCCCATGACCGCTTGAGGCCGAAAAGGCCAATGTTTGAGGCCGCGCAACCTCATACGGGGCTCCGGCCCAGAGACACTCCCACATTCGCCGTGCCCGAAACCTCTTCACTATCTGTCGCGTGCTGCAACTGCATAGGTGTGACGACGAAATGGCCTTATTTCGTTTACACAGACCTCAGCATAAGTAACTCTGCAGGAAGATACAAAAGTGCCTGTATATTTTTGAGTTGAATTTTCACATGGAATTCAGACAGTATCGCATAACTTTGACTGCATGAGTTCACAGTTTTGAGTGCCCATGGCGACTGAGCACTGAAACTGTGGTAACCCACAGATTAGGCCATGCCAGGGCTGGCTGGTTTAGGGCCACTTTTTTAATGAAAAGTCCGGAAAATGTGGGGTGCTTCAGGGTTCTCAGGGGTTGGAACCACTTGAACCCCCTTACCTCACCCGTGGGACCCACGTTTCTGTACAGCAGGACTCTCTGTGGCCAGTGATGAAAGAAGGGGAGGGAAAGAGAAAACTCGATCAGACTTTGAGGGGATAAAGGCTTTCCTTGCCGCACACTGTTCGTGTTGCAGCCCTGTTGTAAGGAGCCCAGCTGCTCGTGTGTGGTACAGTCAACTCTTATTTTTGCAACTCGTCCGTGGCCAGATAGAAGTTGCACCAATCGAATTATTGCAATAGTCAAAGTGTAAAATTCTAGTACACGAAGAGAGCTAATGTTGTTCCAATGTCTGGGACTAATGTATTCCACAAATAGAACTTTGGTGCCATAATTGAACTTGCAAAGATCGAGAGTTGACTGTGCTGACGTTCCTGTGTATCCCGCAAAAATTTCTGTACCTTCCAGTAAAAAAAGTGACCTCGAACAGCCGAAAACAGTCAGCATTGGTGGGGGATAATCCTAACCACAGCTTGAGCATTGCAGCTCAAAATTGAGGAATGATGCAGTTGTTGACAGTGCTGCATCTTGGCAAGCACTCTTATGTGGAACTCTCACTTATGCGAAACTTCACTCACAAATGTCCTCGTGTAGCCTATGCAATGAGAGCCAGCTGAAGGGTCTCGCCAAGCTCTATCCCAATGGCATTTTGTAGCCGAGAGCCGAGCCTTAGCTCAGATTGTGAGTGTAAGTAAGGATCTCGACTGGGGCGCACCTGCAATGGCGAGACGTCCTTGGCAATTGCGTTTGAAGACACTAGCGAACTGCTATCTTTGCATTTCGGACAGTACCTTCTTCTTGATCTATTGAATTTTTTGACAAGAATTTACCAAAAACTGAAGAAAATAATTTACCAAAAAACCTGCTTTTGAATTTTTTTGGCCCGTACACAAATCCAAGTTCGAACCATAGAGATAGAAGCATGACTTAGCATTCAGCTGAGGACTACGAGATGAGTCTTTGACTAAACCACTCGAACACTGCTCAGAAAGCCCTTCAGTGAAGGCTAGGGTTGATGTCCGACCAGGTCTTCTGGCAGATGCTGCCACTCTTTGGGGATCTCGTCACCGCTTGTTGGATTAAGGGCCGCTGGCCTTTTTTTTACTGTGCTTTTTCCGTTTTTTACTCGGTATTTTTGTATAATGTGAATAAGGTATATTTATTTCCCAGGAATGCTGCCATGGAGCCATTCTGAGGTGAAATATAGAAACGAACAGGAAAGCAAAACATCTACCGTCATACGCATGTAAAGGACAATATTGACCCGTCATGGGCTTGATGGCACAAGGGGGGATTTGATGTCCCGAGACAAAGCTGAGGGAATTGCGTGAGGCCCATAAGGCCCACGAGGGGGGTAATTAATGCACTTTGCAGGGAAGGGATTCATGATTACAACCCTTTCACACGTGTTGAGCACAGTATCGAGAGAGGACAGTTCTGTGCACAACTGATAACTTGAGTCCCCCGTGGGGAGTTCGAGCAACCCAGTCTGCGTAGCACGGGCCGGCCAGTCAGCCCGACGGGCAGGTGATACGGTGCAACGATTACTTTATTGCCCTAACTCGTCTTCCCTCTTGGCTCTTGCTGTCGCCGTCACTCTTGCTGTGGTTGTGGATGCCCCGCACGAGAGTAAATATAGCTGAATTTATGAAATCCTTACATCTGAAGTTGTTTTCACAGTGTCTGGTTTTTTTTACCATTTACGGAAAAAGCTGAGTTCTAAAGGATGTTTTTGTGAAGAACATTTCACGTTTAGCAAAAAAAAAACATGTTCGACTCATCCTCTCACGAGACTTAAAGTAGGTTTCTCCTCCTCGTGGAGCATGCGGCCTTCAAAGAGGCTCCTCACCTTCGTCACGTCGCGCAACGTGACCGTCAGTCACGAGTGCAACCTCTCATATGCATGCATATGTTCGTTCCACTTGCGTACGTCAGACTTGACTATGCGATAAGAAAAATGCACCATGTACTGCACGTGTGTATAACATGAGCTTTTAAGGTTCGGTAGATTTAGGTTGACCTCAGAGGAAGTCAGCTTTTCTGCCACAGCTGAGCTGTGTCAAGGCGTGGAGTGAAAGATATTATTAGGGCAAGGAGGAACGAGCAAGCTGATGTTGAGGGGCAAATAGAAAGACAGTGAATAGAAATTATTTTCCTCAATCAGTTGATATCGGCCATTGGGCCTGTCCTGGAACCTTTCTTGGCCTTTGGCTTCTGCCATGTGCCGATCAACGACTTCGACAAGGTCATGCGGCTTCACCCAAACGATTGGAAGATTGAGTCCTTCTTTGGATTCCTTTTTTTGTGTCCTGCAAACTATAAATCGCATCTCTTCATTTGGCAGCGGCAAATTTTTTGTAGTCAAGAAGCTGTCACAGAAAAGAAACAAACGGCCATTAAAAGTACAATACAGACTGTATTATGCAGTGCTTCCTTTTCTTTTACAGTATATTGACTCTGATTGAATCAGCACTGTGATGACATATTTTGGAGTGATGGACATATTAGATGCGTTGCATCATACGTTCCAAGGCAGTTGGGGTTCCGAGGACGTTTGCTGGTGATGCATCGACTTGATGGTGTCAGCCGACCAAGAGCTTCTCGGCAGTGATCAGAGGCATCTCGACCACCAAGGCGAGGATCAGTGCGAAGGCATTCGAGATGATGAACACCACCAAGATAAAAAAGACCTGGAACGAGACAGCAGTCAGATACTGAAACTGGGATATGAGAGATTGGTGCAAAAATCTGGAGTTTTGCGACATATTTTGCTACTGACCCAACTTTTATTTAGTGACGGACCAACTTTGAATAGAAAGTTTTTTGAACTCTTCACATGCAGTAACTTTGAGACTGAACAGAGTGTTGGGTCGGATACTTTTATCTGAATGGCAGGTAAAATGAAAGATGCAAAGTTTCATATAGTTTCGATGTCTTCTAGGGAGTCTATGCAACCATTTGCATCAAAGCCATCTGTTGAAATCAACTGCTTTTTCTTTAGTAGCGAACTATTACGCAAAATTTGCACTGTGCACGACTCTTTCAGCATAGAAGCATTTTTTTATCATAGACACTGTGTCTCCTGCATGGCCAAGCTTGACTCCATACTAGGATTGGTGGATTATTCTGGCATCCTGCAATTCATAGCATACTGAAAACATTCATTAGGACGGCATTCCCAAATCCTTAGAAGCATTATGACTTGTTGAGTGAAACACTGGTTTTGGAAAAAAAAATATATCAGCATCTGCAGATACCCACGAGACCCTTGATTTTTGTAAGATTATCCTTCTGGCTGAATCAGTCCAAAAATTGAGTATGTCTGAACAGAAAAACTCTCGAAACGAGCGCGTCAAAAACTTCTTGTAAGTCACCACCATCGTAAAGTACATATTTTTGTGGCTCCGTAACCTAACATGAGGGCACCCTGTAACTAACTTTAAAACCACGGTATTTCTCATGACTTCTTTCTTTCCATGTGTTTTGTCGCAGTCACGCACTTCAATCAAACTTTTTGTCCAGTGAAACTTCTGAAATTGTGAATATGTTTTGTAAAGCCATTTCGTCTAGAGCTCGCAACTCTATAACGTTTTGAGCAGCTTCAAGCTGCTACTCCTGTTATGACTTTAAATGTTATTAGCAGCCTGAAGAATTTGCCACTTTTGTAATATTGACACTGTTGATGCTATATAATGAAAATGTCATTGTGGTGAAATTCAGACTTGGATCTACTTTGGAATATTATATTAGGTGGGGTCAAAGTCCTTGCCAAAAAAGATATTTAACACACATTTAGCTTCTGTACACATCAGTATGGTATGGTAAGGAAAGGTATGGAGTCGGTTGTAACGTATCCATTGTGAGATTATGATGCTAAAGCTCAATTTTGTTTACTTGGCTAATTTTCCAACCCCCCAAAAGCGCCTGCATCAACAGCTAACACAAATAAAATCATCACTTTTGGGTACCCCAACCTCCCCGCATACGCTGGTACCAGCATGTGACCAATGAGGCCATTCCGGGCTCAAACGATCATTTATGGACCTGATGCACCTTTGACCTTTTTCACGTGTCGCAACCTAAAACCTCATCCAGGACGAAGACTGAACTCGGGGTACTTCTGCAGCAGTGGGTGTTGGCCTGGTCAACCAAATTTTCTTTACTAGCATCAACGTGTCGTACAGACAGGTACAAAAATAACATTTCAGGTCTCTTTGTAAGAAGTTTCACTTAGCAACCTCGCTTACTTAATGTGTTTGCCGTACCAGATACAGTCAGGCTCAAAATCTTGCGTATTGGGGCTTGCAGATTTTCCACCTTACCAAAACTCCCCTATTGTTAGGTGAGGGTTGTTCAAACATTAAAAAATGGGCTCTGGAAACGGGAAGTGAGGACTTGATTCTTACAAGCGGCGGCCACTGTACACACTGTTAGGGACGTGGGACGTGGTCCTTTTATCGGGCTCCCCCATCCGTTTTGAGATACTGCGTGACCTTTTGAAGTTGCGCGTCACAGCGAGAAGTACAGTCCTTGGCGTAAAGATTAGCCATGGGCATGACCACACCTCATGCGCTACACTGGGACATTTTGATTGGAGAGTGGCCAAAGTGAAGGAATCCACCATCTCCCACCTCACCATCAATGTGCAGCTCATACGATGAACCTTGTAGCAACAACGGATATGGAAAGAAGGTGCAGAAACAGCCAGTCTATACCCAGCTATCAAGCTCAGTGTTTGCAAAATGTCAGGCACTCTGGAACAAGCAAGGAAGATCAACCCATTTTGCAGACCTTGTCCATTCCACGTTCAATCTCTACTTGGTCACACCCAACAAAACACGGTGGAATTCAGTCTTCTACAGTATTGAAAGACTCCAGAGATTGCTGACAATTAGCCCAGAGAATATGAATGACCTGCTGACTGAAATTGGAACCCTCCCATTCACTTTGGCAGAACGTGCATTCATCAAAGATTACTCTGAGACCATGAAACCTGCGGCTCAGGCATTTAATATTCTGCAAGGAGATGAATTCTGCTTCCTGGGCTACTTACTACCAACCATCACAGAACTGAAAAAGAAACTAGCAAGATGTTTGGAGTTGTCAGAGCATTGCAAGCCCTTAGTTGAAGCCTTGAGCCAAGGCTTGACCAAATGATTTGAGCACTTCCTCAATGATAGGAGGGCAATTGTGGCTGCTGCAGCAATGCCATGCTTCAAGCTACAGTGGGCTGAGAATAACAGGAAAGAGGAAGTCAAGCAGTGTGTGTCTTTTGGAAGAGATGAAGTGCTTTGAGACACCACAGCCTGAAGAAGATGAAAATCAAGAGAAGGATTCTTCTCTCAGAAGAAAAAGTGGCACCAAAGTGCAGAAGCAGAGTCGGCTCGGTTTTTGAGTGATCCTTCAGAAGAAAGGGATGAATGTCAATGGAAGTACATGGAAGTAAAGATTAATAAACATTAAAAACAAAGTTTTGGCATACTGACTAAATAATTGGAGAGGGTTTTTTTATTAATGAGTAATGTCATGTCATTACTGGAAAGGTAGAGTAATGAGTAATGCAATGAATGCATCACCAAATTTTTGCAGTAATGAGTAATGTAATGCATTGCCGATTTGAAAGTAATGTCTGAAGCCCTGCAAATTGCCATCACTGATTACCAGATTCACTGCCTTTTCCTACTGATCCCTTCGTTCTGCGTTGTTTGGAAAGACAAGGCATTGGACTCCTCTGAGGTTCATCTCTTCTTTGACTGGACCGATCTCTTTCTCTTTGAAAGTCTTTTGCAGCTTCTTTGATAAATGCTGCAAGCTCAAGGTTTGACCTTGATCTCGTTATCTTTTACTGTCCATTTTTGGTATCGGCCACTCAAACATGTTTGTTTTGACTGTAGCTTCATGAAGTCACGAAATATCGTGAAAGGGAGGGAGACTGAACAAGGACCTCGTCCATGGGACATGGATGAGTCTTTATGGAGAGTGAAAGTCACAAATTGATTGTCTGACACAAATAGTTGCTGGATGCTCCTTGGGACGATGATACTGACAGGCTTTTACGTCCTTCTTGATCAAGATTTCATGTTACCATAGCGCTCAATCTCTCCAAATTAAAGGTAAATGAGTCTTCTCGCATGCCTTGCGTCAAAAATCAGCTGACACGAAGTTGTTTGGCGAGGTCAAAATTTTTCACAGACAACTATTTCATCTCTTTGTCAGAAAAGTGAATGCAAAGAGTCGTCTGGTCTATGCTGGAACACTCCCCGTAACTGCTCAATGTCCATGAGGTTGTTGTTCACTCCGGCATCGGTGTATGTCAACATCATGCTTACCCCCAACAACTGTGTCGCGTAGACGCTGAAAGTCACTTGTGACATGATCAGGCTAATAAGAGCATAGTGCACCAAGTAGACATGGAAGCTGAGCCTCCCCAGAGGGATGAACAGCTTCCACGAGAGAAAGGAGTCGATGAATCCTGCAACGGACAAGAGCATTGACAGCAGAGCTGTGGCACGTCTACAAGGCGCACGTGGTCACCTCCGTATCCGTGAAAGCAAGCAAAGATCATCCAGGCCAAGCCCATTCCCCAGGCCATTCTGTGGTACCCGTTGTAGAAGGCACACGCGACCACGGAGGGGTACTCTTGCGTCGCCGAGTAGCCCCAGGGATCCGGCCCGTAGACTACGCCAATCCCTACCGCAAACGCCAAGACCCACATTGAAGCTGCGAACCACTGAGGGAAGAAATTTTTTAGTCTGGTTCCTTTTTTGGTTCTTGTCCCCGTCAGACTCGGTCGTCCTCACGCTCCTTACCCTCTTCATTTTGACCTCGGTGTTCTTGGTGACGTGCAAAATCATGCCCAGAGCGATGCCCACGATGTAGGGTTGGCAGCGATGCCACGGCATGACGTAATTCGCGTCGAAGTAGTCCGAACCGCCAGGGCTGAATTAGTTGATAAGCACATACATAGGGTAAACGTTGTCACGAGCACCAAAGGAGAGGGGGGAAGGGAAATCTGATCTAGTGAAACACCACATTTTAGTCCGTCATGGGGGATTATTCTTGACTGGGCACATCAGTTTTAGGTGTGCTGTATGTCTGTGGTGCAGTGCAGGCTTGCCTCTTTGCAGCTTGAACTCGAGCTCTTGCTTGGCATGACGGTGGAAAGGGTGAAATGCCAAGGGGTTGGTAGTGGTTGGCTCATATGCACGTTATGCAGAGCCCTTCAAAAGCCGTAATTGAGTCCACATCCAGGCCTAAGTTTTTGACATGTGCAAATGCATATGTGTCATTAAAGGACGTATGCTGCAGTGTAGATGTTTCCTTGGCCTCTTGACAAAGTTGAAGTGTTTCACTAGGAAAGACAGTATCAGTCAAGGCCTACGCACTCTGCACTAGCGTTGACGGGCCAGTCGTGTGTCACAGACATTCCCAACGACAGTGACGTGAAGCCCAGGAGCAAGATCCCCGGGCACAACAGGCTGGCCCTGAGACCGTATCTCTTGTTGATGTGGTACATGGGGATCAGCAGAAAGGGTGTGCAGATGAACATTTGCATCTCCGTAGAGAGATACCAGCCCTGGCCTACACACTGAAGAAAGATGAACCATGATCGTCGTCAGCTGACTCCTTTTGAATTCTCTATCAATACTTACCGATCCGTCGTCAGTAGCGAAGTTAGTTATGTACAAGATGTTTCTCCACCAAGTGTCCACGCAACCTTGCACGGTCAAGGACACGAAGTTTGTCACTCCACTGTGAAAGTACTTGTATATGGTGGCAAAAAAACCGATCACCACCGCGTAGACCAAGGTGAGCCTGCGTCACAAGCTTGTACAGGTGCACAGCTGATACTTTGGTCCGGCACTGCTTCACCTGAGATATCTGTGTAGGTAGAAGAAGAACCAATTCAGTCTGCCTTTCCTCTTGTCCATCTCCTTGAAGGTCAGGTAACCCAACAAGCAGCCGCTGAGCAGGAAAAACGAGTCCACGCTGGGAAAGCCGTTGAGGATGACGCGGAAGTTGAAGCCACTCTGGAACTGCGGTGACGACGTCGAATGGTTGGGACAAAGGCAAAACTCACAAGTGATGAAGCCAAGTCGTTACCTCATTGTTCAGCTCAGGTTTGTTCTGCACAGGTAGGGCAAAAGTCAGCATGCTGAGTGTATGAGTGAGGAGCACCCAAGTCATGGACAGGAAACGGATGCCGTTCAAGCACGAGATCTGGCCCCTCAGCACTTTAGTGTCCATGAGCTTCTTAGTATTGGAATAGAGGGAGAAGCCGACTAGAAGCTTTTTAAGCTTTTCTGGAGAAAAGAAAAACATTGTTTGTACACCTGTAACACATTCAAGGATGGCTCTGGGTGTCGGGGATCGAATGACTCGGGCTCAGGCAGAGAGGATTAGGCCTTTACGGTGGGGATCACGGATTCAGTGGAGTTGTATCAAGTGCTTCCACTCTTGCAGAACAACTATAGAACAAGGCATTTTCATTAAGTTACGAACTTCCTCTAATGGGGCTGACAAGCATCGATTCAGCTTGGAACAAAGGATCTGTCGAATTTTGGGGAACAACCATGAGGTGGACGTGACTTAAAATTTTGATTAGAAGAACGATCAAGGATTAAGTCACGTTTTGACCCAACCCAAGTCAAAACCAATCCCCACACTAGTGTCACTCTCACCATTTTTGATGGGGGAAGGTTTTCCTTGCTTCTTCAACTCCATCACTCTCCAATCGTAGGCTGTGCCGATTATCATTGCCACGACCATGAAGGCTATGAGAGAGCTGAAAAGATGCAGCATGGTCATGCCTATTCTGCAGCTCGCAAATGCGTAAAGTTTTGCTCACTTACATGAATGCGATATCTCCTGCCGTCAGGTCAGGTTTTTGTCCGCGAGAGTCACACGTGAGGAGTATAAAGTTGTTTCTCAGGAGTGTAACTGTACGCAAAACGAAACATTAGTGCACGGCTGGAGCCAGACCAAGTGCCAAAGCAAATGAAGCGCTGCAGTCGAAGCCTTCCAACTCCAAAATCCATAGGTGCGGTGCGAAAAGAGCTCAATAGTGATGAGACACGCGCTTGACCATTTTTGACATAGTTGGCATAAATGACGTATAGATAGCTAGTTCTAGATCCTGTGTTCACTTTCCAGATAGAATCCGTGTTTATTAGGCTAGTTCGATAACGTCAACTTAGTTTTGGGGGGAAATTGGTGTGAGACCCTGTTTTGGCTGGGCAGAGTCGATATGCACTTTTGCTCCAGGATGACCATGCGAAGTGATCAAAGTTATGTTCAGAGTGTTCTACAAGAAAGTTTGCCGGTATTGTGAACAGTAAAAGTGGTCCCCGGAGCAAAAGATCAGTTCAGTATTCGAGTAGCTTCTTAACTTTCCACAGGAGGGTCAAACACTACTGTAGCTCAGTCCAGTCCAAAGTTTTGACTGAAAAACCAAGTGTCCGCTACGCTGACTGCATGCAGCGTTTTATAGAACGTTGAGTTGAACGGCCTTTAAAAACAAAATGTCTTCAGGTACATCTAAATGTTTTCGTTAGAAGCCGAAACCCAGACAAAAACTGCCATTTTCCTAGAGAAGTACCTTTTCGAACAAGACCAATATTTACCTATCCACATTTTTGAATAAAATGATCGGACTGCGACCAAGAGCTGGAACAGCTAGTCTATTAAAGTGCCACAATACAAGTGTTTAGACTCCTTGATGCAGTCAGAGGCCACACAATGCATGACATGGATGTGCAGAGCACAGGCATACGTGCGTGGAGGAGAGAGTCTTTGCTCTAGTCGGTGGACTCCCAACTCTTGGCCGATCGATCAGCCGTGCAAATTTCTGCTCATTCCGCAAAAAAAAGACACGCATGCGCAGAACGGTCAGAGCTCGCTTTGATGTCTATTTTGCTTACCGGTGCCGTTGTCCACGACCGTGGAAAGATGTTTGGTGCCAAGGAACCAAAGTCCAGTATAAATGTCTTCTATAGAGCAGGAACTTGGAACACAGATTCCTTGGTTGGAAAGTCCAAGGGCGTAGAACTGCGGATCAAGTCAAATAGGATTTAGCTGAGGACATGCTGAAGTAGCTCTCTATCCTACCCACCGCTTAACCTGGTGTGAACGATAAGACACGACCTAACATTAATCGGGAATAAACTAAGATTTGAAGTGCTGTCAATACCAAAGTGGGAGAGTTACTACTAGCTTGATCATTGCATTGCAGCTTAAAACCAAGCGAGTTGCTAACATTTTTTGAGTTGAATGACCCTTAAACGGGAAAAAAATATAATTTAACATTTTACATAACACGCCAATTTTCAGTTTGCAGTTAATATCCTCTTTTGGTCACTAATTTTCAATTTGAGCATTCAAATTGTCAATTTCGGTCGAAATTTTTCACTCAGAAATGATGATGCTGACAAGTGTTCAGACAGAAGTGAAGTCTGGATCCCCGAGGCCTTCACCACACAGTAGCAGCACCTTGCTAAGGCACAGGTAGAAGTTTAGTGAGTTGGTGAAGCCTCTGCTTACCTGAAACAAAGGATCGTCCAGGCCATCAGGAAAAGGTGGTGCAAGGGGATGACTCCTTGGTAATAAGAGCCGATCCTTGGCATTAATGTTGCTTCCATCCAGGATCTCCCTGCCACTTATGAAGCTGACCGCATGACAATATTGGCCTCGGAAATCCTCTCCAGGTGCAGGATTGACTTCGAGCTCCATGCAAGAATAATAACTGCCCAGGCTGTACCTGTTACCCTCCAACTCGCCTTCAATTGGCCAGCTTCCATAGGCATCGGCCACTAGTTGAAAGAAAATATTAGTCTGGACTAATAGACAGCTGGGGTCTGGACTCACTCTTGAGTGCCCAGTTCCTGTTTTCTGGTTCTCCAATGCCACATCTTGCGTCATAGAACAATTTATAGTCTCTCCTGCAGGCCTCAGAGACCGCGGGTGTGTCCAGGTCGATCAGGTCATTCCCGCACTTGTTGGTGGCAGCATCCAGACCAAGGCTCCAACTCAGTAGAAGAAGAAGAGCTGCAGACGATCTTGTGACAGACATGCTCAGTGACGCAACTGAGGAGGTGCTTTGTCACGCACGTTTATCTGACAACTGAAAATTATGACGACTTTACGAGCATCTTCAAGGAGATAATGAACCTTTAAAATTGACGCAGGTGTTCGACACTGTTCGCATTATTAAGAAATTAAACTTAAATATTAGGGTAGGTCGAAAATTCAGAGTTCAGTGCCTGTTTGGGAAGAGTGACTTAAAGATATTCTGGATGATGCTGAACCAAATCACAATTTTTTAATTTGATGTCCATTTGGGGTCCCTCCCTGCTGCCGTCAAAGTTTCACAGGCACCGTACATAGGGATGTTGTGTCAACGTCACATATTTGATGTAGATCTGCTTAGTTTCTTTCTAGATGCTTAACTGAAGGACTGTCGTCAAATGAAGCTAAAAATGAATTGTTTTTTTATAGTTTTGTTCTAGGTATTTCAAAGTTAGAAATGTTTATTATCCAGCCATAGGCGACCAATGTGGTCTGTTCCAGTTCCAGACCACATTGTCCAAAGGCTCATTTAAAAAAGTTGCACAACACTTTTTTTTCTGTTCGAACATAATGAGTTTTGCTTGACTTCGTCGTGTATTAACTACTATGTTCTGATCGTGCATTTTCAGTGGGGTGGAGTCATTTTCTTGAAGCACTTTCTGCGTGCTGTATTCTTGGCAAGACTCCATTTGAATTCATCCTGGTTCAATATAACCACCTTCATATCTGGTGTTTGTACCGTACGTACCATTGAACAATTGTCCATACATAAAGAGTAGACTAAGTCGAAAAGGGGTCAACTTCGGAAATTCACCGACAGTGTCTGGGGTTTGTTACAGAAGCTCAAAAGATGAAGGTGCAGTCAAATACTTTTTGTTTGTTTGTTGGCGGGGTCTCTTAGAGGGAATGGGAGTCCCAACAAGAGAAAAGGAGTAACTCTGGGTTGAGTCTTTTCCTGCCCCATTTAATGGCAAACATCTAAGTGCTTAATGAACATTTATGCCTGGCTTGGCAGGTTCACTAGTGACTAACTTGCTCTGCCCTCTGTTCCATGGCCTTGCCAATACAGTCCATTTTCATGAACCTGACAAGCCCGTGTAGGTCAAGAGGTCTTCTATTAAGCTGGTGCCCCCAGACAGCATCCAGGCGCACCCTTGCAAG
>JAAUXU010067088.1_pt1 | contig 13509 bp, 12 predicted proteins | sample 7278151 | NCBI WGS metagenome assembly JAAUXU01 (sample SAMN14350113, study PRJNA611818) | marine sediment metagenome | isolation source: surface marine sediment (1.8m) | place: French Polynesia: Moorea | collected 2018-08 | reverse complement strand
GGCAGGCAGGCAGGCAGGCAGGCAGGCAGGCAGGCAGGCAGGCAGGCAGGCAGGCAGGCAGGCAGGCAGGCAGGCAGGCAGGCAGGCAGGCAGGCAGGCATGTAGTGATTCTGAGGTAGGCAGACAGGCAACAACCAACGAGATCGCATCAAATGTGAGAGTCATTTCCAGGGAGGAGACAGGAGAGGAAGCGAAGGTGCCAATTGGTCTAAGCACATGTGATTCTAGGGGAAATCGTGACATTACAGTTCAGTTCTTTGTTGCGGGCTTGTTATTTCTATTTTGTCCGTCACTAGAGTAGATAGAAATACTAAGCACACGGGCAACATTGCAGGCTGCCCCGCCAGCCAGGCATCCATCCATACGCCAGTGCTGCCACGACACTTGAGTTTGCTGAACTCTGATTTCTTCTTCATCATAAGTGTTTCCAACCGCACATGATCGATCATCATATGTTGTCGAAGTTCAGTCCACAAGGTCTGTGTGATTGAAAGATCGAGCGAGCATTGTTGTCTTCTTTTCTTTCTTTCTGCGGTTCTCGGCCATGTCAACATTCCGTGCGACAACTGAAGAAGCAGGGGGAGGAGGAGGATGTCAAAGTGACACGACAACGTCGAGGACACGCATTTTCATCTCATTAGTGGCTCGTTTATCTCCAGCATATGTGCTCTTTGGCTGAGCAGCATAAAAAGATGAAGGAAAAAAGAAGTGGAGAGTTGCACGGACGCACTGTTAGTGGCAGTGGTGATCATGACAGAAAGAGGACGTGTCTTCTTCTATTGGATGTTTAATAATCCGAAATCTTTGTTGCCCTCAAAACAGCATCTCCTTTAATCTCTTAAGCTTTTGCTGACATCTTTGAAACTAAAATCTCCAGTCTGGTTGATCGATTTCAACCTCGACCCTCCAGTCTTCGTTTCCACGAACACACACGCGCGCGCACACACACTCAGTACGTGTGGTAACATAACGTTATATAACTGTACAGCATGCAAGTTTTGTCTCTCCCTCGACACGAGTTCGAGGGATCAAAATTTTCCTCTTGCTCACAAATAAGGCTTCCTCGGGAAGCAAACTATCTTGACAACTACACGTCTTCGGGTCTCATAGCTCAAATTTAATCTTTTAAAGTAACGCGTTAAATCTAATAAACTGGAGGCAGGCCAAGTTTGCTCCCCCTGTCAGGCTCACTTCAGACACCTCGGTCTTTGTATCTGCCGGACCTGGGAGATATGGAAGTGGAGTCACCCCTACTCTTCTTTTTTTCAACGCCAACCCCGACCTCCGTTGAACAGATTCACCAGCCTCAATGATACAAACTCGTGCGACGGCCTCGCCAGGGCTTGGGCCAGCGCTGACTTTCACCATGTGAAGTCATGGCCTTCTCCACAACTTGTGTCATGTCAGATTGCAACCTGTCGGTCAGCTGATCTGGGCTGACTTTTTCACAAAGCAGCTTAAACCTGAGCTTAGGGCCTCAGGGCTGCTATACCCATCCAAGATGTCGTTGGTAACATGAAAGAACACTCCAGAGTTATACGTGATGAAGGAATTTTGGGAAACTCTCGAGTATTGACATGGGTTTTTTTGTTAGTTGACGTCATCCGGAATGTGTTCAGTTTCCAACAACTTTAGGCCTTGTTGCGGCCTTCGGGTCATCCGGGACCTCTGCCAGCACGCACTGGTCCAGATTTCCAGGAAATGAGAAAAAAGTGCCGGCGAGCAACGCCAGGACGCCCAGTCATGGGGCGCAGGAGCCGTTTAGGAGCGTATCTGGCCCGATCATTGCAGCGACATGGACACCCCGGGCTAACGGTCCCCGGAGAGATCGAAGGGAACAACTGGCATGTGCGATGGCCGACTATTCTTCGGTCACCGATCCTGATCCGGGGAAAAGTAGGAGACCCTTCTCGGTCCGAAATGAGTGTTAAAGAGGCTTGAGGAAGAGAAGATCAGGCCGCTACCGCAGCCGCCACCGAGAGAGCACCAGCAGGAACTGAAGCAAGGTGTCCTTTTTACCTTGCAGTGCACGAACAGCGGTGATACAGATATATTCGTGGCACCTATGGGAAACTCCGAGACTACACGGATAACTTAAAGGCCGGTAGTTGTAAATTGATGACTTGTCCAGCCTGAAAGTCCCTTCTCCTCCACGTAATGAATGCGAAATATGAAGAATGGTGTCTGGGAGATTAATTGCCCGACACAAATAATGGCTGGAAGACATCACGGCAGCAGCTAACGTTTCTCGACACCTCGGTCTGATGAGATTTGAGCGGTTTGCTTGGCCTCGCCTGCATCGCTCTCTCTAAGAATGAGGCAGTAGTTTCACAGTAGATAAGGAAGCCACTTAGTATTAATTTCCACAGCCCGTAGGAAAAGCGATTGCTCCGCTTTATTCTCAGTTGGCTCAGGGCGGATTTTTGGGGTTGAAAAATCGGCATGGATTTTAATTAAGGGTGTCCGGTCATTAGTGTGACCGCATCCACGGGAGGCCATCAGCTCCTCAGTAGGGAATCTTGGAACGGAAGCAGCGAGAAGTGCTGCTCCCCGCAGAGGAGACAGTGATGATAAATTCAGACCAATCCCCGGTCGATTTGGCTTCATTAGAAGTCTCGCCCCCTAGCCTAAAAACAAATGCGTGCTCTTGCTCTGTGCGTGTGAGAGCGACTGAATTCTTGGACGGATTACGGGGATCTGAGTGAGTGAGTGAGTGAGTGAGACAAAAGGTATGCTGGCCTGATATTGAGACCATTATGGCGGAGCTCCTTCTTTTTCTGTTTCTTTTCTCCTCGCTTCGTCGCCCTCTTTCTGCCTCCAAAGACGTTAGTAGCTCCAACACAAGAGACATGAAATGAACCGAGATGAACGGCGGCAGCGGGAGCATTCACATATCCGCGCGCTCCCCGCCGTGCCAAGAAAAGAAGCCATTTCCATATATGTATGTACAATAATACGTAGCCTTAACCTTTCTTCTTGGCAAGATTAATGGAATCAGTGATTGAGTGAGAGCGCTGCGGTAATGGAAAAAAAATCCAGGGAGGAGTTGAAAATGACGACGCTTCAGGAGCACGCGCGACAAAATATACGTCGTCGACGTGGCTTGGAGGAGAGGGGGAAAAAGCGGTGAGAGGAAACAAAATGTTCTCAAATGATCCCAAAGTGAAGCATGAACACCGCTGTCAATGAAAAATGTGCTTGGTTTCTTTGCCCCATAATCTTCATTTGTTCAGACGCTCTCCTTGGTGTAACGTTTCACCCCTTCATCTCCTTTTCAGAGAGCTTTGTCGGCTGCCCACCAATTTACACTGGAGGATACAATGTGTTAGCCACAAAACTATGTACTACTGTACACAAGAGAATGCAGTTCAATAAAGCGGAGTGCACTCCCCGTGCAGTGAGAACGCTGTCCGCGATGCCCCGCGAGCCACGTACGTCCAAGTACAGTCCTAAGCCTAAATGTGGTGGCAACTTTGTCAGAGAAGTTGAAGGCGCGAAATAATAAAGAGCGCCATATATCATGCCATAATGCGCCGCCTCTACCGCCGCCATGATTACGCTGTCGATTCGCATGTAGTAAAGGTGCAGGCGTGTAATTTTTGATGATTTAGAGGAGAGAGAAAGAGCTGATGGTCGAAACAATACATGCTGCCGCTAAGCATCATAACTCTTTTCGTCCTCCGAGATCATAGGCATTAGCCAGATTACTCGGCTGTGGTTTACCCCAAGCACTGTTGAATGGAAAAATGAGCGAAGTGCACTGCACACTACCAATAATCTGCCCGATTTATGGCCTCTGTTTTGGAATGAGGAGAATGAAGTACAGCATAGCACACATCAGTGCGTGGATCAAGTCGCTGTAGACGGGCTCAGTGAGACAGGCTCACTGCCCATTTTGTCAAGCCAGCAAGAAAGTGGGTGGGGCGATATTTTTACAACTCCATTTCGGTTCGTTGGCTAGGTAGGTGGGGTTGTTACGGTCCTTTCGTGCATTCAGCTGCGCTTATTTATCTCTAATTTTTTCAGCAGAGCGTAGTAACTCCTCGTAGATTTGGTTTTATGTATCGGTTTCCAGCGGACCGATTGCAGAGCGACCTGATGGCTGTTTTATGCAACCGCGCATAATATTTCAATCTGCCAAGCACATGGTGTGAGGACCACGCCAAGGATTCCACCGTCCTCAGTAGTGGGTCCAACTCAAAGCACAACACATTGTAATGAGGTTGGCGTTGCGCTGATGAAGATGGAGATATCGCGCAGCGAGCGTCGTCGGGCGCACACAGAGAGAAATATGAATTATGACAGGGAAGAAAAATGCAACGAAGCTCACAGATTTGATTCTGTCGCAGTCACACCCAGACCTGTATCTAATAACGCTAGTCACTAGCGCCAGCTTAGCTGTGTTCTTTTCCAGTCGGAGAGAGGAGGGAATCATGAGGTGGAGCTCTCGTTCCTCAAGAATAATTCATACCACATCCATAAGGTGCGCAAATTTCCGCAGCATCATTTTTTAGCCTAAAAAACTATTCGCGCCAAGTCATTGGCGGCTCATCAAGTTTTTGGTTCAGATATCGTGCCGCTCGCGCGTGCTCTCAGCAGTCCCGGAGATTTTCATCCCAGATGGAAATCCAAGATATGGAGATTATTTACACGGAAGGAAAGCGAGCAAAGGTGGGGAGGAGAATAACTACTAGGTGAGGCAGACAAGGAAGGCTAATCGCAACTACGCATTGGTTTACAAAAACGTAAAAGGAGACAGGCAAAGAAGGCTTTTCGTCACAAAAATCACCCTCCTGAGTTAGCTCTCAGTGTCATCATGGTTTGCGCCAAAAAGTCGTAGAACATTAATTTGGCTCTCGTCTTGCTACTCGACCAGGAAGATGAAAGCATAAGATTGACAATGGGCACTTACTGTGAGTATGCAGCGAATGCTTAGAGCCCGTAAGAGCACACTGGCCACTGTTTGCCGCCAACTTTCCTGTGCAAACATGACTGTTAGCTTTGTCCTTCTGTGAGGGCTGCTGGAATGTCATCTTTTCTGCGTAGGCTTAGGTGGGAGCCAATTTCTCCTGTGCCATGGTAGTAAAAGGTCCATTCGCTCCTCTTATACGCTTAAGAAGGTGCACCAAGCTCTCCAAACAGCGATTACAGAGGAACACGAGAAGGAGAAGCCACACTTTCTTTGCTAATGCCATGGGCATGCATTTATCTGCCCCCGGACTGTTGGTATTTGTGACACCCACCCACCCCAGCCTTTATGGTGGCCGGCTCATTTAACTTTGTCCTAGTGCAGAGTCCTGCTTTGAGCGTCTCGGACGGAGAATGGCAGACTGAGCAAGAAGTAGCGAATTGTGGAGAGAAAATGCCTCTAGGTTGGCTTAAAGATTAATTGCCTGACTTTCGAAACCTTTATCACCCCAAGGAAGCATCGTAAAAGTTAATTGATGATGCTCTATGTGTCGGCTTAGTCCGCAATTAGGGCGTGGACATTGGCGCGATTAATCTCAGGTTCTTATTGAATGTGATTATATCTCGCCGATCTCGATTAATCACTTGCCACGGCGCCGTGTACTTAACTTCTTGACACACACGCATGAAGCTAGCAAAAACAAAAATGAAAGAAAGCGGAGTATGCATGCGTACCTTGGTTGCAGGACTAGAAAATTGCTGATGCAGTGCCTCAATCAGCCTAAAAACGTCGTTCTCGAGTCCTTTGAAAAGCAGAGCCAAACGAGGTGTGAAAGGACAACTTTTGGATCCTTGGGGAAATTTAGCAGGAGTGGTTCCAGCCCGTCCGGCAGTTCTGCTCTGCGATCGCCGCCGTAAGCTGCATAAATAGCACTCCCGCCTTCTCGCTCGTTCGCTCTCTGCCGCCAAAGCCGCCATTCGAGGCGAAGATGCAGCATTCTCTCTGTCGTACTCTAATGAAAAAAGGCATTGACGAATCAGTCTTCAGACACTCCAATCTCTATCGTTCGGGGACCACTAGAAGAAGATGGAGAATAACTCTCAAGTAGCCATTGTGTGCACTTGCGTTTAGTGTTGTATTGAAGGGGCGACGACGCTACAAATGACTGGCTGCACGTCAGCTTCGGTGCGTCCGTGCTGTACTGATGTCGGATGCATGCACGCACGGATCTGTTGGAATAGAAGTGACTGGTGCAACTTACCTGGTATGATTGATGTCGTTTGTTGCCGTTGCTTTTTGATGTTACCCTACGAATAAGGCTCCATCAGAAGTCGCGATGACAGGGGAAAAAAATCGCACTCCAAAGTCTCCAAGAAGCAGGCACTGAGGCTAATTTCACTCGATTGGCTTTATCTGATTTTCTGCAACGGCCTTGCGTGGACAAATAAAGTCTCTCACGCACACGCAAGCACTTGCATACACAATGAAGACGATGATGAAGTCAAGTAAACTGCCTTTTCTCTCTCTCCGACTTCTTGCCCCCCCTCACCGTCGCCGCCAGCTGGAGGGGAGCGCGCGCTCTGGCAAACGACGCCTTCCTATTGGTGAGCGAGTGACGAGCTCGCCGTCAGAGCACCAATCGGGGGCTGAACCGTCACGCATTTTTGCCGGCTGACAGGATGGACTGTACCGTGGAACAACGTACTTCTAGGAGGAATCTTGCTGTATGTGCGCCGCGAGCACGCCGCACTCAAGCTTCTCTGCCGCTACGTCACGAGCAGAAGAGACCACGAACTTGTCGTTCGTGCCAAAAAAAAAAAAAAAAAAAAGAGGAGGCTCACTTGGAGAATTAGGGCCTAATTTCTTTATTCCACTCACCCCTGCTGATACAAACTCAAGAGGCGACTATGGCATGTTCGACCAAACAAATACGCCTGCTTTGTTATAATTCTTTGGGAGCAGTACCAGAACATTTACAAATTGTCTCAACATTTCTATGACCTTCTTGCTTTAGGTTTTGCAAACCTTTCATCCTACGCCGGACAAAAAGCTTTCAATTTGGCCTGATAATGGGCCGGGACTAATCGCAGTTGATTAGTTGGAGGCGTTTAGTCTATGTACATCACGCACGAGCACTGCTTCCAGCTTGTACGCGTATGCCAGCTATAAAGAGGGGTAAATTTATGTCAACGAGAAGTAATTTCTTGCTCTCAGACAGAACCCAAGGGAGCACTCCTATGAAATTTCATTCTTTTGCGTATACTACATCATCCCTCTCGCCTTTCTCTCTTCCTCAAGTGTGTATGTTGCACAACTGAGCTTGGTCGAAACTCGTGGTGAAAGAGAAATCAATCCGATCGTTAGGGTCAGATAATCCGAATTAGGCTTCTCTCCTGACAAAATGCTGCGGCTACTGCCACGTCTTGGTTCGATTAGCCGGAGAAAAATCACTTCTTCTTCGATCGAATTTCTGCAGAATCCGATTAGCTACCGGAATGAATGTGGTTGTCACAGTTGAGGCGAGTCCATAATCGCCTCATGGTTGCTGCCGCAATATCGACTCTTTTGATGACACTGTCTCTGTCTTTTGTGACTCTTTCTCCGGATCATCCCCACTCAGCCCCTGCATTCACAAAGGTGTTGCGATTTTCTCATTCTGCCTCCCTCATACTACACTCGTGACTCACTCGCCCTCCGCTTCAAAGCAGCGAGACTAAGTCCGGACGACTGAGAGAGGGATTATGATGAGACGGCGAAGTCAATCATTCGGGGACAAAGAGGAAAGGACCAGATAATTGCTGTTGAATCATGCATTTCCTCCCAAAAAAAACATCCCCGACTCTGTGAGCTTGGCGAAATGCAAGCAGACGCGGGGCACAGAATGTATACAATCCCTCCTCATATTAACCATGGGGAATTAGATCTGCCATTCAAGCCCTCGGTGTTTACATGTGTAATATGAGCGTGGCCTGTTGTGTTGTTGGAAGCAAGCCTGTGGCGGTCGGCGGCAGGGACTTGCCCAAGCCCATTGTACTACTCTGTACTCGTATTAAGTGCGTACATTACATGTGCACGAGGATCAAATGCGGGTGTTTTGCAGCAGACACCAGGAGCCGCTGCTGGCGCCGTCGACAGTGCGGGAGGAGAGATTGAAGCCCGTGAGATGCAACTTGTTTACATTAGTTAGGCTCAATGCTTGCCGGCATCGACTGTGTCCTTGAGAGCCAAAAAGTGTAGCAAGATGAAAGGAGAAACCAAACCCTTCTGCAGCCGCACATATACATTGTTGCTGTATTTCAAAGCAGTCCCCCTAATGTTATATTCTTATAGCGCATCATTTTATAACAGACAAAAAGTTTGAAGAGAAACGAGGTTATTACCATTATTGGGAATTTGGAAATTATTCCAGTTCTTCGCATTCATGGGACTCCTATTTCGAAGCTCGACTGCTTTCACTTCGGAGTCTTTGACCTCATCGTAATTTGTGCTCGTCCATTCGGAGTATGCACATTTGAAGAACGGATGGAGTATAAATTATGAGCCAGATGCAACACAATTTTATTCACTTCTTAATGATGCAGCTGCGAAAGGATGATAGATGTCGCATTGGCATCCCATAGGCGACTATTATTGCCCTTCCTTTTCTTGCTCGATGATGTTATCATCCTATTACTGCGGAGGTGCTGTACAATGTCACGTACGCTATCCTGGGGCGCATCAAGTGAGAACTGTTCCCTAATCCTCTCCCGTGCACGTGTCTCTCTCACCAATTATATTGAATTTCTGCCCAGATCGGAACGGAATGATAATCTCTCACACCCTCGAGCTCTCACATTGCACCACCATGGAATAAGACATCCAGCAGCAGCCATCAATGCAGGAAAGCAGTCTTGTACTACTACAGAGTCTTCGTCGTCACTCATCTGTGGTCAGTGTCCCGTTTCGATCCTGCTGGGAGAGCAAACAGGTCAAGTTTCTCGTTCTCCGTAGGTTGGAAAAAGTTAGCAGCCCAAATAAACATGGCATCAGCTAGCGCGAGCTTTACACACACCGCACGAGGCCAATTGGCTGCTTTGGAGAAATCCACACCAAGCTCAAGTTACACCACATTTGGAGCCTCCGAAGAGAGAAAAAGTGGGAATTTGATAGAGCCTCCTTCTCTTCTTCCTGGATGTGAATACACCCCTAGCGACATTGCTCGCTGGTGTATGTATGTTTTTAGGCTAGTTCAAGAATGCCAATTTTGGGGTTTTTTTGGGGGTGGGTGGGCATTGCAGGCATTAGATCCCTGTTGCGGTACTAGTCTCATTTTCTCGGGAAAAAAAGTTTTACTATCCGCACTTTTAACTCAAAGTTTTATAGCATTCTGTATGTAGTAAACGCAGCGGACACTTCTTTTTTCAGCCACAACTTTTGAACTTCTTAGCTTTCCATAGAGAGTGTGTGTGTGTGGGGGGGGGACCACTTCTGTATGAGGCTCAGTCCAGTCAATTGAGTTAAAAGTGCCCCCCGAGAAAAATGATTGAAGGAAAAGAACGGTTTTACAACAATCCTTATATTTTGGCCAAAGGCCCAAAACCCAGGCCCCCAAAATATCATTTTCCAAAACAGTCCCTTTTCGAACAAGCCTAGTAGTATGCATGTACGGTCAATCAAAATCTTACCACTAAGGTAAAAAAATGCGGCCAACAAAGACCAGTCACTTCTTGTCCTTCCTATTATTTACCTTGCAACCGGAGAAAATGAAAATAACTCGGTTCACCAACAAGAAATTGTCATCTGTCGTTGGAGGGAGCGAGCGAGAGAGAGATTCGTACCAAGTGGCCGCCAGAAAATCGCCTTCGCCTCCTTGACGAAACAATATAAACCGCAGATGTTGTCTGATGTCTTCTAACTTCTCTCCTAATTTTTCCCAGAAGGGTTGTTGTTCTAACAGAACTCTTTCTCACGTGCAAGCCCCGTTATTTTAAACTTGTTCGCAATCGGCTTGCTATTAGTGCACACACGCACAGAGCCAGATTTTTATTTCTGCAGATTAGGAAGGTGAGAGGTGCTGCGGGCTCAGATTGCAGCATCCAGGTTGGCTATGTGTATACCTGTACCTAGTGCAGCACTAGTGTACATACGTATGTGTGCGAGAGGGCGAACGTGGCCTCTTTCTCCCTCTTTTGATAGACCTGCGTAGCCTTGAACACTACTTTTTCCCATTGCTGCGCCAGATTGACGTGAGAGCGCTGGCTGCATTGAAAAGAGCATTCCAAACCGACCTCGAATGAGTCGTGAAATGAACTAGCTTGTTTGCGGTGATGAGCATGACTGTGACAAAGAGGAATTGGACTGTGCAAAATAGCTTCCAGCAGGCATGATCATACACTAGAAACTATGCGCCACGCTAAGCACTATGCTGGTCGTTGAAGAATGTTGTGTCGAAGCAACTAATGGATGTTTCAGGCCCCGTAAAGTCGAGGGTAGGTGCAGGATCTCTCTTTGCTCATTCGGCGGTAGCAACGGAACCCGCGTTACAAAGGGAGGAAACATCCATTGTAACTCAATCAATGAGGTATTGATTGAGCGGTCACGGTGGATGAGTGGAAAACGACGTGAGAGAGGTGTTTTCTGCATCCTCTCCCTCGCCCTCCTGATCATATTTTTCCGCCTCGAAAGCTAACGAGGCTTCCAACATGAAAAATCAGTATGCAATATGCACCAATTTCGGCGTCCATTCAGGACGAGAAGCGCACCAGCTATGTTTTTCTCCCGGACAAAACGTGGGTAATAAATTGGCTACAACAACGCCCTCACTTGATTCCTGCTCGCACAGACGTAGTATGAACGTGCACACGCACACACATTCACGCGTACTACATAGTTTACACTACTACATAGCTTTTTTGAAAGAGTCACTTTTCCGACCTGGGAGAATCTCCCTTGAAGCTTACGGCTGTCATGATGTGCTGTGTTTCTCCGGGCGAAGATGCCCCGGAGAGCCTCATTACTAACGAGGTGCTCACCCCAGGCGTCATTGCAGTCTGCTCTCGTTCGGTCCTTTCACTCTTAAAGTACATGTGACACAACACACTTGTCGTCCCGTGTAATGCTGCCCCAGCGGCCGTGTCGTTTTTTCTTCAGTTGAACGATGTGAGATGATAAGAATTGAATTCTCGTAAAATAGCAATGTCGACAAGTACAAGGGTGTTGCAGTTTCTCGGTGGGTCGGTCGGTCGGTGGGTCGGTCGGTGGGTCGGTCGGTCGGTCGGTCGGGAGCTCACTTTGTGTTGGCCCCTGTGATGATAAAAAGAAATGTGCACAGTCACTTCTGCAGCTTCATAGACTCTTTAGTAGAGATATGTCTGTCCGATGCTATCGTTCATGGCCCGGAATGGTTTTGTTCACTTTTTTGCCCTCAACACTACAAAGGTTCGTAATTCTGGGACAGAAGAAATGTACATAATTCACTTTGTAGATGACAGAACACTGTTGTCGTCACCTCCTTATCCCTAGCTCCATTTTCCACTCTCAAAGGTGGAAGTGTCTGTCTGGCGGGAGTGACAGAGTAGCAGCAGCGACTCTGTGCTGGGATAATGACCGCCGATAAGAGCTAATTTTTCCCGATAACAAGCAATTGTTGGGTACCTGTATAATGAGTTAATGGCCTCTCAACTGCTGCTAGGGCAGTCGACTGTGCGTGGAACGAACTTCTCTTCTTTTGACAAGGAGGAGCTCAGAATTCAATTTCTGTAGAGTCGTGCACGCTCTCTTTGTGGGAGATTTAATAAGTGAAGCTGACGTCCAGATGCTTGTTCTATGATTACGTGTGCGCATAAAGTGACAAATCTATGTGACTGTCAAGTAGAGCACACAGTCCAATTGTTTTTCCTCTGGCTAGATGCTACTACGATGATGGCTCTTCCTCAGTCACCCTAGGGGTTCCATCTAGTCTCGAACAAATTGTTCTTTTATGCTCCCTTTCTGTCTCCCTACAACAAAGATCATTTTCTGAAAGAAGAAATGCCATGCTTTTATGTCAGACGACGGAGCATGGAGCAGCTCCTCAAGAACACGGTACGCTCAATGCCCTGTATCATCCACTGTCAACGATCTTTTGTATGGCAAACTTTCTTTCTCCCTCCACAGTCGATCATAACATCCTCATTGAGACCAGATGGTCAATGAGCCTCAGCGATGTGACGCCACATTAGCAGCCAGCTTTTTTGCCTCACATAGAGACTTTACACTAACATTTTTCTCTTATTATTACCACTGACTCGATTTGTCTCATGTCATTTGTTCACAATATGAGCCCCCCCCCCCCCCGGGGGGGGGGTTGAGAGAGGGAAGTATGGGCGATGACGAAGTTTGTGTTGAAGCTAAGATTTCCAACTGCTGTTAGGCAATTTTGGGCTGGACTGGAGAATCCGGAAGCTGAAGTTGTGGCAAAAAATGCAAAATCCTTCGCTTCATGCAGAGAAACTCAAGCTCTTGGAGTTGACATGGAAAAGCAGAAGCAGGCAGGAAGGTGACACTCGAGGGAGCAGCATCGGCCGCAAAAACAAGTCACCACACCTGGAGATGCTTCCGCTTCAAGTGATGGAGACGGTGGCACCTCAACCTCTCTCATGGACGGACGCACGGAAGCATCGACAGACAGACGACGGTCATACACGATGACACTCGCATGTACTTCCAGCTCAGTGTATGTACTTTGCAGCCCATGCACCACCGAGGGTTTGAAGTCACACAAGCAGACATTTAAGGTAGGAGGAAAGGTTGACAATCTGAAGTGTTTAATTCGTTGAGCTGTTTTGTGCTTCTGAGCTCTTACGACGACGGATGTCACACTTTTCGTTGTCGACGAGGCGCTTCCGCCCGCAAACAAGACAGAAAACTTGGGTTCGAAAAATGTCTTGTTGGAAAAGGAAAATAAACAACTTTTCCCCGAGACGTTGCTACAACCTCCTTTGTCCTCTACCGAACTATTTGCATTGCGGTTAATGAGTGTTATGATCTGCAGGTAACTTCTGCTCCGGCAGGCAGGTAAATTTTTTCAGACGAAGGCTTTGTCTGGCACAGTAGTAGAGTGTGATTTATTTATTCATGGCTTAGCATGAATGAGCATCTTTTTTCTTCCCCCCTCGCTCATACTACCTAGAATTTCCTTCGTCTCCATTCATCTCATTACTGGGGAAGGTTGAAAAACGAGCGTGTAATCTTTGATGTTCCGAGGCCGAAGAAGCGTTTTTATCCACACACCATTTGCCGCGGATTAATCAATTACCTCTTCTCTCGCTCCCAGGAGAGAAAGAGATCGAAATCCATCAGAGACTAGCGAGCAAAGCGATCAAGGTAATTGAATCCTGTGTGCTTGCGAGCAATTGATTATCCGCTGAATCATTAACTTTGACGAAATTCGTCGTGGGCCCTCGGGCTCTCCGTGGTGTCTGTGTGTGTGTGTGTCTGTGTGTTTCGGTGTGTGTGCGTGTGTGTCTGTCCGTCTGTGTGTCTGTCCGTCTGTCCGTCTGTGTGTCTGTCCGTCTGTGTGTCTGTCCGTCTGTGTGTCTGTCCGTCTGTGTGTCTGTCCGTCTGTGTGTCTGTCCGTCTGT
>JAAUXU010044992.1_pt1 | contig 13510 bp, 11 predicted proteins | sample 7278151 | NCBI WGS metagenome assembly JAAUXU01 (sample SAMN14350113, study PRJNA611818) | marine sediment metagenome | isolation source: surface marine sediment (1.8m) | place: French Polynesia: Moorea | collected 2018-08 | reverse complement strand
TCAGAGACTTTTTCAGAGACTTTTTCAGAGACTTTTTCAGAGACTTTTTCAAAGAATTCATTTTTAACCCCGAGCAAACAGCTTCAAAAAGCAACAAACAGCTTCTAAATAGTGCAACTTTTGCCTGAAAATGCCACACCTGGCAACTCTGCTTCAGAAGACAGACTTACCGGGCTCTGCCCGTGGGCTGGGGGTTGGGCAAGAAGAGATTTGAGGACTGCGGGGTCGGCCCGAGTCTATCATTACCCCAAAAGGGTTAACCGGAATTGAACACAGCAACTGCGGCCTGCAAAGGATGCTCACGAGCATCTCAGCCGCGACCCAGACCGCCGGCAGGTCCGAGACTCCTTGGCCGAGGACATCGAGCTTTTGGTTAGTCATAGGTTGTCGCTCGCGGCTTGGCTGTCCGCAAGACACATGGTTGCAAACAAACTTCCCTTTATAATGGTGTCAATGTCGAAAGAGACTGATTATATTTGAGGGTGCCTATATTTGGGGCATCTTTGAAGCGCTGGCACGATTGAGATATTTCCTTCGAAGAACTATTTTACTACCCATCAGCGGTATCAAGTGCAATTGGTCTACTTGCGCATGAATTTTCAATGCCTCTAACTCTTTACTTTGAGGTCTCCGAGCCTCAATGCTGAAATATTAATTTTAGAGCCAATGCTGCAGCATTGTTGTTAAGGCCAATATAGAACACTTGCCCATAAGAATAACACCTGGTATCGTGCCATTTGGGCAAGATGCCCTCACCTCAGCTTGCATGACTTCCACTTTTCAACAATGCTCAGCCCTGCAGCCCTCGCTTAAGTTTAGAAGCAGAAGGTGAGGGCGGATGTGAGAGACATCAAAGCATCATTGACGATTCTCCATGGAGCTTTCATCATCACGGACTTATGCGAATTTGGCCATGACAATGATTTGGATCAAAGAACTGGCCGGAGTTCTCTGATGTGGTCAGTGAAGGACAAGGGGCCAACGTGACACATATTTGTCATTTCATATTGAAGAAATCACACACTGTCGAACAAAGAAATACGTCCAAAAAATCAACCATGTGTTGTACACCAAACTGTGAGAGTGGTCAAAAAAGACCAAAATGACAGTTTATGCAAACAACATGACATCTCCACGTAGCAGCAACTGTTTTTTAAAAGAGAATATTTCCTTGCTGGATATGTCCAGAGTGTAAGCGCCATGAACGCGAGAACTATGTCCGTCTTCGTCATTACTGATGCAGAAAGAATCATAGCGAGGACGCAGATTGATTGAGGCAATTCTTTTGAAAAAAGCACTCAACAGAAGACGTCCTCCATGGGCACAAAATCGTGTAAAACCAAGTCCTGGGCCAATTCTTGTTCAATTCAAACCCAGAACGGATGTTTGTGAAACTGTTTTTTTTACTTCAGTCACTCATACATCGACAAAAAAAACCAGTTAATTTTTCCATTCTAAGCCCTGGAGGACATTTTCTGGAACAAGGGTCTCTGCCCCAAGAATCAGACATCCGCTCAATCATGATACATGTGATGCTTCGATCGCTTTGCGTCGGCACTGGAAGAAATGAACGAGTTTGTCCTGATATTTATGCATTGTTTCACTTGTGCAAGACACGGAGCAGTCTGAAAAATGATCTCAAATCATGGGACTCGTCGGAACGACCTCGCATTGCAAGAAAAGGTCGTCCAAAGAGCACCAGAGATGACAGGAGAAGGCGGAAACATCGATGGTTTCCCTTAAAATCTATTCAGGGACTACGGGACTCTGGGCGACGAGAAATGAGGCCGGGTGAGTCCTCGTCGAGGTCCTGCCAGAAATATTTGATTTTGGAGCCGCCTGCATTTGGGAAATCATATGTAGTGCCTGAACAAGCAATTGCAGTTTTTTTCTCGACTGCTTTTACCCCTTGCCTTTGGACGCACGCAAGAGCTTTGAAACGTCGCCTCCTTTACCGTCCGATGTACATGCAGCACGGACGGAAAGTGCTACACGGACGGGTCGGAGGCTCCGAGGAGCGAGCGAGTGAGCGAGCGAGGCAGGTCGAGGAGTCAGTCGGCGGCGGCGGTTCCGTCGCTGCCGCCGTCGCTGCCGCCACCGCTGCCGCCACCGCTGCCGCCACCGCTGCCGCCACCGCTGGCGCCACCGCTGGCGCCACCGCTGCCGCCGTCGCTGCCGCCGTCGCTGCCGCCACCGCTGCCGCCGTCGCTGCCGCCGCCGACGAGGACTTGGTTTGCCGCCACCGTCGCTTTCTCCTTTGCCGCGCCCGTCGTCGCCACGGTCACCACAGTCACCCTGCTGCCATTCTAGCCCTCGATCGACGACGCGCCCATGTCTTCTCCTCCCACTCCGGTCGCTGCTGCCTGTGGCGCTTCTTGCTCGTGAGCGGCAACGGCAAAGCGTCTGGTCTGAGCTGCTGTGTCTGAGCGGCCGCCATCGTTCGCACCTCTCCTCGCTCGGGCTCCCGCTCTGCACAGCAATGGCGTCGTCCCGCTGACGGAGGAGACCGCCGGAGGAGACTTTGGAAATAATCCACGGCCGACCACCTGTTTCGGCGGCCTCGTTCTGGTGCCGGACGGACTCGTTTCGCCACAGCGACTTCGTGGCCGCCGTTGTGGTGGACATCAGGCGGCTCTCTCACCCGTTTTTGGCCGTCGACAAACCGCCGCCCGTCGCCGCCGCCGCCACATCAGCATCTCGCCGCCGCCAGAATGTCCGAGGAAATCGTGCTGTCCGACCGCAACGTGCCGCGGCCGTCGTTGCAGGAAGAACTGACGCGCCTGTATAGCCAAGGCTTCCTCACGGACATCACCCTGTCTACAGAGGACGGCAAGAACTTCGAGGCGCACCGTGTCCTGTTGGCGGCCCGGTCCACCTACTTCAGCTCGGTGGTCCCGCGCCTCAAGGCCGAGCCCGTCATATTTCTGAAAGGGGTAAAGGGTGCGCATCTCGACAAGATCCTCAAGTTCATCTACGGCAGTTCAGTCTCAGTCTCGAAGCACCAGCTCAAACCCATCTTGGAGGTGGCCAAGAGCTTGCAAGTCAAGGGACTGCAGGATGTTACACCTGCCGAAATTCTCAGCCGACAGAGCGTTGTTAGCGCTGGAAGATTCAAGCCTGACTCTCCCCTCGCCTCGCCCCTGCTCACGTCCACTTCAGTATCCGCGGCCGCGGCCGCAGCCGCCGCGTCTAAACATAGTCAACAACACACCCGTTCGACACCTTCGTCGATCTCAACGTCCGCCACGTTTGTGGACAAGACCACTCTGACCACGTTCAAGAGTCCGACTGGTCGCCGGCCGGGGAAATCTGCTGCTGCTCTGGCGGCCTCACGTTTAGGACAGCAGCAACAGCAACAACATGACTCCCCCGTCGCCTCCGACGCCGAGGACAAGGTCGAGGAGGAAGCCGCGGCCGCTTCCACTTCAGAGGGTGGTGTCGAGACTAGGACGCGAAAGCGAAGGGGGAGACCGCCGAAGAAAGCGCGCGAAGACGCCAAAGCCGCGGCCGCTTCCTCCAAGGATAGCAAGGTGAACAAAGAGGACGTGTATGAATTTGAGGAGGATAGCAACGACGCAGGAGATAATCCGCAGAGCGGGGACGAGAATTCCAAGAAGGGCTGGCGGTATCAGAGCGGCGAGAGAAAGAAGAAATCCAAGGGGAGCAAGGAGAACCACGCTGACGAGGAGGAAGAAGGTTCCAGCCCAGTGCCAGAAGACGAGAACATGGGAAAGGTAACTGAAGAGTCTTGAAAAAAGTGCATCCTTGAGTCAACTTACTTATTGATTCACTTTCACAGAAAGGCAGAGGGAACACAATCAACGGGAAAGAGGTCCTGACAGTGAGCTGTAAGGTAACTATTGCCAATTGATGCTCATGATCAGTTTGGTCATGTCCTTGAGTCATGTGTCACTGAGAACTCAAAATTGTTCTCTCTCTTTAGGAAGCCACTGCTGAACTCTACGTGTCGAAATTCCTAAGCGGCAATCGCGGCCGAAGCATCAAGTTCACGGACCAGTGGGTCACCCCAGACGAGTTCGCCACTCTCTGCGGCTACGCAGGGAAAAAGTACCTGGATAACATCCAGACGGACTACGGTCCTCTGAAGGCACTGATCGCCTCAGGCATGCTGAAATCGCATCCCAGAAGTTTGAGGCGGAGAGAAGAATCTCCCAAGGGATCCTCTACACAAGAGAAAAAAGCCAAGAAAAGATCCAGAAGGGATGACGAGGCAGAGGAAGAAGAGGAAGCTGAGGAAGAGAAAGATGAGGACAGAGAAGAAGAAAGTGAACAAGACACGTCCAAGGACAGAGACGAGGAAGAGCCTCAACAACAGCCAGAGACTAACGATGCATCCACGTACACAACAGTGAAGGGCAGCGCGAAGCGCAAAAAACGCAAACATCGAGATGAGTGGAAAAGGCAGCTGCTGAAGAACGAAGCCAACGCGGCCGCGGCTGCCGCGGCCGCTGCAGCCTCTACCGTCTCTTCCACGGGTGCCATGGGGAGCTCCGACCCCCTCAACCTAAACGAGGAGCAGCCGCCGTACATTCAAGCCGAGAAGGGGGATACTTTGGCTGCTGCGGCTACCATGATGGCAACTTCCATGGACCAGCCGCCCAAGATATCTCCCTCGGCTATCATAACGACTGATCATCACCAGCAGCAGCAGCAACAGCCGCCACCACCTCAGCCCCAGACGCTGTATGTCATGAGTCCGCACCCGTCGATAGCGCCGGCCACGCCTCAGCACAACCCGTTCGCCAATGCAATGTCCCCGGCGCCCCAGCAGTTAACGTACCAAACGATGAGCAGTCAGCCCATCACCACGGCTCAAGTCAGCTACGCGGGCAACGCGACCGGCGGTGGCGGGAGCAGCGGCGGCGGTAACGGTGGAGGCGGTGGCGGTGGGAGCAATTCCCTCAGCGGAAGTGGTAGTGGCAAAGGGGCTTCGGGATTCGTGTCGCGCATTGGCAACATCCTGAATGTCCGGTGCAAGTCAACAACGGCGCAACTCTACGCCAACAAGTACGAGTCTGGCAGCAAAGGCAAGTGCATCCAGCTTGGGGACGAGTGGCTCACGCCCAATGAGTTTGAGGATCGCGCTGGCTCCAAGGCCAAGAAGTATCTCTCCAGCATCAAATGCATGGGTCGACCTCTACGAGTTTACGTCAACAGCGGCGAGTTGCGGGGAACAGGGCCACCACCGCCACCCAAGGGGTCCAAAGGCTCCGGAAAGAAGGCGTTACCTCCGCAACAGCAACAGTCATCCAGTGCACCTCCCTTAGCTCCATCCACCCCGCATCCCATCGCTCCGGCGCCAATTCAGGCGCCCCCCACGCCATCGCATATCTCGTCGGCGCCAGCGGCGCTTCCTCCAAACCTCAACATGATGATGGGCGGCCAACCACCAATACTGATCAACCAGACCAGCATGGCCTCGTCGATGATGAACCAGCCCAACATCCTGCCCGCCATGACGTTTACCATTGCGCAGCCGCTAGCATCACATTCACAAACCATGTAAAATAATCAGCACAAAGTCATTAATTAGTGTTCAGTACATTCGTCATTGTTTGGAGTCCCTGGAGACTCCAATCCATAGAACTCTACTATGACGATTAAGCAGTTTTGTACAACCCACGTACGTATGCATACATCTACTTTATACAGGAGAAATGAGCTATTGTGACATTAGTAGACATACACTAGAAATTGTATGAAATCAATTGTTCCAATAATAAGTACAAAGACATGGTAATCTGTGTGACCTTTTTATTTTGCGAGGACCTTTCTCATGTCGGCAAATGTGTCCCTCAGCGCGTCCTGCATGTCTTTGCAGTTCGCGTGCTGCTTGTACGACGAGACGTACGTGCCGAAAATCTCCTCCTCTATCCTGTAGGCGATCCCGAAGCCGTTGGGCACCACGGGGCAGAATCCACCGTGGGTCATGTTCCTCGAGCTCAGGGTTGATGTAGACATGACATTCTTGCTCATGGTCTGGTAGGCATCGTCCAAGAATATCTCCGCAGTCTCTTCTCCCCTCTTGCTGGCCAATTCCCTCAGGGCAAAGAGATGCCTGTCCCATCCCTGCCCTTGAGCTGCTAGCTTGGTCAATGCCATGTGCTTCTTGGAGGCGGCTCTCATCAGGTCCGCCAGCTCCCTCTTCTTCTCCTCCACGCGGTGGAACGCTGTCGCCAGGGTCTTGGTCTCGGTCGTGCAGGGTCTGAGCGTTTCTGTGCGGCCGTGCCGGAAGATCGCCGTGCTGCAGCTCTCGTAGGTGGGCACGCATTTGCCGCCGGTCAGTCTATAGAACGCAATTTGGAAGGCGGATTGCATTAGAGAATCGGGTCCGATTTCTTCACGCTTGCAGTCGTTGCGGCCGAACCCGCTTTCAATGAAACCGTCCATAGTAACTGTGCTCGCCGTGACGGAGAACTTCTTGCGCGCCTCCTCCAGTGCAACAGACAGCACCCGATCGGTCTTGAAGCGAAGCTGCTCCACAGGATGGCGTCCAGGAGCAAACTTCGGCTCCTCGCATCTACTGACGAAGTCGTTTTCTCTAGTGTCCCTGACGACTTCATCAATAAATCTCATGACTGAGACCCCGTCACCCCAAGCATGCTCCATGTTGAGGCCGACCGCGCCATCCGCAGAAACTATCAGAGTGAATGACTTGTCGAACCATCGGTTGCCACTGTCGGATCCGTGGATGAGCTGGCGGACGCTGTCAACCGCCACTCCAGCGCTGTTTTCCCGGTAAACCCAGTCCACGTCCAGGCTCATGCAGAAGAGGGCCGAGTCCACCTTCTCAAGGACCTCCTCGTTGCCGCACCTGGAACAGTGGGAGTCAAGAAAAACCCGCATCAAATCACGTTCAAAGAAGAAGAAAAAAGAAACTGGTGAAATGTCGCTGCCACTGCAAAAGTCTCGTGAACGGATATCTGTCCGAACGGCGATTCTCGCTGCAAGAGACGGTTTGGAAAGTCCGTTTCGCTTCTCTGCGATGGTCAGTAACGCCAAGCAAATGTCGGTCACGACGACCAAGGTGCGCAAGTCCGCTGACGCGATCGCGGACACCTTGCAGTCCGTCAGCCAGGGGCAAAAGGCGTGGGTCACGCTCTACCTGAGAAGTTCCTCTCTGGCCCAAGCCCACACGTTGCGGTCCTCGCTGGTGAATGAGGCTACGGAGGCGGTGTCCGCCGACGAGCTATCGGCGATGATCCGACGAATGCATCCGAGGTAGTAGCTGGGCGGAAACAGATTCCAGTTCCGGTCGTAGACGTCGAACGCGTAGAAGCGGTTCCGGCACATCACCAACATGTGCTTGGCCTCAGGAAACCGCCTGCAGCACAATCCAAAGATACCCAAATGAAGTAGGCTGTTGGACGTCCCTACGTACCTAATCTCGTCCTTATCCTTCAGCGGAATCCGTGTTGACTGGAACAAGTTGTCGTACTGCACCATGTCCAACGGGAACGCCTTGAACAAATAGGACAACGGCGCGGCAAAAGCGTCTGGCATGAATCGAACTCTGTTCCAATAGGTGTCGTTGTTGGTCTTGGAGGGCCGCAGGTGGAACACCTCCGGTCTCAGCAGATTTGACCTCAGGCTCTTGTGGAAGCGCAACGCAGAGATGAGCACGTTGGCAGCTCGCAAGTCCATCTACGTTAGCGTAAATTGATTTGGTGCAGCGCGCTCAATTCAGTTCAATAAGAACAATACAATGATTGAGGCACTCACTTGTCTCATCCGCTCGTCGTGAGCAATCATGATGCCTGGGTTGTGGTTGAACACGAGGGGGCGGCGATCGGAGAGGTAGACGTGGGTCCACGGCTGGTTGATGTACGAGGTGTGTTTGTTTGTCCTGTCCAGTTCCCTGAGCTGCCGATCCAAGATCTTCCCCTGGCCACGAAGAAATCTCTCGGCCGCCTTCTGCGTCCGGGCCAGTGCCTCCTCGCTGAGGATCGGCTTCTGGGACGCCAAGTACCTCTGCAACGTAACCTCCAGCTTGGGGATGGGGAGGCGCGGCAGCGACCGCTGGAACTTATCCGTGGGCACGATGCTCTCGTGTAAGAATTGGTAGTCCCTTCCATTGTAGGACAAGTCGGACTGCTGCGAGTTTTCAAATCTGCTCTCCGCCGCAGTCGCGAGGTCCCGGAACGGGTGCGTGACTCTGACCGCGGCGAGCGCACGATGCAAACTGATCATAGTAATGGCCCTTGAGCAAGCGATTGACTGTTAGAACACTGCTAACATATACAACTCCTTAGTCGTTCTATGTCTTCCACCACTGTCGAGTCTTGTACAGGCTACAGGCCCGCACAGTCAGAGCGCGTACTGGCATAGGAGGAAGCGACGCAAGCGTTGACGGCCTTGACAGAGCATCCACTACTGGCGGGTGTTCTCTACCTCAACGGCTCAGTCGTATATACCGGGTGTGGCAGCAAGTTTCTGCACCAACTTCGACAAGTGGCTGCGCAAGAACCATTTGAGCTGCCATCGTGGAATTGGGCAAGCACCTAGAGCTGACCGAACTTGTTAATCGCTGCAAATTTAAGGTTGCCAGCTTTGCACTTTCAATGCCAAAAATGCCAAATTTACAAAGTCTGCGGCGGGCTGTCTCGGGAGTGATACACATGATTCGGGCTTTATCAAGGACTGATATGAGATGCTATTTATGAATGTATGATGTTGATTGGGGCTTGTACCTCAATCTTGGGCGTTGCTTGTTGTCCGATAACCGGCATTGGGTTAAGAAAATGTGCCAGACTCCACTAAGATTGCTATTCAGTCAACAGTGACTGGCGTGTGTTAGCAAAATTTTGAGTCTCGCACATTTTTTGCAAACACTTTGGCAAATGCTTCTGATCAGATGCTAACAGAGCTGGTCACTGGAACAAGCAATGCTCATTGTCCAGGTGCAGGTCCCAGTCGCATTTCCCTCACCTGGCAAAATTCTCACCCAGATCTAGAGGGCGAGGATCGTGGATGCCTCTGCCAAGCCTCTGACCTGGCCTTGTCTCTGACGCACAGGCCAGCATTTGGTGACTCTTGCCAACTTGGTCCAACTTTTGCTCAGTCATGCCGTGACAGGATTAGCGGTAATTAATTACCTGCATGTTCAAAACAACCTATTTAAGAAGAATCCTACTTACGTGTCCGTACATGTGCGTGTACCTCACTAGAGAAATGCATTTTTGTATTGAGTGTTCTGAGTGTAGAATTCGCTACCGCACCCGGTACGCAGCAACAGGACGACGGGTCTGCGGACGCATTCGACCTCTTCTCCCACCGTTCATGTGCACAGTACAGCAATGATGCACGAAACTGCATCAACACTGCAGTTGTGCACGTGCAACGGAGCTGTCATCTGACTCGGCAAGTGCAGACGCGTCTTAATGGGTGCGTACGGCATGCGCATCGTGGAGGAAGACCCCATCATCGGCAACTACCTCGCAGCGCTCTCCCAAGCGGTGCCAGGTGAAGAAGGTTGTTCTGAACAAAGTCGAGTTGCACTCGACCGCAGAGGAGTGCAACAAGGTCCCCGGGGAGTCCGTGCCGGACGGCTGCTACTATAGCTTGAGTAGGAGAGCAATGAAGTGCACACAGAAGTACCGCATGCCCGCCAGCTGATGCTGGAAGTCACGGCATTCATGCAACAACACCTTCATCTGGCGTAAGTGCCACAACATGCAGAGGCCTGCGGTAGAGGTCATGCCCTCCAGGGCCGAGACCTGTGTGGAAGCAGAAGAGAAATCATCCTCCAGTCATCCGGGATGTAGAGTTTCGTAATTTCGCCAGCTCAGCCGAAAGTAACCGGACGCCTACGCACCCACCTCTTTGGGTGGACACAAAGTGAACTTTTCTGGCCACGCCGTCTTGCCTCGTCTCTTCAGGCCTTTTCGCCCCCGTCGTGGCCTCACCTGGCCTCGTTGCCTGGCCATGCCTGGGCAAGGCAAGGACAAGGCAACTCTAGGCCCTTCTCGTTCGGCCTCGCCTCGCTCTGTCTTGCCTACCCTTACATCGCGTAACTACATCTGGCCTCACCTCGCCTCGCCAAACTTTGCCTTGTTCTGCCTCGCCTCCCTTCTTGCCTCTGTTCACCCCATCTCGCCAAAGCTGGCCTCGCCTAACCTCGCTTCGCCTGACCTAACCTCGCCTAACCTGGCCTCGCCTCGCTTCACTCCTCCTCGCTCTGCCTTGCCATGCCTTGTCTTGCCTCGCCTCGCTTCATCCCGCCCCGCCTCGCTCTGCCTCGCCCTGTCTCGCCTGGCCCCGTGGCGTCCCCGCTCACCTCGCTTCTCTTCGAATCCAGGTGCTCCAGCTCCGGCGGCGGGGACGAGTCGGGTACAGGCCTTTCTTTTGGAGATGCGAACGAGCCGGAGTTCCATCGGTTCGGTCCGGTCTAATGTGCCGGCTTTAGTCTCTTTATGTTCCTTTTGTGTTCAGGTTATATACTCTGAATCCTGTGGTTCAGTTGAAGGTGGCCAAATCCAGAAATTAGAAAAGATTTTTGGAAAGCACAAAGAAAAACTGAACACCGATGTTTTATGGATTCAAGGCAGTTTATGCTTGTTTGTTCGTTTGTTAAAAGGGCTTCTCCCATACATGACCAATGCACACCCGAGTCAGAGGAGTAACCCTACTGGGTCTTTTCCTTTACCCTGCCGTGGCAAACATCTCAGCATTTAGTCGCTGTGGTGCCTGGCGTGGCCACCCCTCCGCCCCGATCTTTCGCCATTGGATTGTGGTGTCTTTGGGCGTTTGAAAGCTTCCCTCTCTGGCACCAATTTTAAGATGAACGAGCAGCTCAAGGCTGCTATTATGAAGGCCTCGGATGTATTGGATAAGGACTTCATGAAGAATACTAGCTCCAGGTTCAGTCCTCTGCTCGAGGGCGTTTTTGCTGCTAGAGGAGGTTATTTTGAATGAAAAGTCTTTGTTTGTCTGCATTCTCTGTCAAAAAAAGTTAAATTTCAGGAAAATCACAGGGTCCTAAGTTGAGTTATTGACTGTAGCGTAATTTTTTTACAGTGCCTCATCTTAAGCAGGATGCCCTGTATCTTAGCAGTACGTTTAATTGAGGTCGCCTTAACGATGGAAGTGATTTCGGCGGGGAATACCGAAGCCCCGCTCCCCAAAGCCTCACTTCCCCAGCCCTCCATTTCTCCATCACGAACACATTAGCCCCATCCTGTCCTCCCTTCCAAGTGGCTACCCTCTTTATACCACTTTATTAAGTCCCCCCCCCCCCCCCCTGAGTCATCCTTTTGCAGAGCTCTCACATTCCACTGTCAACTCGTGAGTTCACCACAACCTTCAGCCCAGCAAGGCCCACTTCCTGGAGTATCTTGTCACTCCAGAGGAGATATCCTACCTGGGAATTTTGGCCGATACCATCCCATTTGGTCAGGTTGCAACCCTGAACCCTAAGTGCTGCCTGCACCACCAGGCACTGGGCATAGAGATCAAGAAGCACCTTAACCACGATCACTTCCATCCCAATAGTAGGGGTAGTTCTCCTGACTACCCAATGTTAGCCTCTGCACTTTCTCCAGGACCACGCAGTTCTTGCTTTGCAAAGCTTTATTCTTCTACACGTATTAAGTATTCCAAGAACTTTGTGGCCGTACTAGTTGAAATTACTTTATTTTCTAAAAAAAAAAATCAAACAAACATGTTTCATTTTTTCCCTGTTATCTGTTTTCTATAAGTATATTACAGCATTTCAATTTTTTTTCGGGCTTCAAAAGTAGCAACTGGTCAAAACATTAACGTTTCATTTAAAAGGTTTTTACTTAATTGATTCCTGACGCCCCTAAAATGGCTTGAAGTTTTAGCGCAGTAAGCAGGGCAGTACATACAACTGCCTGAATTCACTCTTGCACAAATGCTGTGATACAAAAGTGTCTCCAATTTTGCTAAAATTTTAGATGCTAGTAGTAGGCAGTATCTGGTATTGATACCTAATAATTCAGCTCAACCAGAGACCGAGATGAGACCCTGAAGGAGGCCCGTGCTCCATGGAAAAGCCCTCGATGGAGGACACATCCTCAGAACCTAAGGGTGAGCCCTTGAAAGAGGCCCATGACCCCAAGGAGAAGCTGGTGAGTCCGGCCAGTTCACAAGAACAAGCGGCACTCAGACATGCAAAGATATAACGCTTTCCTTGAACATACACCCCATTCAAATCAGGGGATGGGAAGTTATGAAAGAGGCAACCTTCTCAGAACACTAAAAGATAAGATTTAATGTTATCCTGCAAGTTCACAACTCGGCAAAAGGAAACTTTGGAAGGTGACTGTTGAGGTTTGTCCACCATCTTCAGTCAAACTCAACATCAAAGGACCCTTTACTGGTCTGAGGGTGGAGAATCCCTAAGGAGAAAGGCCAGGCTTGCCTGGAGGTGCTACCAAAAGGACAAGAGCAATGAAAACTGACCTTAAGTGGCCTTAAAGGCCCTTGACAGCAAGATCACGAACAGCACAAATGAGTGCTTTGCACTCTTGAATGGTCTAGCACATCATTTCACTGAGGTGAGTGAAAGCATATCTCTCTCATTGAGGTAGCTGATGCCTTGGCCAAAGGGGGGCTAGTTGAAGGCGGCCAGCTTCATTCCCACTCCCTACCAGTAATGACAAAAAGGCCATAGGTCAAGTCTTCCTCATCAATTGGTTGCATAGGTGGACATCTGGTGATGCATGCAAACAAAAAGCACTGGTTCGAGAGCCCTTGCAGGATGGGTTTGAGGCTCTTAAAACTAAACTGGAGAGATCTAGGGAGAGTCATCCGTGCCCTCTGGTGCATAATTACCTGAAATACAACCAGTGGAAACTAGGTAGAACCCCCAACGTGAGGTGTAGATTCTGTGAGGAAGGACGTGAGGAGTTTGTACACCTTGCGTGTGAGTGCCCAGCACTTGCAAAGAAGTGACTGGAACTATTCCATGAGCTTCAACTCAACCATCACACACTCATCAGGTTCTCACATTTGAACCGCATTGATGAGCCAATGAGTCCAAAGGGCGCCAATCGATTGTTTTCTTGCGATCAATGGGGGCAGGGAGAAAGTCTCTCTCAGGTTACTCCCATCACACAACTGTACTGATACAGCTGGGTGAACCCTACCCAAACAAACTGGACACTGCCTACTTTAAGCACAATTTATAAAATCACAAATGGTGGTGAGTCAAATGTGCCATCAGACTTGCATTCACCAGTACAAATGACACAACTTTGTCTTGTTTTCACCTCTCTAGTTGCCTAGGTACTGATTTTAGGTGAGTTTATAACCTTTAACAACAATTTTGGTGAGTCAAATATGCACCCAGACTGGCACTCAGCAGGAGAAATGACACAATTTTGCTTTGCTTCCACCACTCTAGGTGCTCTAGAGTGCATGATTTACTCATGATATCTCCCCAACAGAATGTGTTTGGGCCAAGTGTGGACCCAGATTTGGACAGAGCATAGATATCAGGAGGATTTTGTGTTCTTGCCATGACTGT
>JAAUXU010033220.1_pt1 | contig 13510 bp, 20 predicted proteins | sample 7278151 | NCBI WGS metagenome assembly JAAUXU01 (sample SAMN14350113, study PRJNA611818) | marine sediment metagenome | isolation source: surface marine sediment (1.8m) | place: French Polynesia: Moorea | collected 2018-08 | reverse complement strand
GAAAAAGAAGAAAGCTCCTCTTCGCGCTACTATTTTTGGCCGTCGGGCAATGCGCCACTCTATCGACACCAGAAAAGAAAGAATGAAAAAAACAATCAACACATCTCGTTTCCCCCCCGCAAGATAGGTTACGAGATTTTGAGTGTTTACGAAACCCGGGCTGTACACAATTATTGTACTAATTCTAGCAGAAACGAAAAACAACGACGTACGTATGTACAGGAGGTCCTTCAATTGATGATAGACTGAAGTAATCGCCCGGGAAAACGTGTTTGTCATACACTTCCATGAAAAAAAACCGTGTCCTAATCTGAGGAAGTATTTCTTTTTGTGCCCAGCGTTTTTCTTTTCTACCCTCTCCGCGCCGTAGAAGCGAACGAAGGAGCCTCTCCTCCGCTTTCTCTCTCGCTGTTTTTCTCTTCGGAGGAGGAGAAGTCCCTTCTTTCCTCTCTTTCGCCCGTCAGTTTCCCCGCGGACGCCGGCGAAGAAGGAGAGAGAGAATTGGTAGAGGAAAAGGGACTTCGCTCACAAGCGATAATTTCCCGCAGACAAAAGCGAAGTGAAATTCAAAAAAAGAGAAGGCAGAGAGCAAGAAGTGTGATAAGACGTCCAATTTTTTTGCCGGACAGAACGAAAGGCAGATTTGGAAGAAAAGGAAGCAGAAAAGTGAGGAGAAAGGAGAAAAGGCAAGAAAGGAGAGTGACACGATTGAAATCGACGACGGCGGGAAGAAGAGAAAAGGAGGAAGGAGGAAGTGAGGGGAGGAGAGAGAAAAGACCTGTTTTCTGTCCTCCTCCTCCTCCTATTTTTCCCGAAGCAACAACTCCTCCTTGGTCTTCTTGAGAGGGGAGAGATACCGAGAGACGAAAACAGCGCGAATTGACCCGCGGCGGCTTCGGACACAGTCTCGAGCGGAGGTTAAAAAAAGGGTCTCTTCCTCTTTTCCCCTTGTTTTTCTCACTTTGCCACCGCGGGGCGAAGGAGCAAGAAAAGGGAGGCCCTTCTATCTACTCTCTCTCTTTTTTGCGTGCCTTCGAAGGTCGCAAAAGCCGAACGAAGAACGGAACTACTGTGAGCGAGAGAGAAGAGAAAAGGACCAAGAAGATGGAAAAATAAAAGAAAAGGTAAAAGGAAGAAGGAGCGCCCCCTTCATTCCGCCTCCCTTCACCTCTTTCTTCCCCGGGTTTTTTTGTGAGTCCGCGAAAGAAGCAATTCTGAGGTAAACAGGGCCATTCCCTCCCACGAACGGTGTTGTTGCCTTGGCTTTGCCCTTTGAGGAGAAAAAGAAGCCCTCCCTTTTCCTCTCCCTCTTCCGTCTTTCTCCCTTCTCCCCCTTAGCGAATAATAGCCGCTTGTTTCGCTAAAAGGAGATATAGACGGGGGGGGGGAGCGAAGACGGAAAAGGGCCTCTTTTCGCCGGTGGCAGAAAGGAATGAAAGAAGGAACGAACGGCGAACGGACAGGCTCGGTTATCGGATTTTCCACTAGGCCCCTCCTCCTCCTTTTTTTTTCGGGGAAAAAGTGTGATCAGGAATGTCAGGTCTCCTTTCTTCGCCTTCGGATTCGTCTTCGGATCAGAAAGAACGGGAAATTGGAGGCGAGAGAGAAAGGCGGTATGCTAGGATGATCGGGGGAAAAGTGAGGAAGCGAAAATTTTGCCCCACTTCCTCGCGTGGCATAATTACTTTCAGCGCAGCTGTTGCTGCCACAAAAGTTGCGTGGTCATGGGATCTGCCGCCGATATACCGTAGGCATACACCGTAACGGTGATCGAGGCAAAAGGATTCTCTTAAAAACATCAGGTGGGAAAGGGACTGACAAGGACAAAAGCACACTTGTCCAACAAAAAAGAGTGCCCTTTCCTCTATCTCTTTCCCCTCTTGATTATCTATCGTATGATCCACAGCACTTTTCATCACGACAGGCAATCGCAGATAGGAAAGATACGCAGAGAGAAAATTAATTTTGCATCGCACCTTTTACAAGCGCCCTTCCCCCTCCTCTTTCCCTCTCTCGTTCCCACCTCTCCCCCCCCCAAAAAAAAAGTCCATAATGTGAAAACTTGCGCCGATGAGAAAAAACTTTTTTGTGGCCCTTTCGAACTGCCGTTGTTGGCTCACGGTCCCGATATCTAATGCATCCTTTTCTCTCCCGTCCCATGGCCGACCTTTTCTTTTTCTCACGCCCCTTCTTTTCCAACTTGGAGAAAAGGGCGCACACAAGTCACGAGGAAAATACTTTTTTTCCGGCGCTGCATTCGGAAGAGAAAAGGTTCGTTTGTTCAAGAAAATAGTTTGGAAAGTAGATACATTAACAGAATACGAGGATCCGACATATCATACGCCTGATGTGCTCGGATAGGCCCTTCTCGTTCCGACGCAGCGGTAATCTTTCATCCTTCACTCCTTGTTGTTTCCCACTTTTTCCGACGACTTTTCGATTACTTTGTGTATGGGAGAAGAGAGGACGGGGGCCTCCATTGTCGTAACGCTAGTACAATTGGAGGAGAAGGTACACGAGAATAGAGAGGAAAAACGGCGGGGAGAAAAAAAAGAGCGGGTGAGAGATTGCTTTCCCCTCTTTCCCCTTCTCCTCCTCCTCTTCTTCCTTCGATGGGGTGTTTTTCACTTCCGCCCCTCCGATCGCCACGTGGGAGCAACTTATCAAATTCAACGACCTTCGTCGTCAGGGGGAGGGAGAGAAAGCAAAAGGGGGGAGAGGGAAAGGGGGGATGAGAGAGAGCAGCAGCACGTGCGGAAAATTTCCAGATCAGGTAACTGCGAAAGAATCGACGACTTTCACAAACTTGTCAAAAAAAGCTTAGAAGCAATGGGTGCATTCATTTTTGTTGAATTTTGTGGGAAAATGTGAAAAGAAGGTGACGAAAGATGAAAAGATCATAAAAGGTGGGACTTAATGAGCTTTTCTAGCTAGCTGTTCAATCCGGCCAAAGCGCGGGAGAAAGAGACGCTAGTCTGGTGAAAGAGCGAGCCATTCCAAAAGTCCTTTTCTGCTCCACCCCTTTTTCCCTGGCTTCCTCGTTTCCGCCACCCGCTGATAAATGAGACTTTTTTTCCCTCCCGGTGACCTACACTACTACAGTACTACTACTGCGACGACACGCCACCCAAAAAAGGCAACAACAAAGAGGCGCTTCCGGCAGCAGAAAGGGGGGGGGAGACAAGAAGCAGGGGTCCCCCCCAAAAAAAAGAGGTGGTAGCGGCGGTTAAGGAGGGGAAGAGACCAATGTCCCCAATTTGTTGCGCATTAGCAAGAGAAAAGAAAGAAGGAAAAAGGAAAGAAAGGGCCGCAAAAAAGGTGGAAAAGAAAGACAAAAGCGCCCTTTGCTCCTTTGGCTTTTATTTCTCTTTTTCTTGGGAGAGGGGGGATGGGGACGAAGAAAAGGAGACGAGGATGGCTTCTAGGAATTTGGCCCTTTTCCGCTACCATTGCGACCGCGGCGGCGGCGGGGACTTCAGTACCTTTGGTGCCATGAGATTGCACTGGAAAAGGGGGGATCCTCTTTCGTCACGCCTGTCTGGCCCTGAATTCCCCTCCCTCCTCCTCCTGAGAAAAGGAGAGGACCACCGACCTTTTTGCCAGCGCCGCCGGTGAAGAAAGGAGGGGGGTCCCACCGCACCAAGGGGATGGCGGCGGTAAAAGGATTTTTTTTAGCAATCGGGGATTGGTGGTTGGGCAGGGCCTCCCTTCTTTGACCTCATGCCTCTTAAGATCTTTCCTTGGCTTCTGTTTTTGATGGGTGGCTTTGGCTACAGGAGAGAAAAGGCGCAGAGAGAGTGAAACAAAAAACCCTGCAGTTTTCGTGTTTTTTCACTGCAGTGACACGAGTACTCTTCCATACATACATAGCTCGTACTCCATTTCCCATACTTCTCCTTAAAGCCGACTCATCCTTTTCCCTCCTTTTTTTCTGAAGTGGGTCACAAGTGGGCAGAAGAAGGGGTCAAACCTCCCCCCTCTCTTTTCTTTCTTTTCCTGTTGACTTACACACGAGTGAGCCCACCCAGTCGATCTTCCCTCCTTCCACTCCAACGGGCAGAACTTGACCCTTCCTCCTCTCGCGACCGTCCCGGGGCCTCCGCCAATCCTCCTCCTCTTTCCCCCATTTTCCCCTTCCCCCGACCCCATCCGTCCTCCCCTGGGGAATGAGGAGGGAAGTCTCGACGGAACTCGATGAAGAGGTGGAAGAAAAATGTCTTCCCTTTTTTTCTTTGCTTTTTTTCTGCTCCATTTTTTAAAAAAACACATTGATAATGACAACCGATTTTTCTGGTGCATTTTTTCTTTTGAGCTATTGTTGAGGTGAGATATTAATAAGGGGATCTTTTTGTCACCCTCCTTTCTCTCTGAGGCCCCCTGGAGGAGTGAAGATAAGGGGAGGGAGAAGGGGAGGGAGAGACCACTCGGCTGCGGGGGGGAAAGAGACAAGGGCAAAAAAAGTAGGGCCTTTTCCCGCCCCCCCTCCCTCGCAGAAAGGGAGAGTTGTGACCACCGCCGCGGTGGCGCCGAGACCCAACAGTGGGACACCCACTACCACCCCACTCACCCCAAAAAAAGACTGATACTGCGGATACACTGCGCGTACTTTTTTACTGACCTGACTCCCTTTCATCTTTCTCCCCCCCTTTTCTTCCTTTTCTTCCCCTCCTCAGCCGCTGTGAAATCTCAAGCCTCCTTTTTCCGCCTCCGCCGCCACCTTGTTCCCTTTGAAACATTGTCGGGGGAGAAAAGCCTTCTTTCCCCCTTCTCTCTCCCCTTTTTTGGGCGGAGGCCTCTTTTTGCAAGCTCAGCCCCTTTTTTCCTTTCCTCCTCCTCCGACTTCGTTTTCCTGGAGGAATGGAAGGAATTTTTCTTCGTCCCCCTCTCCCCCTTCATCCTAATCTTCCAAAAATTGTAACCTTCTCCTTCTCCTCCTTTCTCACGTCTCAGACGGCGGAGGCGGAGGCAGCTGCAGCGTCCTCTCAAGTCTCACCTTTCACAGGTCCTCCCCTTGTCCTTAGAGAGGGAGGTACTGCTGACCTTTTCTTTATAGTGACACTGTTCGGTCTTTCCGCATTCTTAAATTGAGACTCACAGAGGCAAGATAAGTTAAAAATCACTGCTACTGTTGCTATTCAAGAAATTTCAGGCAAATTATTCAACCGAATAAGATTAGCTCTACTCCCTGAATACTATGCACAACAGCTTTGGGGACCCAGACAGCCAACCAGACCTGCCTCCCTTTTCCCAGAAAAACCACAAAACCCAAAGTGGAATCGCCGCCAGCGAGGGCTTTCTGCCCACCGCCGCGGAATTGAATTGAACGGGTTTTTTGGACGGAAGGAGGGAGTAGCCTCCTCTCCTCCTTCCTTCGGACACCCAAAAGTTGCCTTAGAGGGGGGGGAGATAGGGCGGTGGAGGACCGAGGGGGAAAAAGTAGGTGAAGGGAGGGAGGAGAAAAACCGGAGAGTTGGAAGGTGACTGAGCTGAAAGAAGAAGAAAAAGAGGAATTTCCCCGAACTTTCTTTTCGCCTAAGTGAGAGAGACGACGACGACGACAAGAAGAAGGAAGTAGTAGAAGGAAAAAACTTCTGGCTCGACGCGCGTTAAAAGTCAATCACCATTGGGGCCAGCCAGGTCCGCCAGGGAAAAGGGGGGGAAAGGAGGTGAGCTCAAGAAAAAGCGGACTTGGGACGAACGCCCCTCATTCCCTTTCTCCTGCTGCTCAGCCATCGGGAAAATTGCAGGAGGAGGAGGAGGAGGAAGAGTGAGGGGGACAATTCTAACCTCCTTTTCTCCGTAGGGACAGCGAGAGAGTGCCGCAATCGAAGGAGAAAAGAGAGGCCCATTCGCGAAAAAAAGAGTTTCGCGAAAATAGACTCCCTCGACGCCACCAGTGATACATTGTCCAGCAGATAGAGAAGGGAAAATGTCTGCGGCCACATCCTTCCCTCTCCTCTTCGCCGTCGTCTCCGCCGGGATCCTCTTCGTCCTGGATTCCGCGGGAGGTAAGAGAATCTCAATATTGTACCGCTCCTAGTACGATTTTTTTGGGGGGGAGTTCTCTAAGTGATTGGACCAAGTGCGTGGAAAGGTGTCACTATCCGGGGCAACGCAGTACGTGCTTTGAAAATAAAAGGACGCCAAAGTACCAAAAACAGTAATTTGAAAATAGCCTGGTACGTAAAGAGGAACCAATGCAACGTACCTGAGAATCGCTACATTTCAACAAGGCATTTTCTCTTGAGTTTACTTGGCAGTTCTAAGGGACTTGCTTGCGGCACTTTCAGAGAAACCGTCGTCACTCGTCGCCTCTTTATTCCCAAGTTCCATTGTCCCTCGATTAAGGGCGGCATTGTTGTTGGGAGGAATGAAACGAACGCGTGCGCCGCCGCCCGCTCACTCTAGGTACGAGCGCCTTAACCAATAAGGAATTGGGGCGAAGGCGACGGAGCGGCGTAAATGGACTCGGGAATGAAGAAGAATGCAGTCAATAAGTAACGAGCTGGAAGAGAAAAAGGTTTCGCTGGAAAGAGAGAAGAAAGGAAGGAAGGGCCCCTATATTTCGAAAAAGGCTGTGTGCCCCAAGATTCCCCTTTTAGCGGCGGCGGCAGTAGAATGGAGACTGATCTATTTCCCCACTCCCTCCCCTCCTCTTTCCCGATAATCCTTCCTCTTTTATCCAGGGCAATGCGGGGGGGAGGAAGGGAGAGAAAAACACGAGTCTGCTTTCAGAGCCTCCTCCTCTTCCTCCACTCAGCCCAAACCCAACCCAAACCAAACCACGACCAAATTCGAGTATAGTACAAAGTCGTCGTCGACGCTCCTTCCCCACTCCTCCTCCATTCGCTACCCCTATTTCCGCCTCCTCCCCTCCCCTCCCCTCTTTCTCTTATCTATCCCGCCACCCCCCCCCCCCTTCTTTTTCGCCCTGATGTTCCCCCCCCTCCACTGCGAGAAACCGGCTTCTCCTGCCAACTGCATCCTCCCCCCCCATTCGTTTCGTGTACCTACTCCGCTGCCGCCAGTGGAACATGAATGTTGTTGTGTTTAGCAGCGCAGGGGGGGAACGAAGAAAGGAGAAAATAATGGTGGCGGCGCCGACTTTGGCGGCGAGTACCGTACTGTCTTTGGGGTTTCTCCGACTGCCCTTTATTTACAGTATATACCTTCAGTACTGTCAGTTCACTTTTACGAATGGAACATATACATCCTCTTTGTCCGGTACATGTAATACCAATCTTCAGCCACCCCCCACACAGAAGGGACGCCGCAATACATTCCTTCCTCGTAAAACTAATAGCCTTTCGGGAGAAAAGCAGGAAAAAAAGGGGGGTGAAGGGGTTGCTCCTCCCTTTCCTCTTGTTCCATCTTCTTTTCCTTCCCTCTCCAGATTTGGATCGAGAAAGGAAATGGGGAAACGGGGAGAGAGGAGAAAAGCTGCGCGCATGGTTGTTTCCCCCGCTCTTTAATGCTCTCGAGACTGTGTCACCCAAGCTCCTCCTCGTCTTCCTTCCCACCCTACCATCGTCGTCGCCTCTTCACGCGAGATTTTTGGAGGGAATCCAAACCCGGATTCTTCTATCCTCCTCCTTTTTTCCACCCTTTTCCCCTTCCCATGCCACTTTTTTGAAGTGGATGCTGCCGCGGCCATGAAAAATGGTCCCTCTTTCACGGGTTACCAATTCCTCCTCCTCCTCCTCCTCTCCCACTTTTCAATGACTGGGAAAAGTGAGACTCTCCCCGTCTTCGTGATGAAAAGCCAAAGGGCGTAATGGAACCGCAACCCTCCCGCCCTCCTTTCTTTCTCTCCGCCGAAAGATTTTTCTTCCTTCCTTTTCCCTGCTCCTCGTTTCCACATGCAAAAACCAAGGCGACTCTTCCTCTTTCTTCTTACACTCCCCCCCGTGCGAAAATAGTGTTTGTGAAATGGGCCAGAGGAGGAATGGGAAGAAAAGAAGGAGGAGGAGCCATAACAACGCTCCTTCCCCTCTTACACGAAACTGCTTTGGGTCTCCTCTCCTGCTCTGATGTTGGCATAGGAAGGGGGGGGGGAGCGGGAGGGGGTATCACCCAAAGTGGGTTGGTGGCAGAGGAGGAGGAGGGTGGGAGAAGATGGAAAAGTGGCTCACGTAGCCAGGAAAGAGGAAGCCTGGCTGCATGGCTTGGGAAGAGAGAGGGGAGGGAGAAGGAGGGGAAAATTCATTGCCGATCTAACTTCTGGCGGCGGCAAAAGGGGAGGTGGAATGGCTGGGTGCATATAAGTTGTGTTTTCTTTTCTGCCGTTTCGCCACTGCAGTTTTGCGTAGAGGGGACACAGAAAAGCAATGGTGCTGTGGTATGTAGTGCCGCCAATAGTACAATTATGATTGTTCTCCCATCGGAATTGCGGACCCACTCAATACCTGCCATCATCGTCCCCCTTTTGTGCCCGCCATTTCTTTTGCTAATGGGCTCCTCCCGCCTGCAAAAGACAGCCTGCAAAAGGGAGGTGAAAGGGAAGAAGAGAGGGAGGGGGACGAAAAATGACTTATCGTCATTGGCACAAGCAGTCACCGTCACCGCCCTCGGTTGCGTCGACGATCGAACATGCGAATATTGGATGACTAGGGGGATGGAGGTGGAGCCTCTTGTACCGTACAGCAGCGAGTGTACTTGCGTGTTCTGGGGCTGACATTTAAACATCTCTTCCTTCCTCCGTTTTGCGTAAAAGTCGATAAAGTGTTTTTCTTATCCACAGTTGGCATATTTTGTTCCCTCGTCTAATGAAAGAGTTTCTCTGAAAAAAGTCTTTTGGGAGACGGAAATGTCCCGATTTTCCTGGAAAGTCTGCACACCGTTATATACCCTCGTATGTATACAAAAGAAAGCGCTGGCGTAACCTTAATCAAGGCTTTTTTGGTGCAATATCCGTCACCGAAGTAACCTTCGAAAAAAGGCCCTTGTTTCCAGACTCGTCCTCTTTGACTGCAGAATCTCGCCCTGGGATTGCATGCACTTGCTACACTACGTACTGTATATAAAGCATACAAGTCGTCGCTGATTGTGTCATGGCATGCCGCACTCGATTTTCCCCCGTTCTCGGCATATCTCAACTGGCATTTTTTCTTTTTTCTTTCCTTTTATTCTTGGGGCTCATATCAGCGACGCCCCGCTCCCCAAGCCGTAACTAAGCGGCGAGTCGCGAGTCCCAAGGCGCTGTCACCGCGCCCAAAACCACACGCATACGCGGACGCCTCTCCTGGGACCCAGTGGTGTGTATCGTACACAGTACACAGCAGCTCTTTCTTTCCGCCAGACCCAAAAGAGCCCTTGAATAAACACGGAGCAAAAAAAGTATTTTTGCCTATTTTTACCTGCTACTGCTTCCTCCGAAAGTGTCGTCTGAGCAATTAGCAAAGAAGCGCTCTAACCTCGGTGAGGACATTCAACAGTTTTCTCTTCCTGGAATCTGATTTTTGACCTCTGCGAAGGGAGAGGAGGAGAGCTTCCGCCTTTTGTGACTTTCTAGCAAAAAAGTGGTCCTTGAACTGCCAGCGACCCCATATACACACATACACAAACGCTCCACTGGTTGGGACATGACGTCGTGGATTAATGCCAGCCAATTACTCAACCCTCCCCCCTAACTGGGAGGGGGCGCCCCGGCAGAGATGTCCTCTGACACTTTGCAATTCGGCGACGCGTTATTCCCAACACGGCCTCCTCCTCCTCCAGACAATTTGTCAAGTGCGATGAGGAAGGCGGAAGCGAGCGCAGGGCAACTTTGCATATTATGCATATAAGAGGGGAGGAGGGGAAAGGGGGTTGGCCCGGGCGAGAGTGTGGGCGGAGGAGGAGGAGGATTACTCGGAAAAGTTTGCTTCCGCTGTAGTAGTAGAAAGCGAAGAAGGGAAAGGGGGGGGGCTTCGCTTTAATTGATTTCACTAACTTTGGGTCGGAAGAAAGGGGGGAGAGATGAAAGGGGGGAGGCCTCTTCTTCTTTGCGGAGGGAGGGGGAAAGGGCTGAGTGGCCGGCCACTCCTCTTCTGGCTGGCTGTGGGCGGCAGATACTCCCGCTCAGTGCAGGAGAGGGTAAAAAAGTTTGCTCAGACCGCAGGCATATAGAAGGTCCACAAAGGAAGTCGGGAAGGGGAAAGAATCTGTCTAAGAAGAGTGGAGTTAGTGCTGATGTATCCTGGTCTGGAAAGATGAAAGCTCCTCCTCCTCCGTGGCATGGAGATCTGAACATTTGCGGTGTATCTGGAGATAGCTTTTTGTGAATCAAAGCAAATCTCCTCCCACATAATTCAAGCAAAAAAATGTCTACGTATGATGTTATCGTCACTTCGAAGGGTAGTAAATAGAGGCCTTACTTTTCGCCTATTGAGAGAGGAACTTCAAAAGTTTCCAAGAGCCAAGATTCAATTACTAGACGGGTTTTCTATAAATTGTCAAGACGAGACACTTCTTTTCGTACCTTGCCCCACCCAACATCCACGAGAGAAGGTATTCAATTCATGCCAGGGGAAAATTAACCTTCCCTTCAAGTTCAAGCCTCGGCCGGTGGCCTCTCTTCCACCTTGAGGGCGGAGGCCAATCCAATGTTCGGGCGGTTGTTCAAGCCAAGGGTCGAGAGATGAGGATTTCCTCCCCCTTTCTCTTCTTTTCCTTGGCCCGTCTTCTTCTCCTTTACAACCGCCAATAAAAGGTCGTCGTCGTCTCTCTCTCAAGCTCGCTTTTTAAGGAGTCCTTCTCACGAAGGCATGTTCGAGCCATACTATATACTGTAGGCCTGAAGGAACCACCGCGACCTGCCTGCCATAGTGGCGGGGTAGAGTTACGCCTCCGCTTTGCTGACTGAGCGACGACGGCGGCATTGTGGCGGACGGGAATAAGGCCCTGACGGAGAAGGGGCCTCGGTGAGGGGGGGAGGGAGGGAGGAAGCGCATAAAAAAGTTTCCGCTTTGCTGCAGGCGGCGGATGCTCTTAAAGCGCCGGTAGGCGACGGCGCCGAGGCCGGAAGGAGTAAAAAGCCACCTCTGAATTAAGAATTCTTCAAGGCGAATGAGGGGGGGGGGGGGAGCCTCCGCACCGCAGCAGTTCGTGTCTAAAACAGAGGGTTTCTTCTTTTCCCTGCACAACAAAAGGTCAGACCGAACTGTAAACGGGGCCTTTCCTTCGATTATACGATATCTTTTCACAGCACCTTTTTTGTTCTTCTTGGGTGCGTGAGAAAAAACAAGGCCGTGCAATAGTGGAAACCGCGGCGAAGAAGGGAGCTGCAATCCTGGGATGCCTCTTCCTCCTCCTCCTCCCCTCCTCCCTCATCCTCGTACCAAGCCTGGCTGGTTGCATTCCTTCCTTTCCGTGCTGCTTCCTTTATTCTTCCTTTCCACCAACAACCACCGTGGAAAAAAGAAAGGGATAAAGAGCTGGCAGTACGTGAACAAACAAACAAAGCGAACAGGAGAAAAAACAAAAGCCCTTTCTTTCTTGGATTACTCGATCTAGACAGTGGGAAGAGCCAAAGAAAAGTCAAATGGTTGTCTAGGCAGGATTTCTCACAAGCCAAAGACAAAAAGAAATTCTGTTTCGGTTCTTGCGAATGCGCGCGTCATTTTGTCATTGGCCTATCATTCGTACAACTCAAGACAAAAGCTGCCGCGGCTGACAGCAGTTATTGTTTTTTTCTTTTCTCTTCGGACTTAGTGACTTAATGAAAGGCAGAAAAGGAGAAAACCGAGGAGTGAGCTCGCGTGGGGAGAGGGAGTTAGAGGTGCATTGGGGTGGGGGTCAGGAGGGGGGGGAATTTGGGCTATGCCCTCCATCTCAGTCTCTCCTACTCTACACCCCTCCCCCTTGCCGTAATTCGCGAGAGAGCGGAAATGAAGGCAGAACTGGAAAAGGGGGTTCTCAGCCTAGTTCTCTCTCTCTCTCTTCCTGGGTCGGAAATTAATTGCCTAGTGCGAAGTTGCATGGGCTTGAGGGAAGGAAAAAGAAGAGGGAGGCCTCCTTTTTATGAAGGAGACGGGAGAGAAGAAAAATTGTCGTGGGGAACAAATCCTTGACAAGGTTCGTACTGTCGCCCCTCCTTCCCCTCCTCCAACATGAAAAGGAATTGCTACTTTTCCTCCGGCGCTGCAACATGGCGTATGTGTACGAGCGGACGGGCGGAAGGTACAATGTGCCACTGTACATGTACGCAGGTAACACGGCCACTTTGTTCGCGTTTTTTAGGCTCTGCTACTACAAAAGCACCTCTCCTCCCTTTCTCATAGCCCAAACTTTTCTTTTTTTTACGACGCGTCGCCCTCGCCTCCAACCTCCACAGTTGGAGTAGGGAGAGGGGGAGGAGGACTCCGGAGGAGGAGGAGCAACACATTTCTCCTCGTTTCCCAACCTACCTTGCTTAGTTGGGGCTCTCTCTCCTTTTGTACCCCTCTCTCTCGTGTCCTCTTGGCGTAAATAGCCCGCAGGGGCGGGGACCTCCCCCCCTTTTCCCCGCGCCCCTTTTTTTCATTCATCTGTCAAGTCAGGTGATGGCGCACGAGTGGGGCACTCACTACTGGCAAAAATAAGGATAGAAGGGGCCTCGAAAAGCTTTCTTTGTCAAGTGAAAAAAGTTCAAAAGGGCCTCTCAAGTTGTGCCTTTTTTTACCCCCGGACAAACGATCGCTGTCGCGGTTACGGTGCAATTTTGTCAAAGTGGATAGAGGTCCTCCTCACACCATTTGTCTCCTCCCCCCTATGCGCAATCTCCGCAGCCTCGAGGGAGGGAGGGAAAGGGAGGCGCGCTATGCGCATACGCGTACAAGAAAGGGAGAAGTGGGTTAAGGGTGGAGGGGGGGACAGAGCGGGGGCATATATGCTCCATTTGCGGGAAAGGGAAGGAACTCTTGTGGCTTGACAGAATGAAGGAGAGCAAAAAAGGACCTGAGAGCCCTCTTTCTTCCCTTTTTTGTGCCACCGTCTCCATGCATCTCGATTTTTTATTCTTCTCCTCGGCCGACTATTCAGAATATCTATGTAGCTAGCCCCAAGGTCGAGGCTGGAATGCAAGCCAAGCATTGCATATTGTCTGCTCAAGCGAAATATGAACGCCAACCCTTTTCCCGAGAAAGAAAATGACCAAAGCCGCTTCCTAGTTCCGTTCTCCGGCTGGGGCGAAGTTGCTATTTTTAGAGGAAAAAAGTACTTGTATTTGGTTTGACATTTACTGGGTTCCTTCGTATTCTCCTGTTTGCAGAGATAATAAAGTAGGCCGTGCAATTTGCCGGGTTCGCATACGCACGTGAGGAAAAGGTCCTTAAATGGCAACTTTCCACACCATGCCTTTTTCAAGCAGGCCAATCCGACACTTGACAAGAGCTCCATCAATTCAAGTGCATGGCTTGCGTCTAAATGACAGTGACACGAATGCGTGCAATAAATCAAAGCAAAGCAACAGAAATGACAACTGACAAAGATGTACAGTACATTCTTCTTGCATTACTGGGTTTAGGCTACATAAGGAGCATGGAAGGGGAAT
>JAAUXU010138695.1_pt1 | contig 13511 bp, 12 predicted proteins | sample 7278151 | NCBI WGS metagenome assembly JAAUXU01 (sample SAMN14350113, study PRJNA611818) | marine sediment metagenome | isolation source: surface marine sediment (1.8m) | place: French Polynesia: Moorea | collected 2018-08 | reverse complement strand
TACAGGAGAAGCTCTCAGGCCTCATCTGGTTATCATGTGCTTGGTGGACCAAAGGGCATCCGAGTGGCATTTTGCAACATGAGTCTGGCACCAGAAAAGATGGAAGAAACTAGGGGAAGGATTTTTAACCAGAACAACAATCACAACTTAATTGTGACATCAGTGTTTCTCCAGGGAGATCAAACTTTTGACAATTTGTATCTCGATAAACAATATGCAACAGAAGAGTTCATAGTTGTTCCTCGTCATAGTCATATAAAATTGCAAGCACTAACAGGAGGTCATTACATGTTCCTTGTTGATATCAGATGTCACTATATTTGCAATACTTCGAACTTTACTGTGGAGTATTCCCATGATCGTTGGACCATTTCAGGATCAGAGTTACATATATCAGGTCAAAGAATATGGGATGTTAAACCCAATGAAGAGTTTAACCTTCAGATGACCACTCCTTATTCATTTACCTTTGACTTTATTGTAATAAAACTTCTTGCCTAATGGATGCATCACTTATTGTTTTGCTGAGTCAGTTTCATTTACATAAATGAGGGTTCACTTAAAGTATTCACTATCTTGTTTTAGAACTTTTTGACATACAGTGCATGGTGTAAGTAGTGCTGCTTGGAACATATCGATGCCATACTCTTAGTGAGATAATTGTAAGGTTGACTTTTGCTGTGGAATGTGTGACTGAGAGTGTGGGACATGAGATCCTGCAGTTTTGTCAAGTTTTGAATGTATATTGTGACACTAGAGCACTTACAGTATCATTGGTTGATATGACCCCCATGACCCCGTGACCCCATGACCCCGAATTTTGGCTTTTTTGACCACCAAATGAAAGTGAAAGTTGCTGAAATCTTTCAGGGGGCTCCCACCCACCTGGTCCCCTATCTTGGGGGGCTTCGCCCCCCCCCACTAGTGTGGCACCCAAAAAACATCTTGTAGCACTAAAAAAAACTAGGCCTGGCAAGGCGGCATGTGGTGTGCATTGATGCCGGCATCCCTGGCATCGCCCGCAACAGCCTCTATCACCCTTTGTACTGTTCAAGTAGGGATTTAGTTCAAAGCAGGCCTCATCCACAAAAATCCAAGCTCTGAGTCTGTCTTGGAGGCACCGCAGGAGTTTTGTTTTTTGTCTTTCTTGCTGAATAAAGGCATATGTGCCTGTTGCCCGACTGGCCCTTTCAGCCAGGAATCTCTCAACCTTTCCAGGTCCTTTTTTGGTGCTATGAGATGGTTTTTTGGGTGCTGCACCAGTGTAGGGGGGGCAGGGGACAGGAGCCCCCTGAAAGATTTCAGCCACTTTCACTTTCATTTGGTGGTTGAAAAAGCCAAAATTTGGCCATATCTGGCACAGGGGTCATATCAACTAATGATACTGTAAGTGCTCTGGAGCCTTAACAAACAGTCAAAACTGTGACCTTGTGCACTAAAAGTTACGTCCCAGTGTCTCAATAATCAATTACATGTCAAAATTTCACTTGGAAACATCCCCAGTCACCATCTGACAGCGATATGTACTTGGCGACATTGTTTACGCCAAGCACTGTATTTGAATGACAGCAACTGTCGTCACACCTCATTGAAGCACATTGCTTGTCCGCGAGCAGTCAAGTGAACCCATCAGGGGCTGTATTGGCTGTGCAATCTGTGGTTGAGCAACAGCCCCCGGGATGTCTCTCTGGGGGACTGTTTATGGCGACCGGGTGACACTTTGACATGCTAAACGAATCTCTCTGACGACAGTTGGGGAATCTCGATCTGGACTGCCACATTTGCGTCTGCTGAGGCTGGTCACGTCCACAAAGCTCCAGAGTCTGGACTGCCTCATCTCGCTACTGCCGATGACGGCCGTCCGGACTGCCTTCTCTTACTCCTACTGAGGCTAATCAGGTCCCTAGAGCGCCAAGGTCCGGACTGCCTTCTCTTGCTACTGCTGTAGACGATCTGGACACTGGACAGCCCGGAGATTTCCCAACCGGCATCGATCAGTTTTGTTGACGCATCAAAGTGTCCCCTGTCGCTCTCTTTTTGCAGCTTCAGCAACCTCTCAACCCGGACACGGGGTCTTTGCATGCTTGCTCATGGCGCTGGAGGGTCTGGGGGGTGAATCTCTTTTTGTTTCTGCCTGTCTGCAGTCGATTTCTAAATTTTGCGCAGTGGTTGCGTAACCAGGTCCGTGGTTAGTTTGATGTTAGAGAAGACTTATGTAATGGTACTTGTTAATGTCGTCAATTCCTTTTACTTTGACACACTTGCCCAAACTCTTCTCCCACTTCTCGATGATGAGCCGGAGGTCATCTTCTGCCTGTTGTCTTGTGAACCGGTGTTTGCAGTCATCTGGGTCTGGCCGGGGTCGTCACAGTGACCAGAAATGTGCTCTTTGGACACTTCACAGGGCCAAATCGGATTATTCAAACGAGTCAGGGGCCTAATTCACCGTGTAGGCTCTGTTTCAGCCGGAGACGACTCTGAAGCTGATGAGCACAGTGAAGTCCTTGTTGCCCATGCGTCGTAGATTCCTCATGCAATATATCTTGTCCCGGCACGTGTGTGATACAAGTCGCTAAGCTTTGCAATTATGCACAATATTTCATGGAGTCTGTAATTCCTACAAGATGCATTTCCAGCACTTGGCAAATTTTTCGTTACAACATTTGACCACATCAACTAAATACAGTAGCACATAAACCTGTGCACATGAAACTATTCTCATGACGGACATGGAGCTAATCAGGACGAAATTGAACTTTTCTAGAGAGCTAAAATGGTTCTAGAGCATCTTTTCTCATCACCCAGCTTCAGCAGCTTTGATTCTGTTTTTGAAGTCCTACCTCGTCACACAGCGCTCTCTCCCGTCCAACTGCATAGCAGAAGATCATCACTATCCTTCCTCCCCCCAGCAACTATGACACCTGTAAAAGCGCCCACCACTTGTGATCCAGGCTTTTTGTTCCTTTGTGATTTGATGATGGATGTCATCAGCTAAGGATGTCGAAAGGTGATCTAACCCTTTCACCTGTCCCTAAACTTTACGTGTCTGGCATGAAATCAACACATATCACTTCAGACCAGCCTAGGATAGCATCTAGCGTAGTTGTGGATCATGCGGCCAACTACTTTGGTTTGACAAAAGTCATGTGTAACAGTTGTTCTCAGGGGCAGAAAGGCAGATTCGCCAGGAACCCATCTGGCAAAAGCGTAGTGCCAGATGGTCTTGGAACAAACCCCACTCTGACGAGTGTCTTGGTCTCACAGTCCATCGGCACTGCTCCAGTAGCTGGGTTGAATCGATCAAATAAGTGATGCCGAAACTAATAAGGAGGGAGGGACTCGTGGCTTCTCCCTTGGCCTTGCAGGGATCTCAGAGAAGGAGGTCACGAGAAGTCTAAAGGACTCTCCTCATATGCCACTAGAAGATCATGTCCAGGACACTCACAGTGTCCATATATATATACATCAGTCGGAGAAGGGGCTTCTGCCCCTTGATGCATGCGGAACGCACCGGGGCATGACGCTACACAAAGACTCGGAAGAGCTTCCGTGGATTGAGGAACAGACTTGAGAACATGGATATTGCTTCATGCCGGACAGAGCACTATCATCATACACCTCCCACATCACACAGACATGGTGCAAGGCCAACTTTGCTTTCTGATGGGACAAGAATACTTCCAGATCTTAACCCAATGGATTTCTCCATCTAGACCATTCTGGACAAGCAGTGGGTGTCATCAATTACCCAAATGTGTATACATTACTTGCAGCCTTGAAGGCTGCATGGGAAGCAATCACCACAGACAAGGTGGTGTATTTGCAGTTAGGCAAAGGAACAATTTAAGGCTGTTGTTAAAAGTAGAGGCCATTATGTGAAGAAATTACTTGCTTTGAAAGCTCGAACGCCCGAGGAAAATTATTTGTACAAGGCATTTAGCCAAAAAAATTAAGCAATTGCTTGTAGAATGATTATTTCTCTGCCCAGAAGTATCTGGCCTACCCAGCAGATCGTCTCTGAGCAGAGTACGCATATCCCCATTTAAGCCTCACCTTGTAAACATGTGCATCACCCATCATTGACTGTCATGGTAAAAAAGCGTGTACAAGCAATTCTCCTTCTCAATTCTTGTCTTGCATCCCTGATTCTGGCCGACACTTTACTGTCTCATAGGGCTGACAAACTTGTTCCCTAAATGAAGTGAAGAAGAGCATGCAGTCCTAAATTTCAGAAAAATAAGAACTAAAGCCTATCAGTCCAAACATGGGAAAGTAGGCTAGAGTGCTTGAAAAAGTAAAGGTCTAAAAGCATACACTTTGCACATTTGCCATGGCAGTCCAGTCTCATCAGACAAGAGAAGAAATGACAATGACCATGAGGACCTTGTCCCTTTTTGATCATGACCATTTTGAACTTCAATTTCTACCAACAGGTTGGGAAAGCAGCTCCGGGTGGTGGTGAAAAAATTGACTTTAATCTTGCCCTTAACATTCCCCTTCCTCCTGGCTCTGACAATTCCGAGTCTTCCGGTAATGAAGTGATGCAGTCAAATGGAAATTCTACTTTTGACAAGCTTTTCCTGGAACAGGATGTAAAGGCAAAGACCATTCTAATGACAGCCCCAACGTGTCAAAAGCACCTACTTCAACGACAACTGATTCAAGACAGGGCAAGTACCACATCAAGTATTCTGACAAAATTTTGTGGCAATATCCACAGTATTTTTATTTTCAAAAACCTTTATGGACATATTCCCGAAAAGTTTTACAAAAACTGTAGGGTTATTTGGGATTTGATCTCAGGGTAGCCCAATCTGTGCTAGCTCGAGATGTCTGCCATCTCAGCCTCGATTGAGCTCATTTGTTGTCCTTGAGTTTCTCCTATGTTTCTGGGTATGTCAGTCTGTATGAGTTCAACCTTAGAACCCTACTTTTTATGCTACTCTCTAATGAGTCTATGCCCGTGTCAAAAGACCCCGCCCAGGGCGGCTGGGATGAGGCAGATCCCAGAACCACGAGCCCAGTAGGCAATGTACAGTGCTTGGCGTAAGTAATGTCACTTGGTACATATTGATGCCATACTCTTAGTGAGTTAAGTTAAGGTTGACTTTTGCTGTGGAATGTGTGACTGAGAGTGTGGGACATGAGATCCTGCAGTTTCGTCAAGTTTTGAATGTATATTGTGACACTAGAGCACTTTGGGTGTGATGTGTTGACAAGAGGGCTGTGCCGGATGTGGCCGAATTTTGGCTTTTTTGACCACCAAATGAAAGTGAAAGTGGCTGAAAATTTTCAGGGGGGCACCCAAAAAACATCTTGTAGCACTAAAAAAGCTAGAGTCAATGAGCTCTTAGCCTCTGCACCTGGCACTGGGGGACATCAAAAACATGTGCAATGTCGGACATTGTCACATTCCTCTCAAAGGAGCGGATGATGGCCTCTTTGTGCCACATCAGTAGGTCGGTCTGTGAAAGTCTTCACCCTGCTTGTTCCCATGTTTTGTTGTGAACGTAGTACGAGGTCTCTCAACCTTTCGAGGCCAGCTTTTTTAGTGCTACAAGATGTTTTTTGGGTGCCACACTGATGTGCAGGGAGGGTTGGGGGGCAAAGCCCCCCAAAAGTGGGGGGATGGAGGGACAGGAGCCCCCCAGAGAATGCATATTTGCATCTGGATATGAAGTGCCTGTACTGGCAGTTCATGTCGTCATCTAGGCCTTCTTGTGTGATTATGGTTGTGCATAGGTGGCCATTGGGGTCCAGCTTTGGTGTCCTGTTGAAGAATGTGATGGTTCCGTCTGTCATGGCCTTCCAGCATTCTTCCTTTGGGACTTCCATGGTTTGTCTCTGGTTGGTGATGTGCTGTCCGTAGGTGATGCTGTCATGTCCTCATCATGTGACCCACTTGGTTTTCTTTGCCAGGCATTGATGTGCTGTGACATAGGCTTCCTGCCTAATCTGTAAGAGCTATAGTATTTCTATTTTCGGTTCTTTATAGTCCCTCTTTGGGTTTGGGCACGGCCCCGGGTGCAGGAAGGAGACCATTTCATATTTGGCCCCATGTCCATTGCAGTCGTAGACTTGGAGTGTGTTGAATGCTGGGCTATTAAAGATTCTGGCAACATGGTGGGCTCACCCCTTTTACCCCGGCTCACCTTCCGGGAATATCCCCACAGCTTCCCAGACAGTGCCTAATGGTATCCCTAACTAGATCTACCCCACGCCTGGCTTGGTAAGTGCTTTTCCATCAGGCCTGGCAGCACCAAGTGTGCACGGTACATCTGATGTCACCAGTGCAGGCTTTCGGTGCCTGCGTTGGGTGTGAACCCATACACATTCGCAGGCAGAGGCTTGTGGGAATGAGATGGTGAGGGCTACCCATCTCCCAGTCCTACCCTACCTACTTGTCCCTACACACCCTTGGCATGGGTATCAAATCATTCCATGCGTGACACTTCCCACCCTGCTGGTGAGCACACGCTTCCCTTTCTGACATTGTTCCCACCTACCTATGCCTCAGGTTGCCCAGAATTTGGCTCAAACAGGTCAATGCTCCACCCACCCATTCAATCCAATATCTCCCACATAGGTCCCTGAATGTTTGCGTGGGCCAGCAGTCATCAGTCCCATTCTCCTACTCTATCGTTCCTTACTACATCTACGGGAAGTGTGGGAATTACAACACCTTGCTAGGTTTCCGGTCTCACTCTTCCACCTTCAGAGTCCTTAATAAGGCGAAGGCCTACCTACGTCCTCGGACCACACACATGTCCTTGGATGATACCCTACCTCCTACTCTACATGGTCAGCAACAGTTACTTGAATATGTATATTTGCATGTACAATGTGATTCATATTGGATCATTGCACCTTACCTGTCTGATCGTCAGTATGTCGGATCAAATTCTGCTGGTGTCCGAGTCACTCTCGGTGCAGATCCCTCAATGCATTTGGGGTCTCCTGCTCAATGATCTGGCGTGTTGTTCACTAACAGTCACGCCACCTAGTCTCCTAACCTCTTGCCACTTGGGTTCTCTAGTCCTGGCGTCCGTAGTGCGGTATGTCTATCGGCTAAGTCTCAGGCGCGTGTGGCTCTGGCCCAGTAGGCCCACTGGCTTCCAGGTACTTCACTGCGCTTTCCACTTTTAGCTACATCCTACCTCTAGTACTTGCAGGTACTTTACATTAATATAAGGGTCATCCACCAATGGGCTGGACTTCCACTAAGACAAGTCTCACTCTAAGTAGAGTCAGAGACTAAGTCCAGGAGAGATGTCCACACTCCTCAAGTGTCGGACAATGACTCCCCGTCCACTCTCGTCAGTGGTCAAACACCAACTGCCACAATTACAATGACATACATACAACTACAATCATTGTAGCTCTTCTTCAACTTCTTCATCGTCTCTTGGCATCCAAGATCCACGTGACTGCTGCCTTGGTCTCCTCAATGAGTGTTTCCCATATCTTGTTCTCATCTTTCTGCACCTTGTTCAGGATCTCCACTGATTCCTGACTATCCAACATCGATGTGAAGACATATCTAACATCTAGATGTCTTCTTTCGTTGCTGCTTTCTTCGCTTCTGGCCCTCCGCTCGTCTTCTCTGATGTCCTTCGGGGATGCCAAGGCTCTGATTCTTCTGACCTGTCTGTTTCATTGTTACGATTTTCTTGGTCTTCCTCAGTGCCTCGTTCCCCTCTGGTTCCGGTGGCCCCGATGTCCTTGGTCCCTCCTCCTCTTGGTGTGTCAGGATTGGTCCCATGGTTCGAAGTGCCTCGAGCCTGATCTCGTTGATGTCCTGTGCTACTCCTTCCGGTTCCTCAACTCATTCTTCTCCAATCGTAGGATTAATGAATCTGGGCGATTCCCTCCTCGGTTGGTCTCCAACAAGTTCTATCATCCGGTTTACGTTCTCATGTAGATGATTGGGGGTTGGGTCAGCATTGCCTATTGTGGTATAGAGGAATGTTAGGAACTTTTTCACGCAATCATCATGATTGCCCCCTGCCCCCCAAAATTTCCATTTGTGGAAAGGCTCCTTTTTTATGGTGTAAAGCAATTGTAAAGCAATCCAAAATTGTTGGGGAAAAAAACTGTATTTCTTATGGCTATGGTGTGTAATGTGGGTCCTTTTGGTTGTCATCCTCTACCGAAGGTGTGGAAGGAGTTGTGGACTCCTTGTCTGCTATCGTAGTGTCGTAGTGTAGTTGTCAGATCCGGGTCACTCGTTCCTCTATTTCCTGCATTCTCCGGCTTTGGGCCCCGGGTCACTAGGGTTACTTACTAGAGGTAGACATGTGCACCCTGAAAGAGCCGTTTATTAACTGCCTTCCTCTCTTGGAGGATACGTGCCTCTAGCGCTTACGTATGACCTGTGTAATGGGGCGCAGGCCAGTGGTGGCCGTTATATCCATGTTATAGTACTCATTAGTCCTATGAGGAGGTGGGCAATAAGTAGACATTCTTAGGTGGAACTATACAGAAGTGTGTATTTGTCTTGGCACTTGTCTCGTCGGACTGACACATAGATACATCTCGTAGGTGGTGCCCTTGCACTCCCCCCAGTCGCCCTTCCCCTGCGCGAGGTCAGCGTAGAGGGAGGGAATGGTAAATGCTTGATGCTATCGCGTCTCGAGTGGATCGAGCCCGCACTCAGGCGAGCCCCACTGCACCCAGCCCATGTAGTCCCTGCCTATGCAGTCGCCACAGCCTGACAGACAGACAGAGTACATCAAGGCCCAGTGCTTGATATATAGATATATAGATGGCAGCAGGACCAGCTTTTCACCAAGTCAAAAGTGCCTGACCACCTACGCTGCTAGCCCACAGCGAGCTATTTGTTGTGCATTTTTCCATCTAGTTGCACTGCCATTCAACGTTACGTTGACTTGGGGTCTGGCGGATATGGGGTTGGCTGCTACCACTGCTAGAGGAGGGCATCCATTAGAATGCATAGCCGCAACAAGCATGACGTGTGGAAGTGTCACCCACCATGAAAACCAACGTGTAAGTTTCCAGCATATATACATGTACATAACAGTGGATGCTGACTGCCATGGTCATATTCTGTAGGGGCACAATGGTTCTGAGACACTGGTCTTCCCACCAGGAGTTGCTGACACTTATTACCTGGTTCTAGCACAGTTTTACAGTGGTTTGCCTTTCCCTAACAACGAGGCCAGAGCGACATTCACTGACCCAAATGGGCAGACCGTTCTGGTCGAAGTGAATCCTTTTTTGAAACAGAGCGAGGAGTAAGTTTGCATAAAAACTTTCATGTGTTCTGCCCTTGTTCAACTGTTGTCATTTTTCAGTGATTGGCTAATTGCATGCATTGATGGAAGTCTTGGCATGGACTCCATCCGAATCTTGAACACCTATGGCACTGAAGCAGACACTCCAGCGACTTACTGTATGAGTAATCCGTAAAAACAGTTTCTGTGAATGAAAGTAAAACCATGCTGTAATAAAATATTTTTTCAAAATTCACTCCGATTTTTGTTGGTACTGTTGAAGCATGCAGGCTCAACATCGTAGTCAAACATCAGTTGTTACAGTTCTATCACTACCATTGTCATTCTACTCTGTGTATGCTATGTTGTAAAAGTAAAACTTCAAGCCATTTTAGGCATGCCAGAAAATCATTTAAGAAGAATCATTTTTAGTGAAACATTCATGTTTTGACCTGTTACCACTTTTTAAGCCTGTAAAAAAATTCCAAACGCCCTAAGATATATGTATATATCTACGCAAAGTATCACGGTTGCAGCAGTATGTTTGTACAGGTATACGTGGATACCATGGTGCGCCCTGTTACGCGGGTCTTCCTTCCTCTCCCCAAGGGAGGAAGACAGTTAAAAAATAGTTGTCATAGAGTGAACATGTCTACTCCCTCCGCTCCCTACTCCGAAGCAACCCAAGTAACCCGGGGCCCGGAGAGACAGGAGAACACTCGTAGCAGGGGCATGAGCAACCCAGGCCCAACCACTACACGTGGTGGCGGCTCGGAGCCGATTCCACAGGGGGTGGGGGACGACAACGACTCCGGCCCCCTCGAAAGCCCTCTCGGTCATCATGAACTTGTTCAGTAGCAGTGTCTGAGACGCGTAGTCTGTACATGCCACGTCGAACCGAGCTGGAGGGCAGCCTGGGCAGAGCATACAGCACGCCAAGAATCGGTAGAGGAGCTCCAGCGCCGGCGCTCCGTGTCGCCCACCTGTCTCTTCGCCACGTTGTTCCAGTGTGCCATGGATTCGACCAAGTTCGCCGGCCCGCTTTGGCTGTAGGTGACGTACCACAGGTCGGTACGGCAGAGGTGGTCTTCCACTGCGTGGGACTTGCACCATATGGTGGGAAGGCAGCAGCACGTCGTCTCCAGATAGTCGCTGTCAGTCAAGGGTCCTCGCAGGTACTTCGGGTGTCCTGGGTCCATCACGTTGATATCATAGCATCGGTAGCGATAGCCCTCACAGAATAGGTAGGCCACAAAATGTATGATTCCATGTGCTGGACAGCAGCATAGATGGTGGCATTGGTTGGGGTAGGTTAGGTTAGGTTGCCCTGGGCTGGGCTTTGCTGGGCTTTGCTGGGCTAGGCCAGGCTTTTTTGGCTTCATAACAGCTTCACAGAGGTAAATGACCAGTGAATTACAAAGAAACTACCAACAACAACGGGGAAGAGTCACATGGTAACTGGTCACTTTGATGCTTTTCATGCAGAGACTTCTGAAATTTCTACCTTACCCATGTGACACTCCAAAGAAATCGCAGTGACGCTCCAAGGCACTGGTAGACACTAATTTTGACATGTCAAATAATATGCCTGTGAGAAAACCAGTTACAATATACAACATTTGTATATTGAAGTTACTGACTGGTACCTCACGCAAAACAAGCACTGTCAGACTTAATACAGAGCTGCAGTCATGGGGGAAATTTGATGCAATGTGGTGAATGTCCCTCTCAGGCTGTATCCCCTGCCAGAGGTGGCGTCCAGGGTGAGCAGGACTTTCAGAGCCACGATTTCTTGTGGCCTTGAAGCTTACGATAGCGTTCATCCTGATTAGGAGAAATTCTTTCTCGCTACTTGCGATGATGGTGGGAGCTTTCGGTCTATGCCTCATGGCTTCAGGGAAGGTGTCTACATGAGCTTGGATAGCTCGGGGTTGGGACAGTTCATGTTCTTGTCCACATGATAGTTCTATTCATCCAAAAACATAACAACACAGCCTTTTTTTCTCAGAAGGTTGTGGAAGGCAATTAATTCCCTTCTCCGTTCCCTTTGGCCAAAGGTCATGCCTGACTGCGTACAATGTGTCATTGTTTATTATCCGTATGTTCCGTTAATGCTAATGTGGCTACCCCTTGTGATGTTCATCGATAATAAACAGCATTTACTTTGAGACTCCAAAAGAGTCTACACTTCTTCTCTCCCCTCCTATTCTGTATATGCTCACATATAATCGTTCCTACTTCTATGGACTGAGGATGGACCTGGGATGGACCTGGGATCTGTTCAGGACTTTGTACCTGGGACCTCTCGTAAACCTTGCCCACGGTGCATAAAGGCCCAAGAGATGGCCTAGCTGTATTGCACTTGCATTACCCAGTCTGCTTGAGAAAGAAAGCTTAAATGTTGATTTGATGTAACTGTTGGGTCACATCAGAGACATGCACTGCTCCAGTAAACGGAATTTCTGCTTTGTGCGGGAGACAAAATCTGCTCCTAGAAGGCTCATTCTTTTTCGACTTCGCTCAATGATAAAACCGCTCTAATGAGCGGATACCAGCTGCAGTCACTAATTGTGGTAAAAGTCATAGTCCCGCATCTTACAGTTGGGTTTACTTATTGTTGTTAACATAAAGACCCTTTTTTCAACGTCATTTAACCCTTATAACGTGTCCTCTGGAGCTGTGGACTTCTTTTTGGCACAACTGAGCATTGAAATAAAGGTTTGTCCTCAGGTAGAGGCCTCAACCGGAGCAAGACTAAAGGTTGCAAGATACAATCCGAGAATGATCAGCTGTCTTCGGCCAGCTGACAAGAAGCTGAGCCCTTCTCTGTTGCATATTAGCTAATCTTTAAACATTGTCTTCATCCGGATGTCGCTGTGCTGCCAATGTTTCATTCCTATCCGTTGCTTGGTATTGCATTGATACCCTGTATAGTACCGGGTGTCCCCTAATATCATGTGGACATACTCTCGCCGCATTTTTGGACAGCTCCTGCCAGAAATACTTCTGTAAGAGAGCAATTGAAGAGCACAACGTCAGCTGCAGTTTGACATTGACCTTTTGCAAATCAGACAAAAATTGAGGAAGTTATTGCAGAAAGGCGGAACTTGGGGAAAAAAGTAATTGCGGAACTGAAGGCAGGGCCAGACAGAGACTGCGAGGAGGCTTGAGGTCCATAGGAACTCGGTGAACTCCTTCAACAAGTTGTACGAGGCCACTGGTGGCTATTCCAAGTATCATCCAGAAGAAGGCTGTGCTGAGGGTCACCCAAACGTCACGTCTCTGAGGTCAGCCGTTGAACAGCACTGGGCCGACATGTCTGATGCTAGCATGGTCAACTCTGTCAAGAGGTCTTGGTCCCGTCTGGAGCGCTGCATTGCAGCAGAGGGTGGAACTTTTGAAAAACAAAGCATTGTATTGTATGCTAGTACATGCATAAATATAGTTGACCTCTGACCTCAACTTTGACTTCCATGACCTCATTTTGCTCAAGAAAATGCACATGATATTATGGTACAATCGGTACGTTGAAGCAGTTTTTCAGCGGTTTCGGTGTCGCCTGATCTGCAAGGGGAAATATTTCAATTGAATTGGCAAAAATCCAATCTTGGAAACCTTAACTGAATCGTCTCAGTAATGAACAGAAATTCATACACTGCCCGATAAGGACCATGGCATGTTTTGTGTCATTCCCTTTCATGGTTCCATGCTTACGCCATAGATATCGAGAGCATCGTGCAGTTTGTACTGTTATGCTGATACGCATAAACATGCACAACTCCCATTCCTACACATTACAGAGCAACAGCTGAGTCATATAACTATGACGCTCATGCTTCACGCTCCCCTCTTCTTCCACCTAAGAGAGCAGTGCCGTCTGTTGCACTGTAGTCAGTCAGATATTAACAGTTGTGCAGGCAACAGCTCCAAACATTATTGCCTGAATGAAAAAAAAGTACATGTGCAGACATGAATTTGAGCCACAATTCCTGTCAACATCGAAGTCCTGGTAGCTCTGAGAACTCAGGTATGGACTGAGTAGGGTTCATTTAAGTCATTTTTGCCCTCGGTCATAGTGATCTTTTTGCTGCTGCAAAAAAGGGCTGCCTCCAATATGCTGCAATTAAAGTTGGGGTAGCCTAGGTCAGGCTAGGTTAGGTTTGGCTAGACTGGGTTAGACTGGACTGGGTTAGACTGGACTGGGTTAGACTGGACTGGGTTAGACTGGACTGGGTTAGACTGGACTGGGTTAGACTGGACTGGGTTAGACTGGACTGG
>JAAUXU010033355.1_pt1 | contig 13512 bp, 11 predicted proteins | sample 7278151 | NCBI WGS metagenome assembly JAAUXU01 (sample SAMN14350113, study PRJNA611818) | marine sediment metagenome | isolation source: surface marine sediment (1.8m) | place: French Polynesia: Moorea | collected 2018-08 | reverse complement strand
TTTGTATGTTCCATGACAAGTTTCATTAAATACATTATTCTCTAGAAGTAGATCTTGATGCAGTTATTAATGTTTAAAATTTAGTCTAAATACTTCTGCCCATCCCTGTAGCTGGGGATTCTCTTTTGAATCATCTCAAAATCCTTCTCAACAACTATTTTCTTCATGTCCACTGGTTTTTCCCAAAGCACATCACAAGAACTTATGAGTGAGGCCTGCACTTTTAAAGTACACCATTCTCTCAAAGTACCCAGTCTTTACCAACTAATTGCTCCATGCAAATCATTGGAGCTTCCATGCCTTTCCTGCATTGATCCTGCCTGACAATGTTACTAACAAGCTCAAATGTTCTTGATCAAGATTCATGCTCCCCATGCACTCAACCTCTATTACGTAAAAGTGTAGGAGTCTGTACGTGCTTGTGGTCTGTCTCGCGTCAAAAATCAGCCGATGTTTGAAGGAAATAGAAGTTTGAAAAGGTTTGTAGACTATTCACACAAAAATTTGCATCCGTTTTAGTCATTGTCACAAGTTTCTCTACACACAGCACAGGTATGCACTCGTGAATAAAGAACAATTCACAACCCCTTTGAACACAAAAACGTTACTTCTAACCTTCGATTTCCGGTTGTCGCGGGGAAGGCACTATTACATGGAAAATGCAACTGTGTATTCGAATCCCCTTTAAGCAGCGTTTACTGTATTCTCACCTGCACTTCTTCTCCTGCATCGCCATATGCGGGTACGACGAAAGCACATACAGAACAGTCAAGACAGTCCTTGTCGTAAGTAATTTCCTCGAGCAGGACATCAACTCATCCACTGACCTGGAACGTGCTCAAGTGGAAATTTCATGTGAAATATACAGATGTGATAATGAGTCATGATATTGAGTACGGAGGTGCAATGATGAAGCTGCCTATTTCGGTGCTGGAGTGCTCAAAAGGACCCTGCTGCAGCATGGGACTCCTGTACTCAACCTTGTGCTCATGTATCGCATCTACACTTTTCACAACAAAATTCCACCTCAACGCGTTCCAGCATCCATTATTTTATACGGTATACAGCCCAGCCCCGAATACATTTGACTCTCAGAACCTCGAGTTTTGGGTGAATTATGGTGTAATTCGGGAGACAGACCCAATGTAGTGTTTTTGGCGGCATATGTGGCGCAAAAAGTCTGCTTGAAGCCATCAGTGGGAGGTACCAAAGACAAGAAGATTCTAAATGATCGATTTTCCCAGATCTTTTCCATTCTCCCAGATGGCCATTTTCCGGCTTCTATGCCTAAAAAAGGTCGAGACCTCCTGGCTGCTCAGCATGTGGGAAATGTCATCAGAAAGTCCCTTTGAAATGGTCTAGTGCCTCTTCCTAAAGATTTAGGTAGGCGAAGCAACAAGAAGTTCTACATTTTCTCCTGGACACCTGTGGGAAAAGATTAAGTGCACACACCTGCAAGAAGCCTTTATATTTCATGAGATACTAAATCAGTCACCGTGCAAGAGGTGGAATGACGAGAGAATGTACAGGATTGCTGCATCACGAGTTCACGAGATTGTCCATGTATGGAAGGAATCTACTTCCTAGAGCTACTTTTTCAGCTCCTTACAAGAGAATTCTAATCTTCGGTAGGACTGTGAGGCAGGACCTCTGGCAAAAGAAGAGAGTACAAGGCATCACTGTAAATTCTTTGGTTCCAGTTGGCCTCTCCGTCAAGTCCTCACAACCTTGGTTGGCTGCCGCTCCAGATGCTGTGGCAAGAGATGAGAATGGAAATTCTCTGTTCTGGAAGTAGAGTGTCCCAGCTCATGCAAGAGCAAGGATGTCAGCATTCCGGACGTCATCACAAAAGGACTGAAAAGATCTCATAGATATTTCTCAGTGATACAACTGGAATTATTCTATTGTAATCTGGCAAGGCACGCTTTTTTGCCTACAGAAGCAAGCAACACATTCTCATTGACATTTCTTGTGTTGACTGGTATCTCTGGAAAATCATTCCTATACTTTTTGAAAGGCTGTGTACTTCATGTCAATTTTCTTAAATGGCAATGTCAGGTCAATATATAATTTTCTTGAAGGCAGAATATACTTACAACTGTGTGATTTATTGCAGGATAAGATCATCCTGGCAGTTAGTCATAAAGCAGATGACGGGCACTATCCGGTCAATGCTTTTTCAAAGAGTGGTTGGAACTGCTGTCAGAATCTTGAGGGGTTTTTTGGTCTTCCAAAACAGAGCTTAACGTGCACCTGGACACTTGTAATTTCATAACAGTTCTTGTTTTAGGACAATGTAAACTGTTGTGAACCTTCCTAGAAAGGGAGCATCAATGAGATACACCCTGCCCTGTGGACATCTGTTTCTATGTGTGGACAATCCATGTCAGCTAAAATTAAATCTCCCTCACAAATTTTCTCTAGAAATCCTGATGTGACAGTAATTTGTGTGTCTCTCTCATGCCGCCCTTGGAATGTTTTAGAAACAAACGCTGCTTCCCCAGAGGGAGCAATGGCACTGAAAAACTTTGCTGTAAATTGAGGCTTGTAGAATAAGTACATAAGAATTCTTGCATCAACAGTAGAGGGTCGTTCTGTCTCAATTTCACAATGGCTATATCAGCATTTGGAAAAAGAGCAAAAAATAAAGGATGCATTCTGGCTTGAAATGTGGCCTTGTCGAACCAAAAGATGTCATCTTTCACATCATCACAGATGTCTATAGTTTTAAAGTGTGAGTAATGGCAGAGGACTGACTGTTGCCAAACGTAGTTCATAGGACAGAGAATGAGACTTGGAGCCTAAACTGTACAAGCATGAGCAGTAGCTCGTCTTCTTTAGTCCAGCTGCGTGAACCAGTGAGACACCCTTCCAGCCTGTGCAGAAGAAAAGTGATGAAATTCTTCTTAAATCCGCAGAAAGTTATGTACTGCACCTCAGCATCACTATGTGGAGGGTCGATCCTGTCTTCCTGATTCCCTCAAGGGAATCCATCTGACGTGCCTTCTCTGTCTCTCACACGCAGTCCACGAAGTAGGCTCCAAGTAATGTTAGTTGGTCACACGAGGGTTGAGACAAATTGACTTGGATGCTGTTAAGAACAAGAGTGGGCTGGTTTTTGCTGCTCAGCAACACCCTCGAGATATAAAGTAGACATCAGAATGTAATTGAAGTGCTGGGATCTGTGACCGGTAAGCATAGGAGAGTTACCTGTTGCTCTGCTGCCAGTTTCTGGTCTTGTCACACATCGACAAAAGATCGTGGTCCTCGTCTTCCTGAAGTGCAGAGGTGGCCACTCTTTCCTCTTCTTGAGCCTCTAACAACCTCCGTGCAGCATCTTGACTTACCCCTTCTGCCCTTTCCCTCACTTTGTTCAAATGCTGATGCCCCCTGAGTCTGCCTACGTCAATGTGAGCCAATGAGTGGAGAAGATGAATGATAGGAATGAACCCGGGATGGCTCAGATCATCACTCTTATTCCCAGTCATGAAATGCTCTGAATAAATCACGTTGTACTTGCCAGCTTTCCAAGGTTCTTTTGAGTTTTTGGATTGTGCCCTGCCCTTCCGTACTGCTTTCTCTCAAAGACTGTGTTGCTCCTCATCTTCGGGGATGCGGTAAACCTTCACTCCCCCTCAGACAATCTCTTCGATGACAATCGTGGCAGTCCTTGGCACAACAATATCTGCATCTAGACGCTCTCCAAGACCTGAATTTTTCCGTTGCATCCATGCTTCAGCAACACTGACGGATCCAAGTAGACTTTTTGCACTATATATGCCGCCTAAAACACTGCATAGCGTACTGTCTCTTGAATTGCACCCGTGCACAGTAATTCACCAGAAACTCGAAGTTTCGAGAGTCAAATGTTTCTGGGCAGCCCTGCAAATGACGTGATGTCATGCTCGTGGAAATTAATTATGGCAGGGACTTCATGTACTTAGCTTTCACTAGCTTCTTATCGATGCCCCCTATTACTGCATAGCTACTTCTGGTATTGACAAAACGTGTACTGCTGCAGCTAGGAGGGCCCGTATAGGTAAACTGCAAAATAATTCCTTTCAAAACTCAGTGATCTTTTTTCATGTGATTGCTTTCAGAAGTGCTAGCTGAAGCTGAACTGAAACCTCTCTCACAGCTTGTTTGATGCTCAGTACAATCGAAGTCTGATATAAGCAACTACGGTATGGTGGGTCCTCTGATGTGAGAGACTTTTTCTGAAACAGATTTCCATTGTAGTGAAAGGCTTTCGAAATAAAGGATTTAAGAGGAAGTCAGACTAAGATAAAAGAAACCTAGATCCGTGAAGAAGCATTTTTCTTCAACCATGTTTCGGTTCTGTTGTCTAAATGTGAGAGAACATGGGATGAGCATGTTGATTACAAAGTCCTCAGCGCACGAATGTTGGTGACGCTGCTACCTGTACCTGTGTTCATAGGAAATCTGACGGTTCGAGATGTTGAGAAGGATGTCATACTGCAAGCTGAGGCTGGAAAGAGACAAACCAGAATTGATTTATGTTCCTCGCAGTAAGCGGTGCTGTGAAAAATGCAGTCCTTGCTGCAAGTAAGCAATTGCAGTGGGGGGAACATTAATTGCATGAGCTGCACTAAAAAGTTCTGGTCTGAAGTCTTCTTCTGGAATTGGTCGTTAATGCATCTCACATTCAACATTCAGTACCGTGCACAACTTTGTGACAGTTCATTCCGATGCTAGATCCACACGGTTGGGATTGAGCTTTCGTACTGTTTCGACAAAAATGGCGGAAAGCAAAGAAGGTTTCAGTAAAAAGTTAAAAAAGCAAATAACAAACACTTTCCTGTGTCTTCATTTCTTGTGCGGTAATCCACTTTCCACGTCCTTGCAACAGCTGCCGACAAAAAAGGGGGAGGGGGAGGCTGCAGGTCTTGCAGGAATTTTTTTTGCAGTTCTTGTCGCCAAAATTCTAATATTAGTCAGGAATCATGGCCGCGGCAAAATTTCTGTCGACTGATACCAAAAGCGCTGCCTGTGATACCACAGCAGTGACATCGCAAGTCAGCTTCGATAGAAAGCTAAATGAAACACACCTCGTACATTGAGTAACTGATAAATTGTGCACCTACATAAGTGTGTGTGCACAGACAGATAATTAAAAGTTTCTTTAAAAATGGGTTCGTCCTGCATTCACGCGGCCCAAGTTAGAATTGATTCTTAGTTGAGTTCGTCCCAGAAAAAAGGACTTGAGGAGAGTGAGATCTCGTATGACTTCAACAGCTCAATAGTGAGACTGTTCTGTATTTGCGTGCTCAACAAAATCATTCTCTCACTTTTAACTATTTCAAATTGGACATTCATTCTAGACGAGCAGCAGATTTTTCCAAACCTACCAGAATAAGTGTACGACTGAAAACCGATACACTTCTGTATCGGTGGCTACATTTCAGCTGAAATAGGAGGAATTGTATCCGTGAAATTTTCTTGTACTGACGCCTTGGCTGAAAGAGCATGTATCGGCCCAAATGGCTTTGTTTGCGCTGAAGCAGAAGGAAGTCACCCTCTTCAGTTCTCTCGTCCAAGAACTGTATCTAGAACCCTGTTCAACAAATAGCTCATTTTCGCTGTCAGCGATGTGGTTACCTTATTCAACAACAGCCGAATTTTGTCGTGGATTCTTATGCTCTGACTAATTATCAGTTCAATATCATGAACAATATTTGGTCGATACAGTCAGTCCTATTGTGGCAGAAACAGGACTGCATTGGCTGAATATCGGTTGTGGCCGATTATCGATCCTTCCGGTTGCGCGAAATGCCGTTTCTGCCGGAAAAGAAAAATCTTGTCTCAGTCATGCACTGTCAAAAATTGTTGTAAAAATAGAGAAAATAAACTGACTGAAAACTGATCAATGGTTCCCATCCACTCCTTACCTGTTCAGCAAAAAAAAGTGGACTGCAAATTTTGGTTGACAAGACATCAACCAGCCTTCTGACTACCCTAGCACGACACTTTAGCATGAGCTTTCAAATGAGAGAGGAGGATTCCATGATGCTAATGGTGTGAGTTAACCGGTCAAAAGTCATGCCAACGGCCAACCAGAACCCACCAGGAAATTTGTCACCCAACTTCGTATAAATGTATTTGCGATGTGTGTTCTGCAAGTGTCATGCTAAGGAGAGACTCATAGATCGTCGGCTAAGGTGTGTGCTACTTGAGAATATCCTGCTGAAGTGTGTGTTATAGAGAACAATGTTCTGCTAAGGTATGTGTTTGACGTCACTGTCATGCTAAGGTGTCTCTTATGAGCTGCTTGTCCCGCTAAGATGTGTGTTATTGCTCTCCATTGCTGTTAGAACACTGGTAACCCCCGGAAAAAAAGAAGCAACAAAAAAACCCTGTCAGTTACTACTCAGTGTCTGCTGCAAGGATGGACTTTCAATATATGATGAGAATACATATAGAACACGAAGATACACTAGCGTCCAAAAGTATTTGAACACCAGCTCTGTAGTGGAGAAGTGAGCATATGTAGTATTTTTTTTGCTTAATTGCCAGTGCTGCCTTTAATATGCAATTTCATCCAAAGTAAAGGGAAAAGTTCAATTGCTAAGTCTTCAAGCTTTCCAACAATGTAAGTATAGTTTGTGGAGCTTCAATATTAATGGAGTTTTGCATGATTCTATTTAGTACAGAGGACAAGTTAACTGCATTGACAAAATGGCCAGCACTGCCTTTTATATACAATTTTTCTGAAAATAAAGTAAACAAGTTCAACTGCTGAGACTTGGTGCCACAGTGGTGGCAGAGCCAAAGGGGGTGTGTGATGTCTGGAGGGGGGTGCTCCCCTCGAGCAGTTACAAAAATTGCAAATGCTTCCAAAAATGCATGACATTTCAGTATTTTCGTCCCTCTGACGGGTGTTCAAATACTTTTGGAGGCAAGTGTGGTGATGTAGGGACGTCGTACTTTATACGTTTAGTGACTCCATAGAATGATGTGTGGTACTTGAGGTTGCACGGAGTTCGTGTAGTGGCTTCTATTTGGGGAGATCCCAACTACTGTTGGAGGACTGCAGACAAACGGCACTAACCGCTCAGGGCGCAGAGTCTCCTCACCGCCGCTTCAAATAACGCAGAAGCAGCTGAGTGGAGATGCCAAGAAATTATGTGCCGCCCAGTTGCTCTCCCACCTGGCCCGAAGAAGGTTAACTTTAAGAACAAATAAATGCCTCCGCCTTTATTCCAACTACCAGTAGCTCCCCTTCACCTCATAACTTTCATGGTCACTGAAGCGAAAGATTTGAAGCTCAGAAAAAGGTGGGTGTACACTGTCAAAAACTTGGCTTCACACCCCACGATTGTGATCCAGAACGCAATATGGGACACCAAGAAATAATTTGTTCTAAAACTTATGGTCAAACACTTGTGGAAGCCACTCTATTTATGCTGACTTTCTGCCAAATTACCCCTTGCCTGTGTTAAGTCAAAGCTCATTCCAGGGAGCAGTGACAAGTGCTTGCAGATGAAGTTCTTGAAGTTGTCATTCCTGGAGACATGTGTGAGCTCACAAAATTTTGTTTCCATGAAGGTCTGGTTATTTCTCTCAATTTCAACTGGATGCTTTCTGCTTTGGCGACAAATTCTACTATTCTAGGACCTTTGCCTCAAAATCGCATGTAAAGTTCATTTTTGGCGGTATTGTACAAGGCAGAGTGAGAAGGCATGCGGAAAGATCTCATCGCGTGAATAAAAAAACTGCGAACTGCATACCTACTTGCACGCATGCAGCTCATTTGTACGTCGAGGATTCGTATCTTTCGAACCGTCTATGCTCTCTGCGACGTCGCCTGCGCATGCACATGCCTTTGAAACCGGAGCGCAAGTAGCTGTTCAGCGCACAAGACGTCTTCGCTGAGAAGACAATAAATATACATTTCTACACGTCTCAAGAACACTTCTGGGAGGGGCTTCGGTATGAAAATAATTCAGCTCCTGAGGGAGGCTTCGACAGCGCCTTTCCAGGACGCTCTCCGTCAGCCAAGACAGCGCATAAGCACTAGTGACAAACGTCCCAGGCACCACATCGGGGATCCCGTACAAAAGCACGAAGCAAAACCTTGTTTCATGCGACATACTCTAAATACAGTACACGTGTGTACAGTAGGTGCAACATAGGTTGAAAAATTCCAGAAAAGATATATTTGCTCATGCCAGGACAATGGGGGGAGCAGTATTACCAGTAATCTGCAGCTCATTTTAGCTTTCAGTCGCACAGTTGTTGGTTGACAAATTCAACACTTCGATCGGCAATGCTCAGATTTTTCTTCGCGTTCCTTAAGAGCCTCTGGTAGTGACCATGACCAAGGTCCTGAGTATTAGCATCAATCCATTGCTTCAGTTGGCGAAAATTCAAGGCTTTCCAAGCACTGTCATGATCTTGGGGAACGCCCGCTGACGCGTGAAGGACGGAGAAAAAGAATCTTGGTTCGTTATGTATGGGGTGGATGTCACGTCGCAGGATCCGAGGAGAAAGTCACTTTTTGATGACTTGATGCCTTTATAACCCAGACCTAGCAATGGACCACGAAGTGCGTGAAACTACATCAAGTCTTCGTACGAAGCGTTGATAGGGTAGCACGGTACAATACGGTGCGGCTGTCAGTAAGAGACGTTACGTACGCTTGGGACTCGGAGCATACGAAAATGCTCTAAGTCCGAAGGGACCGTGCAAACGCACGTCAAAGCTGGAAGAAGGCCCGAGGAGGTCATAGAACTTCACAAGAATGCTTGTGGCGACGACGCCATCTCGGACAGCATAGTTTACGCAGTGTATTTCCCCAGAAACTCAGTAAATATGATTTATTGGTGAAAAATAGGCACACTTCTGTTATCTTATGACAAGCCATCGAATTCAGCATCGTTTTGGACTTGGAGCGTCCTCAAACTTTATAGTGGACCACCCCTCGTAGCAATATACTATCTATACTGCCACTCCACTCGGTAGTTTTTCTCTACCAAGGTGCTGGGAATCAAAGACATGAGGACCTATCTTGATGGGCCAAAAGTACTCCATCTTCACTTGAGTGTTAAGTGAGGGATCAGTGCCTCCAAGAGGTCCCTATGACCTTGCAGACTCACTCTTTTAGCGGGTAGAACTCCCTTGTCCTCTGAGGCCTCGCGTCACTACTCTTTCCAGGACAGAAAACATATCTCGAGTCGAATCTTCGTCCTTTGCATCCCAACGTGAGGGTGGGGGACGTTAGTCTGGAATACATTCACGCACTGAGTGCCAGGTATCACTGGAAGCTCATAAAATTCGAATCTGAAACTTCCCTTCCAACACTCATTCTTGGACCTCAAATGAGCCCCAAGGTCTACAATAGGGTACAACTGCTGGTAGTAAGGTGATGGGTCATGTAGGTCAATGGAATGTAAGCCACGCTTTCTTCCTGTACATGGAGCATAATGCGAGATGACCGGACCAGGCCGAAAAAGCATCACCTATGAGCAAGTGTCCGGTCAAGGGAAGGTATCGGCAACAACTTCTGTCTCTCCAGCTGATTTCCATAGCAGGAGCCAGTTCAAACAGTGATTGTCACTGTCCGACCTAAGAAGTTGTGTCTAATCCTTAATCCAAAATAATCCTTAGATTATTTTGTAACGGTTTTTCGACGGGTATTGACGGTACCACATAAAAGTCAGCGCTGGTTTGTTTTTTTGGGTGTGATGACGGCACCCTTGGAGGTGGTTTTGAAGTTCTTATGTAACATTGTATGATGCAAACTTCGAACTAATATGAAAGCGAGCATCTTTTTTCGACTCATAGTCGAAGTCAAGCTGCTGGGCGGTCACCGATAGCAAGTCATTTAAACGCTTTTGTCGTCTCACTCCTTATATGAGCCGTAGTGTTTTAACAACTTCTGCTGCCCGGCTTGGCCAGCCAATGCCAGTCAGCCAGAAAACGATAAAAGGAATAAGTCTCTCGTACAGGAAGGGTCTTTCGTTCTCATTCCAATTTCTTTTTACGAAAATGAACTCTTATTTCTTTTCCTCTCATTCTAAAATTTCGGAAATCATGGAAAATGGCCAATTTTGAGAATGGTCTTCAAAGATTAATTTGGCCTCAACATTGCTGTCGAACACTTATATTCGGATAAATGGGACGTCAACGGTAGTCAGCATAATGCGCTGCTTGCCCAAGGTTGCCGAATCGGGACTCTAAGATACTAGTGATCATGAGGGGGTGACATTGCACGTTTTTTACATAATCCGATCATTATGAGAACCTCGTGATAAACCTTCCACTGGCTTCAGTGTGCTATAAAGAAGGTTGAGCATGAGTTCCCGAGCTCAAAGTTGAACATGACCCCACTCACTTTGAGACATGGCGAACTAAACTCAGAAAATGACTTTTTTATTTTCAACTGGTAGCGCGTAGCGGCGAATGAGAAGAGTGCCAGGATGATCCGAACGGTCAAGATCTGGACTGCCTTCTTTTGCTACTGCCAAAGATGATCTGGACTGTCTTCTCTCGCTGCTTCAGAGTCCGATCAGGTCCGCCTTCTCTTGCTACTGCTGGACTGTCAAGATTTGGTCTGCCTTCTCTCGCTCCTGCCGAGGATGATCTGGACTGCCTTCTCGCACTACTTTTGAATACAATCTGAACTGCATTCTCTTGCTACCTCTGAATACAATCTGGATTGCGTTCACTTGACGCCTTGTGGCCTTTTGGTCTTGAGTCTTGATTTCAATCTACTATTATGCACACAATAGAATTTCAATGAGAAGTGCCCTGGAACATATTAAAGCTTGTGAGACCCACATGTAATGGGGGGAGAGGTTGCTAGGTTTCATGAACTTCGACAATGTGAGCAAATTGTGATGCACAACAAAAATTCCATTTTGAGGTACCTCTCACCATTTCGACACAAAGGTCAAAGACTCTGGCTAAGACAGACCTCAATGCTTTGCTTGCGATTGCACAAGCATTTGCCCTCAACTTGTCAAATGCAGACATTGCCTACATGTCTGCAGCTTGAGCTGTTGCAGCGACAGGTTCGTCACTTTAAAGTAAAGTGGACAGTCACAGGAGACCTTACCCCTGCTCCAATTGAGGGATGTCCTACAAGGGCTGCCCACATTCATGCACAACATTCCTTCCAGAACAAATTGAGGACTAATCCAGTGTGCACAGTTGCCCAGCTGAGTAGTGAGGCCGGTGTCTCACAAAGAACAGGAGGCCGGGTCATGGAAGAGCTTGAACTTTGCTCAAGAGCTTAAGAATGATGTCAGTGTTCTGTGATATACTGAACTGTATTTCGGAAGAAGCATGCATGTAGCAAGTTGTCTCGCAGAGAAGATGCTTGGGCTTGAAACCAGACCAGGGATAGATACAGTAGATACAAGAAATTAAAACAAAAGGGGGTGCATGCATTGCAGCATGAGAGAGAGAGTGACTAGAGGTAGACCTGGTGTAGAGATGGGTCAACCTCGTCATGATATAACATCTCCCCCTTTAAGTATGGTACATTACATGGTACAATGATTATCATACGTACTTTATCATATTGTAACATATGGCATCTATTGATGTTATTATATATGTATCATACATTAAACTTCCCAATTGTACTTTTGCTTGCTGTTCTTGCTTTCTGCTTGCATTTCTGGTATGACCATTTCGATGGCTGGTGCTGGCAGTGGTGCTTGCAGTGCAGGGTATCGCCAAACCGGTCTGGGCAGAGGTGGTGGTGGTGCTACTGGCATTGGCGCGGGGCTGTGTGGCCATTGTAGTTGTGGGAGTTCCATGTTGGGCCAGGCACGTGGTGTGGCCCGATCCCAGCAACTCTTGTAGCACTTTCTTAATATTGTTATAACAATGCCGCTGAGGACAATTGCAAATATGAGGGAGCTGATCCCTATGCCCATAGAAGGGGTGTGCATTTCTATGAAGTGGAAGCCCGAGGAGTTGTCAATTTCACCAACTTCTTTGGGGGCAGCCTTTGACTGCTCCTTTGACGATTCACCTCCCATGTTTACTCTCTGGCTGTTGATGCGCTACTAGGTGGGATCAATTGGAGGAACTTGGTATTTCAGAGGTATGTCCTGCCTTCATCTGCTTCAACATAATAAGATCGCCCTTGTTTGTGCTGGCTGATGACTTTGCCGGTAGTGTCCCAGCGCTTGCTGTGTGGACACTGGAGGAAGACCTTATCGCCGGGAGAGAAGTGCCATCTGGACTTGGTGTCGCCTTGTGGAGGGGGTGGGGGTCCAGTGCAGATATGCTTGTATGCAGCCGGGTGTGCTGGTTGCATCGTGCGTTGGCGGTGTCCTGTCATCAGTTGTGCAGGGGATAGGTTATCTGGCCTGGGGGTGTTTCGCCATTTGAGAAGTGCTTCTTTGAATGTGTCCCAATGAGCATGGTGCTTTTCTGCCGATTCTTGCAGAACTCTTCAAACAGACCTCAAAATTGGGGACCTCTGTCTGAGCGGAGTCGCGTTGGTATTCCCCAATCCATGAACCATGTTGTGAGACAGTTGGTTATGGTATTAGTGTCGAGCCATGTCAAAGGGTGGACAAATGGGAAGCCAGAATAACGGTTGACCATTACGATGTAATGTTTCCCTGCAGTTTGAAATAGGTCAACTGAGACCGCTTCCATTGGCCGTGTTGCATGGGATCGGATTGGTGGGTCTGTAGGAGTACTTGGTTGGTACTGCTGGCATTCCCTGCATGAGCCTACCAATGTGGAGATCGCTGGATTTATGCCGGGCCAGAAGTAACACTGCTGTACATTCTGCCTGGTCTTTGCGATGCCTGCATGTGCCATATGGAGGCGTTGCAGAACTTCCTGTCACTTGGCAGCAGGAATCGGAATTCGCTGTCCGTCAACTAGGAGCAGGTCTCCATCTTTTGAGATTCGATGCCATACTGAGATGAGTTGACGGACAGGGTGCGTGAGCGGTAGTGTCTTCAATGTTGCACCATTATCAAAGGCTTGCACAATTCTTTGATACTCCTGATCTTGTATTGTGGCAAGTTCTATGTCTTTGATAAGGGGGTCGCTGTGAGAGCGTGTGCGGAATGAGTTCATGATTATGACCTCTTTTGAGTTTGGTTTGAAGACCGGAGCTCTTGATAGTGCATCAGCAATCAGGTGTTCTTTCCCAGGTACATATGAGAAGTGGAATGTATAAGAAGACACTGTTTGAATGAGTCTATGTACTCAAGATCCTTCCCTATGGTCTAAGCTTTTTGTCTCAAAAATTTGCTTCAGTGGTTTGTGATCTGAGTAAACATTAAAGTTGGATCCTACCAGGTAAATTCTGCATTATTTGATTACCCAAGTGATTGCAAGGCATTCCAACTCAATGATGGCATAGGTAGCCTCAGTGGATGTTAGTGATCTTGAGCCGCACTGTACAAGGTGAGGGCAGTCTCCATCATATTGCATGAGGGCGTATCCTATACCGTGTAGACGTGATGCATCCGTGAAGAGATGGCTCTTCTTGTTGGGGTCGAAATGATAGGTTTG
>JAAUXU010002836.1_pt1 | contig 13518 bp, 15 predicted proteins | sample 7278151 | NCBI WGS metagenome assembly JAAUXU01 (sample SAMN14350113, study PRJNA611818) | marine sediment metagenome | isolation source: surface marine sediment (1.8m) | place: French Polynesia: Moorea | collected 2018-08 | reverse complement strand
TCCCCACCCCGGGGGGGGTTTGTGTTTCCCCTATTGTTAAAGCGCGCCACTTTTTCTCTTTCCCCCCCGTTAACCCCCCGTTTGTTGTTTTTTTTAAAAATTTGGTTTACCCCCCCCCCCCCCCCCGTTAATGGATCGTGTTATACCCCGGAGCTTCGGTCCGACCCACTCACCTGCTGCAAAAATGCATGTGCAAAAAAAAAAGTGACGTCGGACGCTTTGTTGGGGAGGGAAAAAAGTGAGCGCCTTAAAAGGAATCCATTGAGAGCTAAGGAGGGGCCTCGACCATAAAGTCTTAATTGGCTCGGCTGCAGCTGCGGAATGTGCAGGTAAAAGACATTTTTGCAATGCAAATTTTGCTTCGCACTTCCAAGTACTCCTTTGCAGGCAATTGTCCGGCCGAGCGGGCGAGGCCGGGATAAAAGGATGGTTTTTTTGCGCTCTTTTCACTCAATTTTTGCCACCCTCGAGTACGTGAAACATTATGAGTGGGTGTGGAGAGAGAGAGAGAGAGAGAGAGAGAGAGAGGAGTTTTGAGCATCGCGCCACCGCCATTTTTGGGCCAACTTTTTGCTGATTTGCAAATTTGGTGCAGATTTTTGATGGCATCCAAAGTTAAGAAAAATAAGGGTTGTTATGAGAGAGAAAGAGAGCGAAAAAAAAGTGCGCACAAAGGTTAAAATTTTGCACTTTTTCTGTCTCCACCTCAAGAGATGATTTGGGCAAGAAACTTCGCCAGTGGGAGGAAGAGATGATACCAGGGCATCGCACAGGAAACCGGCAAAAAAATTGCAACAACGCGCACGTAGGTGCTAATTGTTGGTGCGATGGCGCAGGAAGAGATCTGGATCGTGCGGGTCCGGTTGCCCGGGCACTTTTGTGGTCGTCCCGGCGGGCGGCGGTCAAGTCCTCCGACCTCCGGAGGGGCCTCCGGAGGGGCCTCCGGACGGAGGACGCGCACGCCAAAATGTGCCAGGGCAACCGCGCCCTCACTCAAATAGATTAGGGAAATGACTGAAAAAAAGAGACCACAATCTAATGATGATGATGATGGCAGCAGCCTCGTGGTGACTTTTTTTTTCCCTCCTTTGCTGTCTCAGAAATAATGGATCTGCATAAGGATCAAAAGGTTGGCAACCTCTTTGAGGACCAAGGAAGAATTTATTTCAGGGCTTCTGAGATTTTGTTCTCCTACTCTTGTTCCTCTCAGTCCAGGGCTTCTCTATCCCTGAATCTGTCCAGAAGAAGACTCTGGTCCATATGGATCCAGGGACAGAATTAGAGCGGGCAGCTTGGCCAATTGGACTCGGTCAGACAGACCTTGACCGGGTACTTGAAAGTCTAATTCACGACTGTGCCTCCGATGCGAAAAAAAAGAACTCGTCAAACCTCGATGCGTCGAAAGCGTGAATATCGACTTCCATTTGCACGCCTGGAATTTGCGCGATTGCGTGCGGAGAAGGGGGGAAAGACGCGTGTCAAACATATGTGAATGGTCTCTTTTTTTCCGCTCGTGCAGAAAATCTGCACCACCCCGTAGCAGAGAACCGGGTGAGTGCTTTTGGTCAGCTACAGCGGAGAGGCTTTGGGTGGGAATCCGGGTGTCCGGTCAGTCAATGAGTGAGTGGGAAAGGCACTCGACACCCTGTACATGTCCGGGCGGGCGATGACAGAGTGGCAGAGAAAGAAAGAGCTGTCTGGTGGAGCTCCAGAGGCTGCCAGGCCAAGAAAGTCATCCATCAACAAGTCTAACGACGTTGGGAAACGACCGAAGATTCTTCATTTGTCACTTGGCAGCCAAACTTCCGCACTCTTTAATTGAGGAATTGTCACACTTGTCTGGTAGAGTTTTTACCTTCCCTCGACTCACCAGCAGCAGCTGCACCGTCTCCAACAGCACCAGGATCTGGAGATATGGGACAAGATCACCGCTTTTCAGGGCACTCCTAAGTCTGTTCCAGGAGGGTTCATATATATATATTAAACCAGTGCTAATAATGCGTGCCTTCTTCGTCACACAAACACGCGCGCGTGCCCGATGAGCTCTTCACTCCTCGGTCCACGGACGGCAACTGAGGAGAGAAGAAGCGCGCGGCGACGACGACGACGACGACGACGGTGGCGGCGGCGGCGGCGGCAGCGGCGGCGGGAGCGACTGCAGGGACAGACAAGAAGAAGGGGAAGAAGAAAATGTCCTCAAACGTGTCTGCTTTGATCGGTGACCCCGTTCAAGTCCACGATGATGCTCAGGCGCGCGCACAGGGTGAGCAGCAAAACAAAAGTTTGGTCAGCCAAAAAGTCCAATGACTGCATCTTTGTCTGGGTCCCAGAAAGTTGCGACTGACTCAGAATCATCCCACCAAATGGCAACCCTTCTTTGCAGTCGAATGCGGATCAGAATCGGTGAGAACTCTGGAGAAAAGCAGAAAAACTCTCTCTTCAGCAGACAAAGCCAAGATTATTGATGATCCTGGATTTGGTCAAGCGGAGAAAGAGTCCAGTGTCTTGGTCGAGAGAAGGGAAGGAGTGGACCGTGACATCACGGAGCAGATCAAGCCAAGACAGTGGGATCCGAATAAAATGACATTTGCAAACGTTCTAGGTAGTGAAAAGTGTCGTTTCGAGTGGAGATCAAGTCTAGATATGATCGGATAATTGGGCCTTTGTGTGGCTGCCAACCTTGGCATTTGATGTGTTTGTGCAATACAGTCAGAGATTTTCTGGGGTTTCACAGCCAAAATTTCGGACCAAATCTCAATCTGCGAAATGAAAACAAACCAAAATGCCAAAGTGCAACGATCTCTCCTTATCCCCCCCCCCCCTGTGTGGATGCGTAAGCTGTTGTGTCTGCAGCGTTCCTCTGGTGAGATAGAACTAAATAAAGTCGTCAAATATCATAAAGAAACGGGCCTTAATTTAGCTGTTCTCTTTATTGAGATGCTTGGTTAAATGGTTTTTTCCCGTGCAAAAAAGTGGCCCACCTTATCCGCATTTGGCGATACTCGACTAAATCAAAGAGTTTGCACTTCTCAAGTCATAAGAGGTTACACCCTGTAGACGATGCAGCGGGACTGCCACGCGTGGAGACACCCTGTAGCTGAGCTTGGTTCAGGTGTTCCTCAGGTTTGTCTGGCAGAGGCGTCCATGTAATAAGTGCAGGACGAGGTGGGGTGAAAAATAGATCTACTTCGTGAGGATAATCTGTTATGAACAGGATCGACTCCAGGGGCCAATTTGTTTGTTTCATACTTATGTAAATGACCGACAACAGCGTCAAATGCAAATGTTTTTCTCCCCACTGGGATGTGCCCGTCGGGCGCTCTCCGGGTGCAAACTGAACCCGACGGACGGGCAAGCGCGCGTCCGCCGGGCGGAGATGGCACCCGGACGAGCAGCTTCATTGGTGCCACCTTGTACCACTTCTTTCCGGCAGGTGGCGCTACTGATCAGCTCGAGCAACGAGGCCTTGCAGCGCCCTCTACCGGAGCGTTTGGCTTCAACTACGGCCTTGTACAGGGTGGCTTAGCAGAATTCCGCTCAGGGCAATGCAGCAAAACGACGCAACTTTCAAGCACATGAGCACATCAAAAATATGCAAACGAATATTGTGGTTGAAGCAGAACTGTTTTTAAAAATTAAGACTAGTTGTTCACAGCTGCTCTGAAGGTTCTCTTTGGTAAGGTTTTCCTTGGCCCAGCACCCCCAGCCCACCTCTCTGGACGACCTTTGCAAAGGCCAAAGTCCTTATTTGGGAGGTGCATTCGAACAAGACTTTGATCATGCTTGAGAAGCCCCACTTAGACGTCGATGTTGCAGTTGTCTCAAGTTCAAAAAAATAAAAAAATGATGACGTCAGAGGTGCAAGAAAAAAAGAGTTGATCTCCTGCTCAGCTTGAACAAGCCCCCGAGAGAGACGCACAACAAGGACGCGGCTTGGATCTCGCTGGCCGAGAGGTCGAGCGAGGGGTGCTCGGACGCCGCAGGCAGCCGGAACTTCGATCATCAGCTTGATCACGACGTTGCAGCAGCCACAGACGATCAAATATCTCATGCTCCGCACGACAAACCTCACGTTGGACGTGTGAAGCACGTGACAGATTTACACACGTGCTTGCGGAGAAGAGATTTTCCGGCGTTGAGGGCGCGTTTGCACTAGCCAATTCCAGTTGCTGCTCGGGTCAGACGAAGACATTGGACTCTCGATTTAACTCTATAAGTTAGGAGATTATTCAGGGAAGACGAACATCGTTGCATCGAGAATCCACTCATTTAGGTAATGAACAATTGTGTGTCATTACAAACACAGACTGTGCACATTGTGTACACTAAAATGAACACAGAGTCTTCGTGAGTTATCGTACACGAAGAGTATTGGAGAGTCATTATGAAATGTGGAGAACAATGACAAAATAGATTAGATTTTTTTACGTTTTTCTTCAGGTGAAGCTTGGAAAGTTCGTACAAAAAGTCCTCTTTCGTCTGTCACCCCTGGTTACTTGAGTCATTTGTCTAAGAGATGCTCACATTCCACAACATTGGTGACCCTCAGAGCGGCGCTGCCAACGGGGCCGCGTGCGACTCCGCGTGTTCAATTGTTCAATCATATTGAGCTTTTGTGTAGCAAAGTAAGTAACTTTGCATCAATATTGTAAAGTAATGAGTGACTAGCGCAAAAGTGGGTATCAGAGAGGTTTTGCGGGAGATTTTAGCGTTCCACCCAGGGGTGAAACATTTCTATAGCTCCATCCAGTCAAAAGTTATAGCCGAAAAAAAGAAGTGTGGACTAAACACACAGTAATTTATAAAACTTTGAGGCAAAAAGTGCATGTTTACTCAGACTTGTCCCAGTCACAATGTTGTGGCCAGTTTCCCACTCTGGCAACGCAAAATCGGCACTTTCGTACTAGCCTAAAACCCACAAATTTCATAGGTGTCATCACACAAAGATTGTTTGCATCACTGATGGAGCAGAATCTGTAGGCGAATCCTTTTCCATTGTTTCATGAACTGACCACAGCTGACTTTCTCAACCAGACATTTATTAATCAACGGTTCTTACATCTACTCCAGTCCCTCATTGTCAGAGTTACAGCTTCTACTGTAACTTCACGTCAAGAGTGTCAGAATGCGTAAGACGTGACATTTCTGGTTAACAGATCAGCTGATGGATGAACCATAGTCATTTATGCCTGTGTGTGTGTGTGTATATATATAGACCTAAAGCCACAGAAGAGTCTTTTGCTAACCCTGAATTGCAGATACTTGAGAGATGCCAACTTATTCCAACTTAGTGATGTTGTTCTACTCACACACTCAGCTCCACTGCATTGACAGATGCTTCTGTGAGTCTGCGAAGTCTTTCTTGATGAAAACGTTCGGCTTGAGAGCTCACGTTGCCAAAACAAATAGTGACGATCCCGGAGATCAGCGGCCAACCTCATTTCCAAGGCCCTTCTGAGGCTGCTTCCGTCCAACATCAAAGTTCAGCGTTCAGCGTCACAGGGACGAATTTGAGAAATCGTCACGTAATTAAAAGTTGCGCCGTATCCTCAGTAATTATTGGTCATTAGGGCACGATCAAATCGAGCCCCCGGGGACTGGAAAACAGTCGTTTGCGGCAAAATTGGGCCTTCCTCAGTAAATACCAAGTTAACTCGATGGTGTCCGTCAGACCGAGAAGTGGCGCGATCAGATGATCATGGACTCCTTAAGCACTGGTCAAAAAAGGTCCGCTGCACTTCAGAACGTGCAGTGCAGCAGCTTCAGCTGTCTGTGACGAAGGAAAATAACTGCTCGGTCTCTAATCATAATATGTTTTTTTCTTTCATGCCTTTGAAGAATCTTTCTTCTCCTGTTCGGCCTTCAGAGACAAGTTTGTGTAGGCTGAGAGAACGAAAAGAAGCGGAAAAAGTGGAGAAAATTCGTCCATTGTTAAACGCGTCTTTTGGCGCATGCTAATTTATTGTGTTCCGCGGATGGATTGTGGAGAAAAGCTTTGTTTTTTCGTCTTTACGGTTCCTTTTTTCAAGTTTTCACAAAAAATGCCAGCCAAGCGAAGAATATCTCTTTTGACAAATCGTCCGCGTTTAATTACCGAAAATTGTGGCGCAGTGAAACAATTTTCTCGAACGCAAATCCCGAAAATTCGACGGAAGAACAATTTTTGACGTTTTATGGTATAAAAAACAGGAACAACTGAAGAGAACGAGAGAGCGCAGGCGTCGGTGCAAATCTCCTAAAAAGGAAGTCAATGGCTTCAGTGCGGATCTGCCAAAGGAGAAGAGAAGCTTCAGTGTAGATCCTTTAAGAAAAGCGAAGAAGCTTCAGCGCAAATCTCCTAAAAAGGAAAAGAGCTTCAGCGGTAACCTCCTAAACAGAGACAGCTTCTTGTCAAATCTCCCAAGAAAAGAGAAGAAGCTTCAGAGCAAATCTCCTAAAAAGAAAACAGCTAGAGTACGGATCTGATCAGAAGGAAGACGAAGCTTCAGTGCAGATCTCCTGAGAAAAGAGAATCTCCTTGAAGCTTCATTGGAGTTCTTTTACCAAGATACATACATGCAAGCCACATTGCAGATCTCCAAAAAAGAGATCCCAGCGTCAGTGCGGCTGACCCAGAAAAATGTGCAGCGCTTGTCTTAGGTAAAACGCCACACCAAAAGTCCTAAACACTCCTCTCCCAGCGAATCAACAACCGGGTTCGGAGACTTCTCGGTCCGTTGACGTCATCTCACAGGGACGAACACGCGCGTGCACGCACAAATTGGTGAATTCCCGCCGGGTCAGTCTGACAAGAGATGCGTGGAGTGAAACGCGTCCTCAGCTGGTCCTCCCTTGGTCTGGTCGAGGACCTCGACTCGTTGACAGCAGGAGAGTCCACCCAGAGTCCTCACGAGTCCCTCAATCAAGTCCTCTTGTTTGTTCTGGCTCACCTCCCCCCTACTTTGGCACCTGCGGTTGTGGGACTTTTCTTCCTCCGTCTGCACGAGCAGAGGCAAAAATGTGGGAAGCTCCATACATGAGCCATTTATCATCATTCAGTGACACAGGAATGAAAATTGAAGATCTTGTTGTCTCAAGCGTTTCTCTTCTCTTCTCATCTTTCTTCTTGTTCCTTCAGCTTAACACAATTTCTGCTGCGCGCGCACAGCAGTGGCTCATACGGTATATGAAGAGTGACGCGTGCTGTTTGCGGCGCACACGGTCTTTGGTGGATTGGAGGAGCGGCTCGTGAGTCTCGCTGGAACTGATGAGAGGAGACCTTTGTTTTCCCACATTCAAGACAATCGCCATAAAAGTCACGGACAGGGTTGCCAAAGAGCCCTCGGAGCATAAATAACCCATACTTAATCTTTATTAAGGCCAAGATAACATCCTGTCATTACTGCCCCTTTTTTAAGTGCTCGTTCGACCAGACAAAAGTGAAGAGTATAAATGTGCTTTTTTACCCCTCCCCTCTCAAACCCTGGATTTGTCATAACTTTGAGGTCAACTAGGTCACTCTGGGCCCAACAAAAACAGGGGTTCAGCCCAAGCACAGACAGGTGGAACCACTGTGGACATGAAGTCCTGGGACGGAGACTTTGAAATGGCACAATTCCCGCAGCGGTTGACCAATGTCAGTGAGATTTTCAACACCGACAGCTTGGAACACGAGCTTTGTCTGCTCTGTAGTCGAGGGTCACGTCCTCCAGCCTCCACGAGGCTCTTGATTGCGGCCACAAAAGTAAACTTTTGAATGTTGACATTAAAGCTGCCTAAAGGCTCACCAGGGGCCCCAGATGTTGTTCTGATATCAACAGTATTTTCTGGCAATTTGGGATCCTTTCCAACTTTCCGCTAACAACTTTCCGCGACAAGAGGACAACTTTCTTTCCTCTCGGCTGAGCTTGCCGATGCCGACGACTCTGACGACGACCGCGTTGGCTGCGCAGTCACACATGAAGCTCACGAATTCGGGGTGATTTTGTGCAATTTCGGTTGCACGCACGCACGCAAGTACGCACGCGCGCGCGCACACGCACAATCATGGCAGAAATTGTCAAGTGCCGTCATGATCTCAGCAGCTGAATTCAGCTCGACCCAGCACAGTCTGATAAAGCCTGATTTTCGGACAAGCCAAATTTTTCCTTGTGGAACCAAATTTTCACTTTTCTACCTTGCCGAGGCTGTAGCAGTTGCACCCCAGTGGCAACTCTGCTTGAGGCGGACATTTTGGCCCATTGGGCACGTGTCCATACGTTGCGAACGGGGTTGACACCGGACACGACAACGGAGATGCAGTCTTTCTTTTCCCATTCCAGCGTGTCACCGCCAATTTTAACTTGACACCCTGTTCCAGGGTTGCCAGGCGGCTCAGTTGTCATGACTTAGCTTGATCCCTTCTCTATCATTTAATTTCAAGCTCAACTTTAACTGCGTAGACTTTGGGCACCCTGTCCACTGTTCAGTCTCTTCAGTCTACAAAGAGGTGGCAACCCTGCCCTGCGCGGGCGCGACCCGAAGTGACGAAGTCTTCGGTCAGAGGAAAAGTTATCAAAAAAGCTTGTAAACTTTGGGTCGTTCCAGGAATCAGTCAAGGCAAGAGAAATGGATACTTTCCTTGAGGAATGTTCAAGCCCAATAAAGAGGGATTGCCCACTTTTTTTATTCTGTGCATTGATTGGAAACTCTTACAGGGTGCGCCAGAATTTTCGGTCAAGCCGAATTTCTTCTGGGAACCGCATGCTTCGGTTTATCCCAAGAATAGGATTCATAAGGTAAATGCAGGGGGTTCTTTGGCTGCTACAGCCGCACCTCTTCGCCCCCCTCCCCTCAAATACATCAATTTATCTGATGCACCCTGTACAGTACTGTACTGGGAATGGACAGCACGTGTGGGGGTAAAAGTTCCCCCTCCCCTCTGATTTTAGGTTTGTCCCATACCTCCTCCTGCTGGCGCTTCTCTTGCCCCCCGGGACGCCGTCCTCGTCGTAGGTCTCTTCCTCGGCGTTGCGCCGGAGATCCTTGACGCGGCGCACGAAGCGCCGCTGGCTCAGCCCGGCGCACCGGATGTAGCGCCGGAAATGTAGCAGCTTGTGCTGCTGCTCGCCGTTCAGGGTAGGCTTCCTGGTCACAATGGGGGCCGCCAGAGCCGTCCCCGCGGCGTGCTCGTTGATGGTCGCCTGGAACTGGGAAGGCGTGAGGGACTCGTACGAGTCCTCGCGCTTGGGGAACGTTCGCCTGTAGTTCTGTCGCTGCTGCTGCCCGAACTTTTTTTCGTCGTGGCCGCTCTCCCACACGTTGTCTGAGCTGACCGAGTACGTGCTCAAGATGGTCTTGCGGATCTGGGAGACCTGAGACAAGAGGTCTTCGGTTCGCCGTTGCTGCTGCCGCCGCTGCCTCCGCCGCCACTGTTGTTGTTGCCCCTGTTGCTGTTGCTGCTTTTGATTCTGTTCTTGCTTTGGCATCCTCCTGAGTGAGAAATTCTCGTCCACGACTCTTTTGTCCCTCTTTGGCAACTCTGCACTTGGCGGAATTTCCAGCACGTTGGGACTCGATGGATAGCGGTAAAAGCGGTTCAAGCGGCCGCCCTCGGTCAGACCAGATCTGCAAAAAGAGTTCACTTCTGTTGAAACCTCAAATAATAGTAAAGCTCCTTTTTTTGCACTTTTCGAAAATGTGGCGAGGAAATTTTATTCTTTTTTTTACTCTCTTCACCTGTTTTGTTCTCTGGCGGCCAGGGCGTAGGGACCCCATGGGGCGTCCTTGCCGTCGACGTCCTCGGCCCAGAGGTTGTCCTCATCCTCGTCGTCTTCGTCGTCTTCTTCTTCGTCGTCGTCGTACCGGCCGTGGTCGGTGTTGTAGCCGTACTTTCCACTCGTCGAACTCTCCACGTTTTGTCTTCTGCCCGGCGGACCCGGAGACGTCCAGGGCGGCTCCGGCAGTATCAGCGGAGGAGGAGGAGGTCGAACTTTCTTAGAATAAAACATGACTTCTGCTCTGTGCAACTATTTTGGTCTTCGCTCCCCTTTCAGCTACGCACTCGCACCGAGAACCTCGTGTTGGGCACCGCCTTCGCCCAGCATCTTGAGGACGCCGAGACGAGCGTCCTCGGCAGCCCCAACCACTGCGACGAATCACCAGTCACTGCGGTGAATCAGTCGTTGTTGCAGCAATCACTGCATGAGCAGAGTGAAGCCGAACAAACGGACAACAAAAACCACCGGAAAATCACTGCTGAAAAGGCCAACTCGAGCCAGAACCCGATGGCGACGAGGGACGCGGTCGACTGTGCACACCTTGACGGCGTCGGCGCCACTGACGGAGTCTGCGTCGGCGTGTGAGGCACAAGAGTGCGCATGCGCAAGCGCTGTAAATAGTACTTACGTGCGAGAATCATATCCTTCTTTCTTCTTCTTCCCACACGCACGCACGCGCGCGCAAACACGTACGCACGGACGCACACACGCACGGACGCAGGCGCTTCCACAAAGTTTTTTGACGTTTTGCGTCAACACAAAAGAGGAACTCTCGAGGTCTTCCCATTGGCTCAATTATTCGGAAAAAATCAACTTCTGCGGTGCCAAACAAAAAAAGGAAAAAAATCGTTAGAGCTGCTAAAAAAATTGGACCATTCTCATTTTTTTTAACATTTTTTATTTTGGAAGCGTCGATTTGAAGGAGCCTCGAGGCAACAATTGACGCATTCGTCTGGAGAAGAGAGAGAATGAGAGAACCCTTCTCGTCTGTCCAAAATTAAGGCCTCATAATGAATTAATGACATCCGTCTTCGGCGCAAAGAGGCACTTTTTATGCAAATCCTGTGGTCTTCTTTTTACTGCCACTTCCTTCGTTTGCAGCACTCGAGCTGCGTCTGTCTGGTGGAGCAGCCAATACCGGATTCCTATGTGACTAATGATCGGCCGAAGGGTTGATCAATGGCGTGGAAATCCGTTCAGATGGACGTCATTAACTCTTTGAACATCAATTACCTCATAACTACGGGTGATCTAATGAGAAACCCGCGGTTGCTGCTTGGTTTGTACAACACAAAATTATCCAGGTGATCAAAGGCAACAAAAAATTAATTTCTGCATGTAAAAGTCCTTGATGGAAGCTTCATGTCTGTCAATTGTTCATGAGTCCAATCTACGTCTGAGTGAGTTGTACATTTGCAATATTAGTACTAAGTAAGAATGACAACAATAACAGTAACAGTAACATAACAATAATAATAAAGACAGTGAGGCTGACATCTCGGCTCAAGAAGTGCCTGAGTAGAGATAATCAGGCAGGTTCATCACCCAAGCTCTATTATGGTTGTTCAACTCCTTATCCTGAGGATTTCCCTCAGGTGCAAATTGCAAGTGCACCCTGAGAAGGATTGGATATTGGCGCTGATCGCTTTCGCTATTGCACCCACTGCACTGCATTAAAGTCTCCTGGATGCTGACGCGCCGGCTCCAGCAGTGGCTGGCAAAATACTGCCAAGATGCAGTATTAAAGCATAGAACAAATGGGATGATTGTTTACGTTTGGCAATCAAAATATTGCGGCAAATCCTTTTCCACAAGGGCAAAAAAATGGTCTTCAGTACTCAAATATCCACTTGAGTACCCAAGTCCTACTCGACTCGACAACTCGAGCTCTTATGGATTCCAACACTTGACCATCCCTACTCCTGATCTTCGTGTCAGGTGGAGAAGGGTGAAAAATACCCTGTTCGCGTGCTTTGGGTCACTTTTCTTAAAGAAAATTGGGAAAGAGAAGCAGGTGGATGACAAGGACTTTTTTATACTTTATTTTTTTCGTCTTTCCAGCAAAACAAATAATGCGACTTCCTTGAAGAGGCAAAAACTCCACCGACTCCTGACGTACCTCCCTCCTTCCCTACCCCCGTCACGCCCACGGCCGTCACGCCCTCCCTTCCTCACGCCCTCCCCTCGCTGACCTCCTCGTCCAACTGCTCGTGCAAGGCCGAATTCTCCTCTCGCCACGTTGATCCCTGGGATGAACTTCTCACCAATGACGAGTGGTTTCCAAAAAGGCTCCAGCACAATTTTCACGTGCATAAACATTCCCGCTCTGTCCAAAAAGTGTGAAATTACACCCGTGAGTGACGCATTCACTACGATCTGGTGCAGCGGGCAGAGCCTGCAGCACCACCAGTAGCGACGACAACAACAGAAGCAACAACGTGGTCGTCACGGTCCGGACGTTGTAACAACTCTGCCCTGACGAAACCGGCGGCTTCAACTTCAAAGCACCCGACCAGGGCAGCTCGTTCTCAACTGCCTCCATCATCCTCGACCGCTGACGCCCTCAGCAGGGCCGATTTCTGCGGTCAATAAGCACCAACATCGACTTTCTACGGTCGTGGCTAAAACCCTCCTCACTCGCAGCTGCATCCGTGAACAATTATAAATGTGAAGAAAACAGTCATTTGCACAGTCGATTCCGGATCTTACTGCCACGAACAGCCCGCAAATGACAACTGCAATTTTTGAAAAAAACTCGACCCTTTTTTGGTACAAGAGTGATGCAAAAAGTGGTTTCATAAACAGTTCTTTATTCAGCGTGTTGTCAGTTTGTTTTCAGGTTCCTCCACCACCTCCATGGCCAAGATAGGCTGACAACAACAGATTTGTGTTTTCACAATCTTCCAAACAGCTTTTCAGATGTGCCAAAATTACTCATATTTGCATTCCTTCACAGAGTAAGAAAACCCGAATAAAATATGTAAACAATCTATTTCTTTGAGGTTATTGAACTGTTGTTTGTTAAATTTCTTGAGAAATGTGATGGACAGAAAAAAAGTAGGCAGGATTTGAACAAAACACACAACACTTGTCACTTGTGGAGCTGCATGGCCAAGTGTGAGAACTACACCTTGAAGGGTCATGTGCTCAACCCCCCACAGCCCATTCAAACACAGTCATATATAGCAAATTGCAAGAGGCTGACCATAATGACACACTTGTTTCGGAGGTCTCACACTTGAGACCATGAATTCACCTTATCTGAAAAGGAGCCCTCACACTTCACAACATTGTGACAAGTGACAACCAATGCATGCCATGCATATCACCCCATGAACCAGGATGGTGGTGTAGCACAAACTGCCATTGCTAGCAGGTCCCGATGAGGTTCCATGAACAGGAACTTGGCCCAAACGCAGCTAAATAGAGCTGCATGGCAACATGTGAGAACCACCACATGTCAGGCCATGTGCTACTAGTCAACACACCTACTGTTGAATCAGAGTCACTTAAAATCTGCTATGCCTCCATGTGACTCAAGGGTGTGGCCAAAGTGCTGCGCTGTGGCCATATTCCTGCTCCTATTGAACTGGATCATTGCTTGCTATGTGCTCAATATATCCTCTGTCAAGTTCAACATCCATGTAGATGAAGCTGCAGCCATCAGGCGCCTCCAGAGCAGAAAGGCAGCCTCAAGAATAAGATATGCAGAAAGACTTGAGAGACTGGAGCAATACTGCAAGAACAAACCCGATAATATGAGGTGACTGGGTGTGAATGT
>JAAUXU010089130.1_pt1 | contig 13519 bp, 15 predicted proteins | sample 7278151 | NCBI WGS metagenome assembly JAAUXU01 (sample SAMN14350113, study PRJNA611818) | marine sediment metagenome | isolation source: surface marine sediment (1.8m) | place: French Polynesia: Moorea | collected 2018-08 | reverse complement strand
GTTTGGCATGGCCCCCCCTCCAGGTGGCCTCCTTTTGAGCATTCTAGCACCAAAATGGGCAGCCTTGACATTGACCTTGTGTACTCAACATTGTGTCCCAGGATCACATCTCCGTGTTCCACATCAAACAATCAAGCCATTTCACACAATCACCTTCAGTGATGACATCAAGAAAGGCCTTCCTGCCCTTGTTTACAAAGTGCCCCAATCAACCTTTGGAATTTGTACAGCTGTAGCTGACTTTGCCCAAGATGTGAAGGCTGAAAAAAAACAAATGCTCTGCCTCAAGAATGATGATGAGGTGCATTTTTCAATTACAACAGATGAGTACACATCAGCAAGAAATCATTGAATTGAAGAATTGAAGATGGAAAAGAAGTTGGCAGCATGGAGGCAACTCCAATCTTTGTTTCTGGTTTGAATGATGTCATCAAGAAAGTTCAAAAAATTGTGCACACTATACACTGCAGAAGTAGACAAGACATAGTTGGCAACTAGCTTGTCCTTAAGATCGATTGCAAGACGAGGTGGAGTTCAGTTCTTCCTATGCTGCAGAGATTTCTCAAATTGAAAACCATAATCCCCAAGGTCTTGATTGAACTGGCACAGTCCTCTATCTTCCTTGCTGATGCCAAGGTTGCAATGATAGAGGACCTTGTTCAGGCCTTGGAGGTAATAGAAGTTGGAACTCTAGTTCTTTGTTGCCAAGAAGCCACTCTCTCACCAGCAGACCAAATCTTAAAATACATGCTGGGGAATTTCTGAAAGACTGACTGACATGGCTTTGCTACAGGGATACTTGGAAGATCCATCATTTCTGGAGTACTTGGAAAAGGAGGAATGCAAACTTGAGTATGCCAGCAGAAATGATATCACAAAATGTGCCCAAGACCTCTTCATGCGTCTTTTCGGGCAAGATCAGGTCCCTGGCGGCAATGAGAGACAAGATGTTAAAGTGGCGGATGCTGACAGCAACATGGGTTCTCCTCCACTGGCAAAGTGCTCATAATATCAAGAATTGAATGACTTTCTGGCTAGAAAGAGACAGTCTTCCGGTTCTTGCTCTGCCGGAAATTCAGCAACAACAGTACTGAAAATGCTTAAGAATGAAATGAAAGTGTTTGAAGCTACAGGGGAGAGACCAAGCACCTTGGAGAAACTTTGAACAGCATTGCTATCTGTCCCACCTGTATCTGCAGAGGCAGAGAGATCTTTCAACTCCATTGGCTTATTTCTAACAAAACTGAGGACAAGCCTCAGTGACAAAATCATTGACAACCTCTTTGTTCTGCACTCCAGTTTTTTCCAGGAAAAGGAAAAGCAGTAAACTAAAAGTATCTGTTTCTATAAGGTAATTTGGGTATTTGTCATGTCTGTAATTGATTATAATTGATTTTAATTGATTATGTTGGTAGACATAGTCAAAGAATCGATTTTTGAAAAAGACTTAGTCAAATCATGCCTTAGACTACTGGTTTCTAAGCACCCGTTGTAAGGCGCGTGAAATACATAGTAGCGACCCTCGAAGTTCTCTGAATGAGGGGTTAAATTCCCATGCTGCATGTCAGTCAGGTCTGTCGTGGGCCCTCATGTTCAGCGTTATCTCGACGACAAAAGAGGCTTTATCAGCTTTATCAGCTTTATCAGACCTGACTGATATTGGCTGTCGCTGCGTGTGCCGTAGTGTCAACAGCATTTTCCTTAGCTTTTGTAGTGAGAAAAATTTTCATAAACTTTTCCCATGGGCGCCTGGTTCAAGCGAGGCTTATGCGGGGTCCATCTCAGGACTCAGACCTACGCTATCGCAGTCATTTACATTGTGAGACGTTGTATCTATTTTGTTAACCCCTACTAATAAGAGGTTTTCGTTGGCTTTGATCAGGTCCTGTCGGGGATCGCCCTGGTGTACGGATTCATGCTGGTGGGAGATCCAGAACACTTTCTGGGGAAGTCTGGAGAACAAATGGTGGACGAGGTGGAGAAGGAAAGGATGGAAGAAACTCAGGTTCGTTGAACGACTTGTTGTGAATCCAGCCTTCATTGATTGTCTGTTCGTGTAGTCCGCCTCAGATGAGGAAACGGTCAAAAAACTGGAGAGCGGCGAGATCGGTTCAGCCGAATCCAAGCACTACGACACGCTGGTCAAGCAGACGCAGAGGGAAGGAGTGGAAGGTAAAACTGTACTACTGATGGAAACATTTTCTCTTAAACAAAAGTGATTCCTCAGCAATATCTCTGTGGTTGGTCTTGTTTTAGTCGTTCTCAGCAGTCTGCTCACCATCGCGTTCTCGTTCTTGGTCATCATTGGAGTGCACAGAGTAAGAAGACGTAGCGTTTTTTAACTACTTAATCGCGTAATTCGCCTCCCCCCCCCCTAGAGTCGCAGCTTTTTGCTCTTACCCTGGCTGGTCCAGCAGTCTGTGGAGATCTTGCTTGGCACAGGGTTGCTCCTGGTGTACGCAGTCTCCGGCACTCGCTACTCCTTCTTGGAGGTCCTGGTCTTTCTGGTGAGCATGATTGTGGCTTCCTACTTCACCTACTCGACGGCCTCATACTACGTCCTGATGCGCACCATGAGCAGGCACTCGGCGCAAGTCATCAGCAGCGTCATGAACAGTGAGTGACTATTGAATGCTAAGGTCTTCTTCATTCGCTCTTGTACAGTACGTTTTCCCAGACTCGAGGAGTCTCAATATGTGCTAGCACTTCATACGTAAGGATATGGGGGACAAAGAATGTACCCCACGAGAGTAGTGAACAAAATGCAGTCATTTAACCTGATGCAAATGAAGTGAATAATAATTTCACTCACTTACCTTCTGTATATCCCATCCTAATTTAAATGCTTTCAAGCAACCTTCGATCCAAGAGTGGAAGAGAATTTCAAGAGGATTCAAAATAAAATCAATGGATTACGAGCTTGAAGTAGTTGGGCAGCAATACATTTATATTGAATGAAATTTTTGGAAACGTATCCTTTCGCTGTCGAAAGGAACTACACGGTTGATATCTGTGTCACGGATTACTGGATTTTCTATAAAAGAATTAGTTTTCCTCGGTCAGCCGCTGTACGCGATAGTGTATAAACATGACACAATTATGCAGCACAAGCTTCCGTTAATCCCCTTCCCGGATGTTAAGACTGTCACGGTCTAAAAAGTATACTAGTCAAAACCCAGGTATGTCGAGCTCGAAAATTAGTAGGCAATTTCAGGTGAGGCATATTCTTCGTCTGGCGTGAACTACGAGCGCCTGCAGGAGGAGATAGGCAAGGAGATGTCTACCGTCACACCAACGACAACGACAGGAGCAGCCGGAGCAGCAGCAACAGCAACGCCAGTCACCCAGATTAATCAGAGAAGAGATGACCCCTTTTTTAGCATAGACTGAATTCAGAAAAAGCTTGATGCTGATGTTTCTCTCTTTTATGTGTGCCCACTCAGTATAAGCACATCACATACAGCATTAAAGGTTTTACGTTCCTTATCTGAAAAATTCCGTGTCGACTTTATTTATTTACAATTACCTGTGGCTCCAAAATAAACATGCCTACTACAAAGTTCGAGGATCTCCTGTCCAAGGCTCCTCACGTCGTCAAAAAGATCTTCCTGTTGCTGCCAGCTGAAGATCTCTTCAACTGCTTCAACGGAGTCTGTTCAACATGGACGGGATTTATCCTTGATCATCTCAGCAGAGAAGAGTCTGTCTCTGATGGAGCTGCTGTGCACTCATGGTGAAGGCCACGCTGCTGGGAAAATGCGCAAGTTACTCACGACTAATTCTTCTTAGGCTAAAAGCGTCGTACTCCGAGATCTTCTTGGACTGCAGTCTGGAGATGAGATCCCTGGACGTGCACGAGATCCAGGACTTTTGGGCGCAAGATTCGCTCGTCTTCGCGGCTTTGAACGTTCGCGATCGCTTCAGGGATGATTGCGTGAACAGATTCCTGTTTGCTTTCGATGTGAGTCATTGCAGGCAATACAGCAGCATTCCAGAAGATTGTTGGGCTTCAGCAATACCTCGAAATTGGTCACCTAGCCATCCTGGTTTAGCCTTCAACTAGTCTGTGCATTAGGCCCAAGCGTCATTCCCCGTCATTCTTGGATTTCTGCATTGACCATGAAATGTTCACACCTGATCAACATAGCTGACTGCTTGATTAGATTTTCCCCTCTCTTTGTACATTTAGAGTTCCGGTACCCTCCTCTGTCAGTTGACCCTGCGTTCACCCATCTCCAAGCTCACCTTCACCAAGGACGCAGTGCTCGTCCACTATAGCCGAAGCATCAGCGACGCCTACTTCGACTACGATATGGATCAAGTGGACAATCAAACATGGGAGATGAACAAGGTGCAAATTCCCGAAAATTTGCACATGATTTTGCACGCAAGCAGCATCCATGACTCGATTATCCTGATCGCCAAGGAGCAAAGAGAAGACCACCATTTGCTCGTCTACGAGAGGTCTGCAAAAGAAGTGGAATTTACTGAGCACGCATTGATTGACTTCCCGGAAAGTGCGTCCTTCTATGAACTCCAAACGGTTTCGGTGGGATCGTGGGTCTTGGCACTTATCACGCACAACTTTTTGACGGTCTTCGACGTGGCCGCCGGTGAGAAGTTGTGGGAAAAGACATTCCCTAGCAAAATTTTCTGTTCTGAGGAGACGATGACCGAGGCCCACCTGGCTGTGACGCTGCTGCCCAGAGATCCAGCGACGGAAAACCCTTTGCTCATCCTGTTAGACCTAAAGACTGGAGATGAAGTTTACAATTTTGAAGCATCATGCGATTTCAGGGAAATGCGCTGTCTCATGGCCCAGGAGAAGCTATTGATTACCTTCAAGGACTCGTACACGACGGACCAGACGCTCATCGTCTTTAACATCCAGTCCAAGACCATGAAGAGGGTCGAAGAAGCAAATGCTGGCATTGCGAGTTCTCTCAAGTTTGTCTATGAAGAGAGACTCCTAGCATTTTCGTTGTCTGACCGAGCGCTCCACTCCAGGAGAGGGATCTTGACCACGTTGGACCTGGGAGAAAAGCAGCCACTGCAGAGGAGAAGAGAATTTTTCCCCATCCAGCTGGGAAAGTCGAGAAATGCATTGGTTCAACTATCTGAGAGCGTCTTTGTGTGTCAGAAAGTCAGGAATGGCGACGACAGGACTGGCTTAACATTGGTAAAGCTGCATTGGTTGCGCTTTCATTAAATAAAACTCAGTTTATACATGTTTAATGATCAACGACCTGTGGAGTCACAGTGTGCGCCATCACTGGAAGTCGTGAAATCAGTCCTGGTCGGTCATCTTGTGGCAATAATGTCCAAGTTCCATGTTTGTTTCTGCTTTGCTGCACATCGACTCAAGTCATTGGGACGCTCGTTTTTAGTCTCTGGCCACGAATCTCGACTTTGATTCGTGCAACTCGTTGTTGTTGTTGTTTTTCTTCTTCTTCTTCTTCTTCTTCTTCTTCCTCTTTTTCTTCACTGTACGAAGTAGCTGCAGTCGATGTTTTTCTGTCGCTGTAGCCACATCTCTCTCTGCCTGATGTACGTGCTGTCAATCTTCTCGAAGAGCGCGTTAAAGTTCACCTTCAGGTAAAGGCGCTTACGGCCTCCGTCGTAGCCCAGCAGAAGAGCCCATTGACGAAAACTATTCTGTAAGTATGGTTATTTATTGACACCATCATGTACAACAATACCAGGATGATGGTGGTTGAACACGTCATCGTTACCAAATCTCTGTAGAGATCCCGGAGATGTCTGCCCATGTCTCTCCTGAGATCTTTGTCCAGGCGTCGGGTCCTGATGAAGTCTCGCCGGTGCTCAGGAGAGTAAAAGAAGACGGTCTCGCTCGATTTTGTGTCGCCCAGCAGAACTACAAGGATTACAACATAGAAAAAGAGAAGAAAATCCCAAGCCTACGCGCGACTTCCTTGAGCCATGAACGTAGGGATTTAGACAGAACGACTGACGTGACTCAAAAACAACGTATTTTAAGCCGGATCTACCCTTTGTGCACGCATGCACCATTTTTTTTCTTCTTTTTCAGTCGAAGCTGTCAGCGCAGGAGTAAAAACCCGAGGAAAAAAAATGGCCCAGGTCAGAGAAATTATCACGTTAACCAATGCCGTTAATTGCAGGCTTCGTGTTTTTTTCCTCTCTCCATGCACGCAAGCATATTGCATATGTTCAACCTGTACGTTAAGTACACTGGTGAGTCCTGCCGACCGTTGAGTCCTTCTACTCCTGCTTGCGTGATGATTTTCCAATATGATTTCACGCTACAGAGATCTAGTACGCTCTCCTTTCATATCCTTTCGATGCGCTCGCGTGCATATATTTTTTTACATACGCACCTCTAGAGCGCACGCATGTGTCAGTCTTGCTGATTTTTATTCGCGTCAAAATGTCTGCGTCATTCGTGACAAGAAAAAGGCCAGCTTCAATGCAGAGAAAGTTGTAACTTGTCATCAGATCACAAGCTCAGGACACGCGCGCGCTGGCGAATATTTGCAACGAACACCCAAAATCCCTCGTACAGATGCTAAACGTGGCTTCAACTTTGTTGTCGGTCACAACGTGATTGAAGTCAAAAGTAAACAGCAATCCTCCGGCGTCAACGCGTACTCACCGAGATTGATGTTCCTGAGCGCGAGCTCGCATCTGTAATTGTGCACAGCCTCCCTGAGGACCCTGTCGATCTCCCGGTTGCTCGCCCGGACCAGAAAAAGTCTCCGTCGGGTGCTCCAGCCCCGAAAATATGTGAATCGGCCCAGATACTCCTGCCCGGAAAGCGCGGTCACCACCTCCTCCTCCGGATCCACTGGGTCGTACTGTTTGCTGTCGCAACTCAAGAGCAGCAGCAATAGCAGTAACCTTAGACTAGACAGTGATGGCATCTTGAAGTCCATCCTGAAAGTGTAGCTGACCTCCCCCCCGCCTCCTCCGCCTCCTCCACCTCCTCCTCCTCTTCCTCCTTCGCCGCCCGGTCAACAGATGTCGCCTTTTATGCTTCGGTTTTGCTGTCGAGGCCTCGGTCTTGTTGCAGAATCGTTCTCAGGTGTGTTTGTCATCTTGCAAATCTAAACTTGCAGCTGTTGCACTCACAGTTTTGGTCCCATCACAAAAGGTCTCGGGGGAAGCAAATCGGAGAAACGCAACCACAACATGACAAGCTTGGACCATCTCCAAAGATCCCCTCGTGCAGGAGTGAAGCTAAAATTTGCACTTTCCACCGCCTGATTTCAGGTTCATAGGATATTTCCCTTCCTTGTGTGTAAACTTTAGATCCAATGAATGAACGGTTTCTTTCTCCACGATGTTCTTCATAAAAGTCTGGGCTTATCTCGGATTTTTTTCACACTACCCAGTGGCGTCCTCCTCCAGACACACGTCGTACACGCTAGGCATTAGGCGGATTTTTTCATTACACGCAGCACGCGAATTATCCTCGGGGGGAAAATTTTCAACCTACGAAGGTCAATTGTGCGTCTGCTTTTATTCTTCGAAATTGTCTCCCCCGCTGTGAAGAATGTGACCGTTAATTTCTGTCATTTTTTCCTGCTTTGTACTTGTCTAAGAATGCGATGGAACAATATCTCCTGCTGCTACTCCTTGATGTTGATGTCCTGAACTGCCTCAAGCAGGTGTCAGCAGAACTTCTTCATGTCGTAGTTCTTCGCCACAGATCCCGTCCGGGAAGGGGTCAGTCTTGAACTGAGAGAGCGAAACTCTCATCCGCCTTATTATTGGAATCTTCGCAGTTCTTGCACAACTTTATTGGGGGGGGCCTCCCGCCCCCCTCCTTGATGTCTTGACTTTTATTGGTGGTGGGTAAGTAGCCCTTGAGAAAGGCGGGATCTGTTCAACGAAGGATGGGTTTGGGGGGGAAGGCGAAACAGGCGAAAAACACTAGCAAGAAGACCACCTTGAACGAGAACGACACGACGAGCAAATTGCTGGCTATCTAAGACTGAGAAGGCAATTTAGATTTCATAAGGCTTCTTCCTCTTCGTTCGACCTTCTACTCTCGATGTGAAGAGATGCGTGAGCGCGCGTGCACGCGCAAGCGCGCTCTTCCGCTTCTTAAAAAGTGACGCAATGAAAGAAGGAGAGGAAAAATGCCCAAGAAAACAGTAGTCGCACTAAACCTACACTGTTTTTTTCTAAAGCAGAGCAAACAAAGCTTCAGCACTGCCTTCACTGACCGCGATTGCTACTGGGTGCACTAAAGGAAATTGCTGTTCGATTGCAACAATGCTCGTCGGATCGAGATCGAGATATGATGATCGCAATCTTCTCTGGTCTACGGTTCATGGCTCACACCATAGTCAAGGTGCGTCCACGCTATCACCTTTTGTCAGCTGAGGTCCCGACTCATCAAGTCTCGTCGGCAGCCTTGGCTTCGCCGCCGCCTCCTCCTCCTCCGTCGTCGCCGTCGTCGACTTCTTGTGCGTGTGATGACCCACTTGTGGACCATTTCTGCCGGAGGTAATTATGCGAAAAGCCATTCTCCGACTTCCTCTGTTGAGTTTCTCTCTCTTGTCAGGCAGGCAGCGGAGACAAATCTGCGCTCCTCTTTGTCGTCAGCGCAATCTACGAAATTAATCAACTCCATGCGTGGCGTTATCGTTTTGTAGAACTCGAACTGGCGCTTCGAGGCAGCGCGGACGTCCCAGGCAGCACGGACGTCTCAGGCAGCGCGGACGTCCCAGGCAGCACGGACGTCTCAGGCAGCGCGGACGTCCCAGGCAGCGCGGACGCTGCCGTTCAACGTGAGCAGCTGCTGCACGTAGTAGGACGTGTATAAGTGGTGAAGCAGCAGCAGCCACACGTGCGCAATATTATTTGCAGCAAGCTACAATTATGCGAACATTGGAAGAGTTGAATGTTCAGAGCTCTGCGGTCACACTAGTGCCGGCGGTTGCACAACAACAATCTATAACTGTATTTTTTCCTTCGATATTGCAAATAGTCCTGTGTAGTGAGAAGTTACAGGGGCGCTGCAACCATTGTACTGGCGGGATTAAATGTTGCACTGGATGCATTCAGGTGACCGCATCACATGCACATTCAATACATACATCCAACCTCAACTGGAGGGGATAATTTGATAATACCATAATTCATAAGGGTCAAGGGGGTACTTCTTTCTAATCTAAAAATATTACTAAATGACTGAAACAGATTTTTCTCAAGTTTGAATCTTACACGTGTTCGTTTTATACGGACAGCTACTACCTTGATGGAGATGTGTACACAGTAGGATGCAAGGGGTTGGCTACTACCACTAAATCTCTTCCCCTCTACGCATAGGTATGAGCCTTGATGTCAATGTTATGTCACGTATGGCCCAATGTGACAGCATCAATGCAACCTTAGCCTGGAGATATCAGGGTAGGAGCCTTTGACTCTTATAAGGGTCAGGTGGTCTCTCCTACAAGCGCATCATACTTAGAAGTATCATCTTAAGATTCAGCGGGTGTCGTAAACAACTAGATCAGAGAGCGTGGAAAACAGATGAAGTTTTTGTTGTCATGCGAAATTCATAAAGCAGGTACTAAGGATCTAAGACCTAGCAACGAGCACCGTTAGGCTGCTGTGGCAACGGCAACCGGAAACTTTATCAACCATCTGCGTTTCCTTTATTAGCATGCGTGTCAGGTTCTAAGCAAAGCATGGAACACGTGTAATTCTTTATGCGGTGGTCGATCCAACATACATGTGAGTGTGTGCGTAAGTACGCGAATGTCTATCCGCTGACCAGAACGTGACTGAGGAAGTTGCCTTTACCCTCGGTCTGTTTCTCTTCATCTATCCTCTCGGAATCTACCAACTCTTCGTTACCTTCTCCGTACGTATCTTCTGTATATAGGAGAGTCTCTTCTGAAGAAGTCAACCTATCCTTCTCCGCGATCCGCTCGGACTCAACCCGGTCGGAGAAGACGCTTCCCTCTCGTTCTGTCAAGTCATGGATGACATCGTCTCCACTTGGACGGATCCTCACGTCTCCTCCAGCCTTCCTATCATTTCCCTCGCTCTCGAGGTCGTCTATGAAGTAGTCGTTGTTGTCCCAAAAATAAGGGTTTTCATCTACTTGGTCCTCGTCCTCACTGACTACGCAGAGGTCCTTCACGTACTTTTTTATCCAAGGAAGCATCAGTTTGAGGCGAGTGTAGTGGGTCGGATTCCCGATGCCGCCGCAATTCCCGATGCTCGAGGTGCCCGAGCTCGTGACGCCGAGTACGACGGCCCTGGACTGGCGTTCAACCAGTAATGGTCCACCGGAGTCCCCATGGCAAGCACCGGGTCCTATCGTGATAATCACTCTGATGCTGTTCATACGTACATGCAGTGTGATGTAGTGCAGTGGCCGCGTGATTGCACCTTCACTTACTCGGTCATCCAACCGTTATTACAACCGTGCATACGTAATAATTCGCGGTGATTTATTTGGAGGGACTTGGCAAGATCAGGGGACAACAAGTCCTCCACGTTTGCCAACTGTTTGTCCCACATCCTTGCAACCATCAGGAGAGATCGGATATTAGCAAATATTTCTCGTATAGATCCTTTGCATCATAACTTTTTTGTCACGTACCGACTATGTACCACTCCTGCTCTCTCCTGGCGACACCCTTCCAGCGGCCTTGCTCTGGCATGACGTGCTTAAAGGTGACCTTGTCCTTGTCGCCCAAGGACTCAGACACCAAGAACACGCGAGCGTTGTAGGAATGATTGAAGCCCACACACAGGACCTCGGGTTTAACCTGCATGTTCGTGAAGGGTTTATTGAACATTTCTGTTTGGGCAGTCCGAGCTCTTGATCAAGTAGTGTGCAGGCCCGTCAATCTCAATCTCGCTGTAATTCGTGATTCGTGGACCCCACCTTGAATGACCTCCGCCCATAGTCTGTCAGTTCTCCCTCACAGTGCTCATGGTCAAGGATGTCAACGGCTTTTTTCTTGGCCACCCCGAAGAAGGGAGCTCCCTTGTCCGGGTAGCAGTCGCGAGAACAGAAGCCCCAACCTGAAGATGCTCGAACGTCAAAGCGTTGTTCTGAAATGGAAGAATATGTACATATGATACAGAACAGAAGAAGAGGAATGACTTCAGTGACCTCCCCTGGATCGAATCCAAAATGTTTACTCCGCACCAGCCCAGTTCGTCCCCATCCTTCTCGCGGAAGCACTTGGAGAGAAGGCTGGCGTTGCTTTTGGAATACAGCTCCACCTGCAAGTTGCAGTAAATTCAGATAGACGTATTGTCTTTCCAGGTCCGTGCAAATATCGCATAGAAATCTCCCAACTACCTCGTCTACATCGGGCCAAAGACGAAACGTCTCCTCCTGTTGGAAGAACCTTTTGCACAGTGGGTCTGAAGCGCTGGGCGTTGGACCACGCTGGCAGCCAGTTAGAATCTCACCCTGGCAGTTGTTAGTGGAAGATATAGTGTAGAATTGTTGTCGTATGGACCTGACAAGATGAAAACCAATGTGCAGTGTCTACCTTGTATGGAAACTGCACCCTGCAATCCGCCTTCTTGTACTTGGCCCCTGCTCCGTCTGCACACCCCGGTTCCACCCCGCAGTAGCGAAACTTGCTGGGTCCCCTTGGGCCGACTTCGCAGGTCGCCCTCCGGGTCTTGCCGTATCCGACAATCCAAACTCCAGATCCGGAACCCCGGAGACCTTCGTCCACGAACCCCGAGCCTGGAAGGCAGGCGGGCGGGTGCTCCACGACGGACGCATTTTGGCGGAGCTCGATCAGAATGATGTCGTAGCCACCGTAATCCTTGGAGGGGATCGGCATTTACAACTACTCGCAGTACTGTAGGGTTCTACGACGCTCGGCCAGGACCACATTTTGGCATGCTTTATAAGGCAAGGAGACTCTCCGCGTCAATAAAACACCGCGGATTTTTCCGTTGTGCGGACGGGACAGAATTGGTGTAATCTCCAAAATCTTCTCCCAATCACAACCCAGAAAAATCTATTGCACAGAAAGCTCAAACGGCTCAAGCTGAAACTGTTGACCCCTAAAGTCAAGTTCATTTTTACACCCTCCCACCGTCGGCAACTTGTTGTAGCGACAACAGTTGGCTTCATTCTGACTTCTTCTTCATCTCTCGGCCCCATTTCTCTCTTATAGCCTGAGGTGCTCTAGATAGGGGCGCTGCTGCAACTGCTCAACCTTCTTCTCCATCTCTAAATCCCACCCCACGAAAAACAACAGCCAAGAAAGAAGAGAAGAAACTTTATTTTTATTCCACCCCTCTCAGGTTGTTGCCTCCTACTGGGCAAGAGATTTTGAGAGTGAGAATAGCACTCGCCGGCAAACAGACAAAGAGAACCGTGATTTTCGAGGGTCGACTCCACGACTCAGATGGTCGTGTTCTCTATGAATTAGTTGGGGTTTGAGTGGCAACACTTATGTAATGGCTCAGAGCTCTAAGCAGTTGGAGCCCGGCAATAAAGATGGGATGGGTCGGAACAAGTGCTACAATCGTATGTCCACAGGAGTAGGAAAGAGGGATGGGATCAACACATGGCAGCGGAGAGGAGAATGATACCCTGCCAATTTTCTGTGACGAACGAGACTGTCTGCATACCCCGTAGCCGCCACTGGGATAAGCCTTGGCGGGCCTGACCACCCGCTTCACCTTGTAGACCAGGCTCTTGGAGGTTTCTTCGTTGAAATCTGCCAAGCCTAATCGAACCTGAAGTATAAGCATGATTTGTGACGCGTGGATTCAAACTACACTGGATGCGACGTACTACTATGCAGGTACATGTATGTACATGCATACCGAAGTATGTACAGAAATAATGCCTGCGACATACTAATTGGAGCTGGAAGACAATAGCATAAGTCAGCACTAATATTATACCTTGTAGGTATAAAAGACTATAGTACAAGTGCACAAGGGACTATACCGCAAGAAAGTGGGACGTGAGCAACATTTTTGGGCAGAGTTTATGCTTCACCCCTCCATGAACCATTAGAATTTGAGAAATAGACAAATGATAGTTGCTGATTACCTCGCTGTCCACCTCCACTGGTCGGTACTCAAAATCTCCCAACGGGTTGCGCAGGCATTGATTTCCCCGGGGGACGCACCTGTCCGGGCCAAGGGCCTCCTTGGGCCCCAAGCAATGAGAGGCCGACACCACCCACGAGGAGGAAATCAACGTCCCCGTGCAGGTCAGGATCGGCCTCCGCCCCTCGGAGTGTCTCTTTTTATAGAAGGAGAAGGCGGCGAGGTAACCAAGGCGATGATCGCGAGCTGCGTGAAAAAGAAAACTGATTTTTTTCTGCTCCGGGTTCTGACACACCACTTTTTTGTTCCTGCCTCTTATAGCGCTACCGCCAACCACTCGTTTAGTCGAGAGGTCGTCAAGGGCCTCGCCGAGGCTAAAAATGGCGCCAAACGCAAAGAAGAATCTTTTGCCCAGCGCCATCGTTATCTCAACTTAGCGTCATTCATCAATCAGATGTCCATGCGTGACAACAAGCGCGTC
>JAAUXU010179038.1_pt1 | contig 13532 bp, 18 predicted proteins | sample 7278151 | NCBI WGS metagenome assembly JAAUXU01 (sample SAMN14350113, study PRJNA611818) | marine sediment metagenome | isolation source: surface marine sediment (1.8m) | place: French Polynesia: Moorea | collected 2018-08 | reverse complement strand
CCCCCCCCCCCCCCCCCCCCCCCCCCCCCCCCCCCCCCCCCCCCCCCCCCCCCACCCCCCCCCCCCCCCCCCCCCCCCCCCCCCCCCCGCCCCCCCCCCACCCCCCCCCCCCCCCCCCCCCCCCCCCCCCCGGGGGGGGGCGCCATGGGAAATGTTACTTCTTCTATATTGTTCAGTGTTGGCTGGAGTTAAGTTATAAGGGAAGTTAAGTAAGAGTTGTTTGTACTTTATGATGCTTCAGTGGGCAAAAGTACTTCTTCCTGTTCGGGGGGAAAGACAGCTTTTAGCTCCTATCCCAAAATAACTGCCTCTGTGTGCATGAGAAGAAATCTCATTTTCTCTTCTCTTCCACTGCCTTTTTTTTGCTGGAGTTGGCAATTAGGGTTAGATTTGGTCAATGGAAAGTGCCAAAAACACTTGTCTGCCAACATCTGCGTTGCGCTTTCGTCCAATTTCATGCACACCATTTATTCTCAGCCCTTGCATTAAGTGAATTCGAGTACCGTAACTTATTCGTGTAAGTTTGCAATTGGTGGTTTCTTTTATTTATTTCTTCCTCGACCCTGGCACGATTTCGTTGCTGCTTTAACAGGTTCCATTTTTTATTTTGTGTCCAATCACCTTTATTTGGAGAGTACAAAGAGCGATGGTTCAAGGACAGTCATGAACAGTGATTGTGTGTAAAAGTTGGTGAATTCGAAAACTCTTGTCTCTATCTCTTTTTTTCCCCCTTGCAGTGGAGAAAGAAAAAGAGGACAAGGATCCTCCAGCAGGCTCGAGCGGCATCCAGACCCTGGACTCCCTCCAGGCCATGTGTTTGCCCCTGGGCGCCTCCATCTCCCTCCTCGTCATGTTCTTCTTCTTCGACTCGATGCAGATGCTTTTTGCCAGCTGCACCGCGGTCATCGCGACGGTCGCGCTCGCGTTCCTACTCCTGCCCATGTGTCAGTACCTTATGAGGTTGGTATTGGGAGGGGGGGGGGATGGAATCACTTCCCGGGTGTTAACCACAACTCGAATTTGTCTTGATCAGGCCATGCGGCAAGAGCCACAAGATCTCCCTGGGCATCTGCGGTCGCTTCACCTCCGCCGAGCTCCTCAGTGTCAGCATCTCCGTCATGGTCGTCTTCATATGGATCATGACAGGTACAAATTTGAGATACGCTCTTTAATGCGTGACTTGTGCAAGAAAAAGAGAGAAAAATCGACATTCGCTTCTAGGTCATTGGTTACTAATGGATGCGCTGGGGATGGGCTTGTGCGTGGCCTTCATAGCTTTTGTCCGGCTGCCCAGCCTCAAGGTGTCTACGCTGCTTTTGTCGGGTCTCCTCCTCTACGACGTCTTCTGGGTCTTCTTCTCGCAGTACGTCTTCAGCGCCAACGTCATGGTCAAGGTCAGCAGCAGCAACGACTTGAGCTTGTTCGAAAGTGAAGCAAAGTCCTTATTGAACTCTAGGTTGCGACCCGACCAGCGGACAACCCCGTGGGTGCCATGGCCCGGCGGTTTCACCTGGGCGGACACTTGGCGCGAAACGCGCCCAGACTCTCGTTGCCCGGGAAGTTGGTCTTCCCGTCGGGTCACACGGCCGGACACTTCTCCATGCTCGGACTCGGGGACATCGTCATGCCGGGGCTCCTGCTCTGCTTCGTCATGCGATACGATGCATATAAAAGGGCACAGGTCAGGAAAACGTAGAATCATTAACAGCAACATGACAGAGAGACAATGGCTTGATCCAAGTCCTAGAAGCCTAAGATTAATTTGTACAAAAGAATGCAGACATGACTGCTGACTGTGTTTTTCACTTTGTGTACGTACTGGGATCAGGCTACGTTTCAACGTAATCCCTATTGACCCTTTAATGCATTCTCCATCCTTGCCAACCACTTGTCCATGCCAAACAAGAGGCCGTCCTTGGCGAGGCCCCTCCAAACCATGTCTGTACGTGCAATCGTGAAATCTCAACAGGACTTAGGCCTTGGGCCTTCTCCCTGGGCCCCCTGCAAGATCTTGTACGCCTCAGTGGCAGACTTTCTTTTGGCCAAAGTCAAACTTTTGATCTGTCGTCGCTGATCAAGCAGGGTTTTCCTTTCGACGAGAGCTTGACAGGGTTTTGTTGCCTGCTTGAGTCCCCTTGAGGGTGCGAGTTAAAAAGTGGCCTTTTTAGTATAAGAATGACGTCATTGCATGCATTTCACGGGTGAAAAGTGATTTTTTTGTTCCATAAAACACTTTCTGGCTAACTGATATCAGCAGTCTCAATTCCCAGCGTGCACTTTTATGCACCACGACCGGATATAAAGATGACTTTTATCACGCCATCTCTGTAGCGTACAGTAAAGCCTCGATTTCATCGTATAGACCTAAGTGTTTGTCAGTGAGGGACGAGTTGGTTCTGCTCTTGTCCCTGACAGACAACATGACGAAATGGAGACTCCACTGCACACATTTTTGCTTCAGGCTCAACGGTTGGCTGACGCAGGCATCCCTTTGCCCAGCAGCTGGCACCGAATCAGTTACTTCCACTGCTCACTCTTCGGATACTTCCTTGGCTTGCTTACCGCCACCATATCAAGCGAGGTGACTTTTTTGCTCTCTGTGTCCAGCCTGATGGCGCCTAACTGAGACTTTCCCGTCCCCCGCCAGGTGTTCAAGGCCGCCCAGCCGGCCCTGTTGTATCTGGTCCCCTTCACGTTGTTGCCCCTCTTCGTCATGGCCTACCTCAGAGGCGATCTCAGAACCATGTGGCACGAGCCCTTTGCACAAATGCCTCCAGCACAAAAATACCAGGAGATCTGAAGTTGGAAGAAAACGAAACTCACCTCCTTTTTGTGGACAACTTAGTGAAGTCATCATTTTTCTCTCTCTCTCTCTTTCTTTCTTCAATTCTCGGGAAGAAGAAGATTGAGTCGTGACAGTCGAATGAAGAGACGCGAAAATTTTTCTTCATTTGCATACAACTGAAATCACTGCCAAAGTTACGAGACGTCGTTGCCCTCGAGGTTCACGATGAGCACACACACCGGGAAGGAGTAGGAGAGGAAGCGACAGCTGTCGTGCTTCTTGTGCAATCATGGAAGAAATTGTGCGTGGAGGACGTGTACAGAAATTGGAAGATGTCAAATCTCTTCTTCCCTCACTTTTCGTTGCCAAACAAGAAGAACGCAATAGTTGCTGCTGAGCGAAGACAGCTGGCAGGGCGAGAAGACGTGGGCGACGGTGGCGGTGCTGCTGCTGCTGCTCTTGTTGACGACCATCACCTCGAAGACGTGCTGAACGCACATTGAACCCGTGAGGGAGAAGAGAGAAGATAAATATTCTGATCGAGCTTTTTTTGACGGAATGGATGAGAAAAAACCATTACTGTAAGGGCATTTTTTTCCCTCCAACGACTTCAACCCCTTTTTTTTCTCGGCCTGCCTAGTTATTTGCAACCCGCGCGGCATTAACATAAAATCCCGGCTTCTTCCATCTTCATCTAGTCAAAAATACAGCGGAAAAGAAGAAAAAACCCCACAGATTTGGAGGAAGAAGGAGAGGGATGAATGTCAGTGAAAAACTTTGTCAATGTTGCGTAACAACCATGATTATTTTTTCCCCCTCATACACGTGTGTCTCAAAAATTGTCGGGAGTTGCTGAGAGAAGCAGTGAAGAAGAAAAACCAACAAAGCATCTCTTCTCCAGCTTGGACTTGAAGGAGGCCTTTGAAGAGGCACATTTTCAGTCTTTCTGCAGCAAAGCTTCAAGCTGAGTTAACGCTTTCTGTCCATGGTCTGCGTCAACTCCTGCGTCTCTGTCCGCTCCCTCGTGCTGTGTCCTAACCCCGCTTCTCTGGTGCGTCAGAGGTGACACAAGATGTGTGGAGGAAAAACTTTCTTGGACGTCTTTGGTAAAAGATAAAGAAGAAAAAGAAGAAAAAAAAGGAAATAACTCACCAATTTCTTGTAATACTGTTTACACTGTTATTGAGAAGTGGACGACTGGAGAGTGTGTGAAATAAACTGTGCTGAACACCAAGCTGCCCACGTTCCTACCCTGCTGTGCACGACGCAGTCGAGGCTGGAAGTCATGGACTTCTCATACGTGGACCTCATCATGACTGTTCGAATTTCCTACTCAGACACTTGGGGGAGACTTCAAATCCCTGCAGAGATCTCGTCTGTGCTACCTTGCTGAATCAGGACTATGTCCTATGTACTCTCCTCTGTACTGATTGCTACGAAAGTACCAAACATGACTATGGCAGTTGGGTCCAGATCTTTTTGTCATTCTGTGCTCAAGGACTTGATGCTGCATGCCCAATCTACAGTCGAACCTCGCTACGAGAAGTATATTCCTGAAAATCGTATGCATAATAAAATCGTACCGACAAAAAGCATCCTTAGAAGAAATCTATATTTGAATGCACATGTCCGTATGCAAGCATGAGGCTCTTGTAGCCTAAAGTAGGTGTCAAACTTGGGATGTGTCTGGGTGCATTAAGGGACTTTAAGCCCAAAGTCAAATGATGGAGTCCGATACTTTTTCAAGACAGTCCATTTTAAGGATTTAGGTTTTACTGCATAAACAACCATAAAAACTTTCAAGACTTCAGGGCAAGCATTAAAAACGTACTTTTTTCTATTTCACTGGATCGCACTGCTTTAGTATGGCACTTAAAGTTTAACAAAGTATATGTCTACTTTAAATTGACGTAAGTATTCGACCTAACATCCGTCTGTTCTTTAGTCATAAATCTTTAAACTGCTGGGTCCTGGACAACTTTGCTTTCAAAAACTTCTGGCAACAAATAGCAACTTCACCTTTCAATGTCAATGTGTCACTGCACCATTTTTTACCCCCTAAGAATAAGTTAAAATATATAGTGAATCTCCTTTGGTGGGGACTAGATAGGAAAGAATTGACACCCCCCACGGCATTAAGCCTAACTCGAAATTTGAGGCCAATCCAATTCGCATTTGGACATGTAGCTAAATACATGAAATTTACAGTGTGAACACAGAAGGATCCTAGTAGTGCTAGCAAGTCAGAGTGGAACTGTAACTGTTCCCTAGGTAAGCTACTTTAAATTCTTTTTTGCAAACTTTCCAGTAGTATTTAATCATGTGACAATGAAGGGAACTGCCTATTTCTGCAGTCTTTAGAGAATATGTTGTGTTTTACATGTAAACCTCTTTTAAAACTAGCATAGATGACCACTATTGCTTTGACTGTTTCAAGAAAAAGCTATAAATCACTTCAAACAGTCCAGGCACTTCATACAGTCCAGGCACTTCATACAGTCCAGGTACTTCATACAGTCCATGCCATTGGAGGTCACTCGAGGTCGCAAGTTTGAGCTTAAACATGTTTCACAACCACAAAATCTTCAACTTAGTTTTGCGACTTTGATGTCAGTGAGGACCCCGAAGGTCAGATTTGACCACCACCACCCAACCTCTCCAGGGCAAAAGAAAGCAGGTCCATGCCAAATTTGGTTGAGGTCCATCCAGTAGCTTGGTCCCACACCGTGACCAGACTGTCTGTGCCACAAAAGGTTGCTTTGCCACAAAAGGTTGCTTTGTTTGTTTGGCAACGTCATAAGTAACATAAGTTGTCCTCACTGCTATGAGCTGGAAGTAATGAGTAATGACGGGTAAGTCCCTGAAAATTATGGCTGTCATTCCTAATTTTGTAATGAATTGCGGTCATGTTATTACATGTGATTCGTTACTGCGAAGGCATGTGCGTAGGTATGTAGTATACGGGACATCACCATTTTCAGTCCGAACAAAGTGCCAAGCTTCAGTCACTCAGCAGTTTTTGCAGTTGCCAGTGATTTTTAGTGATAGTGCTTGCTTTGACTTCAGCCTGCGTGTGGGTGCGTGCGTGCGTGTGTGTAGCGGGGTGCGTGCGTGCGTGGGTGTGTTGCACAATCGCAGTCCAAGACCAGGATATTTTCGTTCGCAATTGTAGGAAATTTTATTTGGTGGACTTGGTGGAGGTGCTTGATCATGTGGCACATCAACATGCGCTGCTCCTCTCTGCACACATTTTGGCTGGAGTCTCTAATTTCGGCTGATAGTGTGTTGTCGTTGATACATTAATGTTGTAGCAGTCAACACTGAAAAAGTCATAAATACAATCTTCACAGCAATCCTTACAGCCCTCATCAACTTTTTTTCAACTAGAAGCACTGAAGTCGCAATATTATGCTTTGTCTGCAGTAGAGATTCGATTTTCGCACGTTCAATTTTAGCAAAAACTCGCCTGCTGCAAAAAGATCTTCCTGACCAATATTTTACTCAATCCAAGTCCTTCACGTTTGGCGTCATTACCGGAGTTAGTCTTCGATTTTGGCACAAATTTCCCGCCATTTTGTTCCGACGGGAAGTAATTTCAGCTCCTATTACACAGCAAGAAAACCAAGATTAACAAACGTAATCACGTTTAGCGTAATCAGTCCCGTGAGATATCTCCAAACTGTCTAAAGACAGCCTAACCCAAGCAGTTCCAACTCTTTTTTTCAGTGCTGAAGTAAATCAAAGCATTTTATGAGCAGCCTTCAGTTTCGGGACAGTTTTATCACAATTTAGAACGCTGAGTGGACAGGTGCCAAAATCGAACGTCGACTGTATTCTTCATGGTTACATTGTGTTCAGGTCTCGGCCACGGTCAGAATGAGACTCATATTTGTAGTGGTTTTTAGCCACTGCACACATGAAAATGTTCTTTGTAACCTTCGTGTAAGAATCCAATCCTCTTAAAAAGAGGTTCCGCTGGATATGTGCAAGGTTGTCCTGCCAGACATGTGAAAGTGCCAGAAAGTCCTGACCCGTGACATGACGGAGACATGCCAAGAGTGCAACGAGGCCGCGCTGTCCAGGTACCAGAGAGTGAACAGAGTGCCCACGCTGAACGAGCGAGAGAGTCCGTGACTACAGTAAATTCTTATCGTGCATTGCTGTAGCTTTCATGGACGAGACCACGGAAATAGTATGAAATACGTACTCTAACAATACTTGGTGAAAACTGCAAGTGGCGACCAGATGGGCGTCGACATCAGTGCGACACCGGGTTCGCCTTGTCGACTGCCTCGTGGACAACACCAGCATCTAGGGGCGGAAGTGGGCCAAGCGCAAGTGCATCTTGTGGCGGAACTGCAACACGTCAAGAGTCTGGTTCGACTGAGGCAACGTTGTGGACACTTTGAGAAGGACTCTCCTTGGTCACGTCTTCAGTACCGTCCAAGATCGTGCTGAAAAGCTGTTCAATAAGAGTGATCAATGACCTCCTGACCTATGACTTGGGATTTCTTTGCGTCAAAGCTGCACAAATGATCCGGGTGTTCAGGTACATTAGTACACCGTCCCAGTTCCACCTGGTGCTTGTTCGGATGAGCTTTGATGGCATCATCGACAGAACAAATCCCAATTGTTCGAAAAACATCGAATCCCGAACCATAGTCATCAATCGATAATTTTTTTAACTTTTTAAAGAAGTGGTATGATAAATCGGTCTTGCAGCCAGAAAATGTCGGTATAACCAGACTATTTTGTGTAGTAAAAAAATCGGAGTCTGAGAGAACTACCACTCTCGGCGGATTGTGAGTATATCCGATGTATCCCGAGACCCGGGTAATCAATTGCGCACTGATTGAAAAATGAATCGGTTAATCACAGTTAATGATAAATATGTTTGATCGGGGCCTTACGGAGCCGGCTCACAGTAACGTGCTATCCAAGGCCCCCACCAGATGCTTTCAGCTGGGCCTGTCCTGTATCGGACAATCATGAACATCATTCTTTAGAGGGCTCGACCGCTTTTTGGCTCGAGCCACAAATCCTGGCTCAAGCCGAGCTCAAGCCGGACTCCACTCTTGTCTCACATATGTTTTGCTTCAGTCAGTCAGTCCCATCTGCATGATGATCAGAGCCATTTGTTCCGTAAAGTGCATAAACATTGTTGTTTTATTGTCGTCTTGTGCACTTGGACCAAATGTTGGCAACTCCAGGCAACTTATGGCTGATGATATCAAGCATGATGGTCCACATTTTTTTGCTGTTGAATTAGCCCCTTTCCTTGTTTAATCATTCGTCGTCGTCGTCCTATATTTCTTCTGGCAGGCCAAATAAGGGAGCGCAATGGATTATTGATCTCACAGTTGAGCAAAAAAAAAGAAAGGGGAAGGTACCCCCATTCCCTTCCCCTCCCCGTTGCACCCCACTTGGAGTGACAAGATATAGGACGTCGGGCAGGATGGGAATGTGCAGCAAGGACGACCACGAGAGCGTGTACAACTTGGTGAGGCCTCCCTCGCCCCAGGAGGTCAAGCACCCGAGGTGAGACCATGATCTGGATGAAGTTAGCCTACGCCCACGTCATGGGGGCTGGCAACAAATTTTGTCAAATGGGGACCGCTTGAACTCTCTTGAAAATGGATCAGGTATGAGTCGAAACACTCCAAGTCCATACAGATGGAGTTTCGGGATGCGTCCAAAAAGCTGGAGCATCAGACCATGGGCGAGGCGCCCAAGGTGGAGCCGCCGGATCCGGAGAACTTCTTGAGGAAGCACACGAGAGAGGTCAAATTTCAGCAGAGGGCCAAGTCTGCCCGGGCTCACCGTAAGTAAAAACTGAGTAATGTATATGGCAGATTTTAAATTTTACGTGAAAAAACGCACATTTTTAAAGGCACATATAACAAGGCGACACTTAAATTGTCATCGTTATTCTTGTACGTACGTAAGTTCCGGGATGTGTCAAGGTAACGTTATGCATATACCGGTATTTATCACAGTTAGTCATATACACAGTCTTATGCTACACAGAAATGAGAGGTGTGGGTGAAGAACATATGTGTACTGGTGTTGCATTAGAAATGATGATTAATTAATGACATACGATTGCGTTTTGCCCCGCAGGCGACCCCCCTGACGCCCACTGCCACGATCGGCGTCCGCCAGTGCCCCGGGTAACGGACCACGTGGCCACGCCGTTGCGCCACCGGCGCAACTTCCTCCGAGTCAATGCCATCGACGTCATGTGCGCCAAGAAAATGACGCCGGACGACCCCAAGTTCGTGGACGCGCCGGACGGACACCTGCAGAGTCTGGTGCACTCAGGAATGCAGCCGGTGTTTAAGGACAAGAAGGCGAGTAAGACATGTGTTGAGTCGCTATTGTTGTTGTTGACGGTGACCATGACGCAGACGTTTGGTCGAGTCCCTGGCTACCTCCAGCGGTTCAGGCGGGCCAAGGAGGAGGACCAGCTCCGGTGGGAGGAGGAGAGGAGGCAGGAGAGGGACAGGATGGAGAGCATGAAGCTGTCCAAGGAAGAAAGAGAAGGAATCCTGGAGGTACAAGCTCCAAAACGCCAATTCTTTAAGGGAAGAAGACGTCTAGTCTGTTGTTCCTCTTTCAGGGCCTCCAGACCAACTGGTCCGAGGTCCACCACCAGTACCAGAAGCTGTCCCTGCTCACGGACACGTTGCCTAAGAAGATCCGCCGGGAGCAGATCGAGGCTCAGCTGGACGAACTGGAGAAATATGTGGCCCTGATAGAGAGACACCCTGTGATCATAGTGTCAGACAACTCGTTCTACACTTTCTGAGTCCTTGGTCTGACTGTACAGTGCACAAACCTGCCACCTACTAGAAAAAAACATAACTTCATTTCTCTCATTCATAGCATTCTGTGACATTTATCAATCAGTCGAGGTTGGCGGACTTCCATTTCCTGACACCAAGAAGTTCTTGTCGTCCTCGTAGCTCGTGAATCTCCTGATGATCTCCTGCTTGTTCTTGGCCGCCTGGGCGAACTGGCACTTTGGCGTCGAGGGCGACGTGGGTGGAAGGTGCCGCTTGATGTACCTGGCGACGATCCTCTGAGGGCGGAACTGGAACTCCTGCAGGCTCTCCTTGGTCGAGAGGATCTGTCAAGGCCAACAAGGGCTTCGGTCACTGCACTTCCACGCGCACGGTGGGATTTATTTTGCTCGAGTCGATGGCTTAGCAGTGAATTGCTTCAATCGGACCCCAAATCCGTACTTAAAGCTGGCTTTAAGTATCAAAAAGCACAAATGAGTCAACTTTTGCGTGCTAAAACCTTTATTCCTCCCCATCAAGACTCCCAATGTGAAGCTCGCGTTCGCTGCTCCGTCTGTTCAGAATGCAGAAATGGGTGAATGGGGCATGTGCACAGAGTGTCTGACATGTTCAACGTTGACAGGTCCACTCAGGGGTCTTTCTGGAGCCCAGGCCAACATTCTGGCCTCTTCTCCAGCAGGTTCACTTGCACGTACATAAAGGGTGTCTTTGAATGAATCGAAATTCATCGCACCCCGTACAAACATCATGCTTTTCATGGGGCTCTACGCAGCACTAATTGCAGGACATATGCAAATTTACCTGCAATTTCGATGGTGAAGTAAAATAGGATGGCAAAAACGCATGTCTGATTTACCTGGTCCCCGTTAAGCCTGTTCAGTAGCGAGACGCACACGATTGCAGCCCTGGAAGATCACACATTTGTGTATGCACACTGTCAAAGCGCTGGTGCTCAAGAGAGTGCAAATCTGCTGCAAAATTTGCAAGAAAAAAGAAGAAAAAACTGTCTGCATACCTGACTCCAGCCTGATGCGTGAGTGCAGCAAACGCCGTTGCCTCCATCTCGATGTTTCTGACGCCGTTCTGGTTGAGGTGGTGCAGGTACGACAACTTCTCATTGATGGTGAAGTCGCAGAAGGCGCCGTCCAGACGGCCTTGGCCTTCAGAGTTCAAGACTTGAAGCTCAGTTTTTCTCTCGTCCAAACTCTCTTACCCTCGTAGAAGTCATCTGTGCACAAAGTCTTGCCTCTCACGGTCGGGAAGTCGAACTCCTTCCCAATCTCAACCAACTCCCTCACAACGGTGGAGTCCAAGAGGGCGGGTTTGGACACCACGCGGCCCAGGACGATCTGTGCGTGGCAGTTGATGTAGGCGTTTGAAATTAGCATTGGCAGTTTCCACGACTTCGAACGCCTCACTCACGTTGTCGTGCATAGGCCTGAGCATCCCGTCCACGGCCTCGTCGGTGACGATGACGGTGCCGCCCTCCAGGCCGATGCCACCCGAGGTGCCGATCCTGCGAGGACAGAAACCGATTGTGACTATTTCCTCCACATCCGTGCTGTTGTTGAAATGGAATCCTCAGGGGTTCTTACATTTCGGTACCACTAGGACTTGTGACACATTAATCTAAGCTACACAACTCTGTCCTAGGATAGCCAACACCCGGGGAAGCCTAGTACGTGTGTGCCCAGGATCACCTGAAAAATATTGGATCCTTCGCGCCCGCGTGCGCCAGCAGCTTGAGCACCTCGTGCAGCAAGATGGACAGGGAGGGCACGCCCATCCCGTGGGAGATGCTCAACACCGGACCCACTTTGAACATGGCGTACCTTGAACAAGAACGACTCAATTCTGCTTCACATATGACAACTCGTACGAGAGTGCTGGCCCAACATTTGTGGACTCGCCATAAAAAAAACGTGTACAAAGAAAGTATAAAGTATGATAGACAAGCAGGGCAGTGCTATAGTTAGCTTAAATTTTGATGCGTCCCTGTAAGTGAGGCCTCTCACAGTCATGCGGATCAAGATCAACGTGGCCAGGAAGGAGAAGCCCTGATCTTCCACGAGGTTTTGCCGGCGAAATGCTTACTATCGGGCTCGCCGGCCCGGGCCCGCGAGCCCGGAGATGACGATGATCATAAGTTAGATTACGTTTGTTCATTTGGCTTCCTTACTCACATGTCCCTAAGCTTTTAAGGGTTTCTTTTTTCACAGAATGACCTCTCCCGTGCATGGGCCTTCTGTGGGCCTTCTTTTGAGCCCTTTGGATTCAAGAGTCTTGCTGAGATACCTGTGTGACTGCTTGGAGATGTCTTGCAAACAGGATCCTGTGGGCAGCTCGAAGTTGAGCTCCTTGATCAAGTAGTTGGCGAACGTCTCCATCCTGTGCGGGGTCCCGCCCATACACACGAACTAAGTCACGTCGTTGACGTCTCTCTTATGACTGAGTAGAGCAACACAGGGAAGAAAGGATCTCACCTTGATGTCGCCGAACATCTCGGGCAAGTTGTGAGTCCCAGTGCCCAAGCCCAGGTGGTACAGGACGTCCTCCTTCATCTCCAGAATGTAAGGATTCTTGTGCTCGACCGCAGACTGCAACATTATCATTGTCGATCGACCCAGTCTGAACTCGACAACTGTGGAACTCTTACCATGATGGTAGCTCTGAACGACAAATTTAAAAAAAAAGAAAACCCTCTTTGACCAAATTCAGCAATAAAAAAGCTTCTTTCACAAATGCTTTGCTTCCAAGTACCAGAAACAAAGTGATTTTATTAAAGAAACCACTTTTTTTTTATTTCTGAATCCGTCAATTTCTAGTCCTAACCAAGCCTGACCGAGCAAGATGTGTCGACTGCTTCGACCAATCCTCGACTGACTCTGCTCTAGACTTGCTATCACTTCCCGGGATCGACTCAGAGTACGCTGTGATCAGACTTTTAAGGCACCATTTAGACGGGCAGCAATCAAGGCCCCCCCTCCAGACGAAGCCACTTTGACCAGTGTGAGCGCGCCCTTAAAGAAGAGGATGAGAATCATCACTCAAGATTGACACTCAGGAGATTTTCAAGGGTAAATCGAAGCCAGTGATAGGGTCTTAATAAGCTGACTCTCGACAGGGATAAAAATTTAACTTTATTTTTTTTTTACTTTCCATATTTGTGCGTCCCCCATTTTTTTTGTTTTTTTTTGTTTCGGGCACTGCGCATTTTCATGCTGAAACAAGTTTATTCTCTCATGGCCGCGTATTCGATCTCCGCGAAACTGAAGCCAACATGTGCAAAAAAGGCAGGGTTGACATGACGCTCGCACCCATTGCTCAAGCAAGACCGCAGGAGTGGCAACTCTGGACTCTTCTCTCTCTCCCCGATAATTTGTATTCAAGGAGGCGAGCGTAATAAAAGCAATTTCATTAGTAGTCGCGGATACAAACCGATGGCATTGGGAAATTTGGGCCAGGGTTGCCTCGGTGGACGCGGACGGGAGAGGGGAGGCCAGTCTTGGGGTCGCTCCGCTGCCGGGCGCGGATGGGCTTTCTGGCAACCCTGGCGCTGTTCAACTCTGGCGAAAATTACCCTACTGCTACTACTGCTGCTGTTGCTCCTCCTCCTCTTCCACCATGCTAATTTGTTAAATAGTTCCCAAGGCAGCAATCGTGAATAACTTTACCGGAGAGAGCTAAAAATGTGAAATGGGTGCAGACTCCTCTGTCACATTCTAGTTTGTACAGGGTGAGGCAGGTTTCCCTTAGCCCGAATACGTTGCAATCTCTTGCAGTGCAGTAAAATAAACATTGCAATGAACAGACTTTGCAAGGTTGAACTAAAGGTTATGCATTTTATTCGAAATGACCTCGCGGCTGGTGGAGGACTGACCTCAGCTGCTGACAGGCAACAGACTCACTCACTGATAGGCAGATATTCTTAGACCACAACAAGT
>JAAUXU010181401.1_pt1 | contig 13534 bp, 10 predicted proteins | sample 7278151 | NCBI WGS metagenome assembly JAAUXU01 (sample SAMN14350113, study PRJNA611818) | marine sediment metagenome | isolation source: surface marine sediment (1.8m) | place: French Polynesia: Moorea | collected 2018-08 | reverse complement strand
CCCTTCCAACCGCCCCCCCCTACCCTGAAATGGGCGCATTGCCCTCTGACGACGCTTTCAAGGACGCCGTGACTGTGGGTGTCTGACCGAGCGGGTTCGACTTTTTGCACCCAAAATGAAGGAAACAAAGAAAGATGAAAAAAAGAGGAGCTTCTTCATGTCTGCAGCGCCACTCGGTAGATGTGTAAGGGTCTGGTGCATGATGACGATCTGAAGCATGACTAGATCCATACTCATCTACAGACCAATTTAACCGTCAACCTTGGAGCAAGATAGCAAAATAATGAGCGACGTCGATATGTTGGTTGTTGTTATTCTCATGATGTCACGTACGCCTGCCTCGGGCAATCCTCTCTCCCTTCCCGCCTTATCATTATTATACTATTATTACTATCATTATTATCACGACGCCGGAGAAGCCAAACCGCCACAACCTTCCGTTAACGGATGGAAAAAATTCTGCCACTGTTGTGGCACTTAACAGTTTTTCCCGCCGTTCTGGCTCCTACAGTGGCCGCCTCTTCTCGTGTGGGACGGGACGCTCTGTGGAGTTCGATCTCCTCGTCGAGCGTGACGAGGGTTCCACTGTAATAGACGGAAAAAGAGAAATAAACTCAGTGCAAATTGTTCCATGTTGTCTCGTTCCTTGTCAGGGTACAATGCTCGTGCGTGCACGTACAGTGTATAAGGGCGCTACTGTACGGTGCACACTGCGTAGGGCTGCCAGACGGGCCTAACTGCATCGCAAGGAGCATTTACTTTTAGCGTCAGACGTCTGCCTTGGTCTGCAGACACGATTCTGGAGGAATCATCAATACGCGATGGACGACGACGACGACGACGTAACTGTACTCGGCGCTGTCCACCGCAGCCTTGTGGCTGCGCTCGCGAGTCACGTAGGCGCGGACGGACGTGCAACAATACCAAGCGTTCGTTCGCATCTCGGCTGGGACTTGCTAGGAGCCCAAGGTCCCAGGCCATGTCTCCGTCGTCGTCCTGTCCACCATCTTGGCGGTCTTCCATCAGTTCAGTTTGTTGCCGCATATTTTCTGCTCGGCCTCATCGACTATATCGTCCCATTACCATGTCTTGTTCACATGGCACTTAAGCAGCTTTTGAAGCTGGTCCCAAGGCCATTCGAGTGCCTTCTTGAAGCAGATCAGCAGCCTTCTTAGCGCACACCACAGGCCTTCTTAGCATCTATCAAAGGCCTTCTTTGCGTTAGGCCTTCTTTGAGTCTCTTCATCCCAGTGGCTTTGTTGGAGCAACCCAGTGGCCTTCTAAAAACATGAGTATCATTGAAACCAGGTCTTAAGCCTTGTTGGAGTATCAGTGGCACTTTTACAGCATCAGCATCAGTGGAAACAGTTTTTCAGCCTTGTTACGGCATCCAGTGGTTCATAGGCTTTGTTAGGGCATCCTTCTAGAAACATCAGCATCATTGGAAACTTTTCTTAACGCTTTTTAGTGTCCAGTGGTTGTTCAGCCTTTTTAGAGCGTCCAGTGGCCTTTTTAAAGCATCAGCATTGTTGGAAACAGTTCTTAAACCTTGCTAAAGCAGCCTTCAAAAAAACACCGGCATCCGTTGTGAGCGTTGCCCCTCCCACCTTCTTTGTGCAGTTCTGGAGTCCGACCTCTCCGTGTTCTCCCTGACTGATCAGTTGTCCCCACTGCTGCGCCCCACCTCCCTTGTCGTCGTGCCCGTGAACCTCGTCGATCCCTCGTCCCTGCAGTCTGAGATCCTCCTCCTGTCAGACGTTGACGCCGTCGCGAATCGCTTGAAGATCTTGCCCGGCATGCGTTATTTGGCTGCTATCGCCCATCAGAGAAGAGGGCCCAACGCGGTCCATCATCAGTGCCCTGATCTCCTGTGTACATCTGTCATCTGTGGGCAACCCGTTATCACACCCGAGCTTGAGCTTGGGAATTACGCCTTCTCTCCCACAAGATGGGGATCCTGTCTGTGTTGTCTGCATCGAGTCTTGGAAGTCTTCTACTAACTACAACAATGTCTTTCTGTGCTTTTTTAAAGTATAACTAGGCCTCGTCAAATCTTCTTGACCAACTCAACTTTTACGTCAGAACAATCAGCTCTGCTGGAGTCAATCCCACCCTTTGAGACGGAAGAAAAGGCAGAAAATCGCTGCACAAATAGCAAAGCAAAATTTTTCCTGGAATCTGACCAAATGTGAATTTCCAGTCTCAGGAGTGTTGAGTGTGTGAGAGAGGAGCAAGAATACAGTCGACTCCCGATGTGGGAAATTCGTGACTCACCCTGGGAGGCTTCAACTGTATGAAATGGTAGGAAATTCATTCCTGGAGTGGTTTTTCGCTCGCATTTCAGCGATATCTCATACGGGGCGACCATTGTTTGCCTTGAGTCTCCGTCGGCAACACAATGCATTGGTTGGCCTCACAAATGCCTTCGCTGAATTCGAAGGAACTTGCGAATTGTAACTCCATGTGAAACACTGTGAAAAGCAAAATAGAGACCTTCATAACCGCTTTGTTGCATTGGCGGCGTTTAAAGTCGTTAGAAACTCGTGAAATGAAGTTAAAAACTTAACTTTTTTCATTCCACAGTAGTTTGAAACACTTGGATGGGGGAAGTTGTGAGTTCCATTACACAGAATGATCCATGAAAAACTTAATTTGACAAAATGAAGACTCGACTGCAAAGCGCAGAGATCATTGAAGAGTCCCAGCAAGCCTGGATTTGGTCAAGTGGCCATAGCAGAGGAATCCAGTGTCTGCATTGGGCACCTCGGTCGAGAACAAGAATGAGTTCCCCCAGAAGCTTGACAACGTCCACCCATTTGGAGCTGTTTTGTGCAGCTTAGAAGAAATGGTCAGTATTTTCCTCGCACACACACTGACGTTCATTTTCTCCTTCACCAAACTGATCATTCGTCCTTCATCTTAGGTCGTGTGTATGTGTTTTTTTGCCACATTTTACTGGGAACTTGAATACCTCCTAATTGAGCCACCCTAAAATTTTTCTTCTTTCTTCTTTCACCTACGAACCAACCTGAGCAGTAAACGGAGGCTGGAGATTGGTTTTTTTTTCTTCCAGCCAATGCCAGAGAAAAATTGTTTACCTGTACTCATACTACATACGTCAGCCAATCTCTCAGTGACAGCAGATTCAGACTCATGTACTCAGCATTATGCATGCAACTTTTTATGTCCCTTCCACCCCAGGTGGACCGGAGAGAAATGATTGTTTCATAATAATTCATTATGCTTCTGGCACCATCGACACCAGGGGCAGATGGAGGCACGGAGGGGGAGATGTCAGTTACCTCGTATGGCCTTGAAATTGCATCGCTTTTTTGGTGCAATCATGATGATTCAGAGCTGCCACAGAGTCAAAAAAAAGTCGTGCCTCAGCAGCAAGGAGCTGTTCTCAGGGCGCACAAAGTTCGACGTGCCTGCCAGGGTCGTCTCTCTACCCTATGTGTGTGTGTGTATGTACACGTACGACAACCAGTGCAGAGAGTTGCACATCCGCTAAGTGATCGACAACGACGACGACGACTCCAAGTACCGGACAGACCATACACATGAAAAGCATATCTTTTGACCCAAGTGGTCTTGGCTGCCGGCGGCGACGGCGGCGACGGCGGCGGCGGCGGCGGCGACTGCCGTTGCTGTTGTTCTCACAGCTGCGACAGCTTGAGAGCTGCCGCTCCTGGGTGATTGGCCTTGGACAAGTTCAATGTCTCGCCAGGGGAAGATCACTTTGAGGCGTTACAGCTGGCAACGGCGCCAAAAGTACTAAAGAGCGCTCGTATGCACGTGTTCTTCGCCGTAAATACAGTGTGACCACGACGTTTGCGTGCACCTCTGGCAGAGCCTAGATTATGGGCTCCACCATCCATGCAACTCATGTGTATTTTCTTCCTCCACCTTGGAACTGTAATTTGTCTCTGGCTGCTGTCCTTGTTCTGGCTGCTGAGGAATGCCTCGGCCTCATCGACAGAGCCAAGAGCAAACATCTCGTTGCCCAAGAAATGATATATTATGTCCAACGTTGTATTACACGCACGCGCAGGCGCTGGGGACGAGGGCGCTGCTGGCTCCGACCAAGGAAAACTATTCAACAAGTCAACGACATTATTGATTTAGCGGGAAATGTTGAGGCCCTGGAGCTGGAGCGGAAATGGCTCATTCAAGACTAGGGATGGACTTTTTTTTCTTCTTCTTTTTCTATCATACAGAAGATAACGTTCACACATATTTGGCGACCCCTCTTCCACCCAAGCAGCGCTGCTCGGCCGTGCAGGCCCTGCCATCCAACCTGGCCCAGGGCTGCAATGCCCACTCAGCACATAATTTTGCCCTCATCCGCTCTCGTGCATGCTTGCACTCAAAGCAGGTTCTTTTTTCTCCTCAGGCGCTCCTCTGGAGGGTGTTGACTTCTCTCAGGCTGCCCAATCCACAAGAAAAACAGAAAGCATAAAATGAGAGGCACCCAGAAAAAGAAAAAAACAAGTTCTGTATACGTGGTAGTTGGAACAACCTTATTTCTGAGCTACAGACAGCCGTGGAGCTGCTCGAACAGTTGGAGAACAAAATTTGGACGCCTCCTTATGACCCTGTAGCTGTTATATAAGAGGTGTCTGGCTTCAAGTGAGCGGCAGATTAAAAGTAAAGCTGTTGAAATTCGATATTCAGTTATTTCGAGATGTCACTAATGTATCGATTGAGATTTCCACGTCGAACTGTGCACTCAGACCAGGAATCTGTGCGGAAATCAGACGCCAAAAGTTAAAAATTCCGAAGGTTAAAAGATTTTCACTGTCAATGACAACGCTTAAAATCATCCAAAACAATGTGTACCTCAAATACCATAGCAATGGAATCCCCAGTAGAAGCAATTGGCCGGACGTTGAAGCTCTGCGTGGTGTTTGTATCCCTGCACGTGGGCATGCATGCACCAATTGATCCGCTTCACTTCAGCAAGATCTACTAGGGCAATAAGGAGCGGCAGGACAAAGAATACATCTTTGTTAAAAACTCCTATCTTCTATGTATTTTTAGAAATATTTGCCAACCATTCATTTTTCGTGCCTGTCCTAGGACTCTTTGTTGCCCAGCTAGATCTTGCTGAAGTTTTGTTTGAAAGTGATGCGGATCAATGACTAATATGTATGCACGAATACACATATGCTCATGCGCTGAAAATATGTGGGGTCGGACTACACAGGAGTTATTCGAGATTGCGAGAGTATCGACGACAACTTTACGTCGTGGGTACTCCAGTCTATAGTGGAGCATCTTGATGACGTTGACAAAGAGAAATGGCGGATTTTCTTGTCACCCAAACTTTGTTACCGTAAGATTAGACGTGTGTACTTAGGGTTGATGATCTCGAAGCTGTTGTACTCTATCTGGCCTAGCTATTTGATCACTTCTGTTCATGATCGTCTCGTTTCGAACTCACTCAGATTGAACAACTGATCGGACCCTTGATTTGGCTACCCCTGTATTGTACTCTGGTACCTATGCACACAGTGAAATATAAAAAATAGAGATATTCTTCGTCCACAGAAAGTTCATCGTCATTTTTAGAACTCACAGAGAAAGTGCCCAGATATTCCATATGCATACATTTCGGGCTAGACCAGGAGACGAAAATTTGGGAATTTTGCTGAGAGCGTTATTTGATAAAAAGATGTTGAAGATGGAGTCAAAATAAAAAAAAACCTCTTTGATGTCCGTCTCTTGCCATAAAGTCTTAGTACACGACGACTCAAAGTGGTCTGAAATAGAAGCCTGAGTAGAAGAAATAAATAGTTAGTCCATATGGAGATATTGAGGAACCTGCAGATGTGCCTAAAAAAAACCTGCCACTCTTAATTTTCTCTGGCTTGTTATAGACCTTGGCATGATTAGCAAAGTTTTTTTTTGGATGGGGGGGGGGTTGTGTTTCAAAAATTTTTAGGTGGAAGGTCCCTGGTCACTGTATTGTCATTCCTTTAACATCCTACGCATGGATGCATGAGCTGTACATATATGTTTGCATGTGTGTTGAAGGCTCTTGAGGATTCTACGCTTCTCTCTGTGCCAACTGCAAAAGCCATCGCATGTTCTCTTCATATCACCCCCAGCAAGTCTGCTTGACTCTGTGGGAGACTCCATAGGAGTGTGGACATGGGACTGGCTGGTTTGAGTGAGAATGGCAGGTTTTTTAGATGTCTCAATGTCTCAACATGGACTTGTTATTCTGACTTTCTATAATAAATTTTTGACTTTGTTCCCTGAACTATCAATCGTTTGAAGAAAGTAAGGCATTCATTTGATGCACACAACATTTTCATCATTTTGGTAGAGAAAAAATGCGAATTCCTTTTAGAAAAATTATGGTGTGGTTGCTCTGTCAGCCTCAAACTTGGCAGAGGAATTTTGTATGGTACAGTGAACAATTTTTCAATTATAACAACTATGATTTTGTTTACCCCTCCAAAATGGTTAGAAAAAAGAACAAATTGGTATAATGTCAGACTACATCAACATGTGAATAGTAAATTCTGTGGTTTGTATGCATGTAATTACATTCAAGGTAGAAATAGAGACTTTATTGCTTATGAAATATGCTACAGCAAGTACAAAGTTTGTCACAGCAAATTTGCTCAAAAATTAAAAAGTGATGGCAATATAAGAACATTATAAAAGAAATACAATGACAAACTTACGTAATAGAGCAATTTATTGCCTTCAATGTGGGAAGAAAACATTGTCTACTAGTGTACAACTACATGAGAAAAATAGACCTAAAGGAGCTCCTTGAAAACAATACATTTTAAAAGGAGCTTGCTCAGTATGCATAAGTGGACAAGCTCAATTTGTGTCTGGTAAGACAGATGGTAATTTGAATTGTTTATTACATTCAGGTAATTTCCCACAGCTTCATTTGCCTGGTCATAATTATACTGTTCCTGGTACTAAATAGAAAGAAAGATTGTTAGTGGGAGATGCTCCTGTGAAAGAATTGGACAAAGCTGCTCAATTTCATCACATGTCTTCAGCCACCTGTAAAGACACCAAAGATAGACATGCATTTGACAAAAAGCTACGAGGTGAGGCTTTGAATATAGTTAATGATTCCAATCATAGTCTAAAAGCTGAAGCAGGTGTAGTAGGAAGTTTAGTGCTGGCAAAGAGAAAATTAGGTATGGGAGTTCGAGAGAAAAGGTAGTGTTTAGGTGTTTAATAACTTAAAACATAAGTTGTAATAACTCATCCTCCAGACCTCTACGGTCTTGTCAGGCTCACGCAAGTGGGCAGCATTGGCAAGGCCTTGGAAAGGAGGGCGGAGAAAGTTAAGCGCACTGGTGGACAGGCCACTCCAGGTGCTACGGTCTGCTAAGCGCTTAGATGTTTGCCACTAACCGGGGCTGGAAAACACCCAACCCAGGGTTTCTCCAGTTACTGCACGAGCATCAATCCCTTGCAGTTTCCCCAGTAACAAACAAACAAGCTGTAATAACTACATGAGTCATATTTTTTAAAACCATGTTCTTAATTCTGCTAGTTTCTGTCTGCCCATCTCCCATGATAGTTTCCACTTGTGTAACTTGACTGTACTGACAAAAAATGTATGCTGCTGAGTAGAATTTGACCAGGCTGAGGAGATAGAATTTTTTGACTTTTTGACCGTCAGGTTAAATCATGAAGATCAAATTATGCAAGTAGAAACAACACTTAAGAGAGCCAATTTTGTGCTGTATCCAAGCAATCATACCAATGTCTGGATCCATACTTGCAGTTTTGCCTCTGGAAAAAGTGTTGCTGAATGACCGGGTGTGCAATCAATCATGACAGAAAACTGTGCTATGTGATAACTTGGTTTGTTGGCTGGTTTCCCTGCTCGTTCTGCTTGGCTGGCTTTTGACGGCCTTGATTTGCAACCAGTCACTGCTGATCGCAAGCAGAAAGATCAGCTGCAATTTTTGCCGGACTCTTTTCACTCAAAACAATATTTAAAGAAGCTCTCCAGACACCAAGACATTGGAAGCGTAAGTGTGATTAATGCATATTTACTAAAAAAGTGTAGAGATAAACAGCGCAATTCACGATTACCACTGAGATACCCTGCTGGTTTCATTTGGTTGGTACTGTTCGCTTGCTGCTTGTCTGTGCTGCATAGGCCAGAACAGCCTCAGTCATGACAGTGTGCTTCTAGGTGGCATGGGTGCTGCTGTGGCAGGGCTGGTGGCCCTGGTCGGGATCACCAGTGCTGCTTGGTACATCTTGAAGCGGTCAGTCATTGTCCTCATTTGACGTCATAACACCAGTACAACTGTGTTTCTGTGACAGCTGGGGTGATGCAAAGAAATATTATCATTACACCGACGAAGATGGTGCCCGGGGGATCGACGAAGATAGAAGAATACGTAAGTCGGAAGACATAGCAGCTTGGGGACCCGGAGCTCACTTTTGCACTATGGGACCCGAACGTAAGACCATAACATGATTCTGGTATTTGGATCTGGCTATATATATGATAATAATATAATGTATATTCTAGAACTGACTGACGATATTGCCAGGAACAACTGGGATGGTGCAGCAACATTTGCCAAGGCTCTAGGAAGGTTGGATAAAGTGGTAGAAGTTGAATTCGCAACTGGTGCTCGCGAAAATCTGATGCACCATGATGTAGGAGGGCGACTCGTTCATGTCTTCAAAAATGAAGATGTAGATCTAGACGATCCTGGACTTGTCAAGAACTACAAAATCATCGACAAACATCAGAAAAAGAAAAAATGGATATAGAAAAAGTAACTGCAATAGTCTCTCAATCTCTGGTCACACCTTGGTGATGGAGTCCCTTAAACTCAGCCCGAGAGTCAAAGCATTCAAGGGAAAAAATGACTCGAACAATTTGTCTCTCGGGCCGAGTGGAGGAGACTCCATCACCAAGGTGTGGCCAGAGATTGAGAGTCACATTTTTGCTGTTACACCCTATATGTGAGGATATGAAATACATGTTATAGGTACTTTTTATTTCAATGACTTGTCTGATAGGGTGAGGTGAGGTCATTTTGGTTAATGGTGGGGGTCTAGCCTCCCAAAAGCATATGACAGACAGTAATAGTACCTGTGGTCGTTTATCACAGGTTGCTCAAAGCATTTCATGTAAGGAGAACTTAAAGCGGTCGCTTCCATGAACGATGTTCATTGCCCAAATTATTTGATTTACCTCTTATGCATGCGTAATAGGAAGTTCACCCTTGGGCAGGAGGAGTCATCCCATCCAACTCCCTGAAAACATGTCAATGAGTCTATATTATCCAATGCTTTTTGAACAGAACTAAATGTATTTGAGCACTGAAAAACTTGGTGTTTTACTGTTCAGGTTTTTTTGGGGGGGAAATAGGGGGGGAGTTGAAAAAGTGGGTGTTAATGCGATTAGGACATGATATGGTAAGAATCACAAACGCATAGATAAAAAGTGAGGTTAGAAGCCATATTTACTATCGACTCAGGGATGAACGATCCCCAATGGGATAGTGTGAACGTTGGCATCCAAGTTGTGAAAGTTCTTAAGAGTCTCTCTCTGTTGCTAACGCGTTGAGTGTGTTACTCTTCACATGCATGGACCAAGAATTGAACGGACCTTGGATGGGACGGACAAGTTCGTCCCCCTCGGTACATTTTCAAACTAACGCAAAAAAGGCGCATGAGTTATTCAGGCAGAACTTTCTAGTCAGACTTTTCTTTGCAGCAGTCGTCTCCAGCTTCAAACATCTCTCCCATGCAGTTGTTTCGGCCACAAATGAGGTAACCTCTGCACTCGAAGTTCCAGTCGCAGTCGCCCTCGCCGACGTCGCAGGGGTCGTCGGCAGTGCAGCAGTCGTCGCCGCCCAGACAGCGCTTGGTCTCTGGAGAAGCAGAAGAATTGTCACGCTTCAAACCTCAGTCGTGTACAGACTGCACAAGTGATCTTGACTAGTGAGACGTGGCCAAAGTAGAGGCTCCAGAGGCCACCGTTGAGGCCGAAAGTGTCGTTTGTATTGAAGTGCCTCTGGATAAAGGCACATGGACTCATTGAGATTGTCAACACTTTTTAGAAGAGGTATTTTCTAGAAGGCCAGTGAAAGTATCAGGGGTTCCACACCTCGATGTCTTGTTAGACCAGGAATCTGTTCAGAAATCCAAAAGTAACTAGCTGTGATCTGGATTTATCTGTTTATGGCAACACTTGAAATCGTCCAAAGCCTTCTCAAAACCAAGCAATGTGTACTGAAAATACCACAACAGTGTAGAATTTGATGTGGACCCTCCAGTAAGTGGAGTCCGTTGAGGCCATCATTGAAGCTGAAGGAGATAACTTCAAGGTTGTTTTTTCCAAAGTCCGTGCAGTTTGACAATGTACGATGTAATTTTGTGTTATGTCGTACACACACGACAAGAGAGTCCACGTCAAACTTGAAACTCCTGCAGCTGGAAAGTGTTGGAAACGGTTCCAAAGTGTGACCAAAGATCGAGTCGAAAGTGTTAAAGGCTTCAACTGAACAACCTAACAACTTGAGGGCTTCCACAGCTTCCTCATAACGTGGACCCAAAAGTCATACAGCATGTACAGCATGCGTGTTATGTTAAATTTGACGCTGACACTTTTGCGTACCATATAATGCATTCTTGCCTACTTGACAAATTAAAGTGCCTTTCTAGATAGAACCTTGAAGGGCCATCTCTGAGGCCACACAAATGTCTGGTTTGTTATTTTTTTTTTAAAAAAAAATCCAATTGTCTTCTTAAGTGTCTCACTAGCTGTGCCACCACTGTGCTCATTTTCTTGTTCCTACTTGGCATGCAGCAGTCATCGCCTGCGTTGTAGAAGTGTTCCCCCTCCTGCGGGGCCACGCAGTTGTTGTAGCCGCAGGCCAGGCCGGGCTTGCACTCGTGGCCAGTGTCGCAGTCTCCTTGGCCTTCATCGCAGGGAGTCACTGGGGTGCAGCAGCCGTGATCCTCTCCGAGACAGGCTGGAAGGATGGACCCGAATGAGGACACTTCAGACTTCGCTGTGGTCACAGCGTACGCATGATGTATGCGTGTATGTATTGCTCGTCTGCTTTTGTGTACGTCTATATGATGACAACATGATATGATAAATACGTATATGATGCTTCTATTATTCTGTAGAAGTTTTCATCGCCAGGTGTTCTCTTTAGAAATGTTGTGATCTTTCTTTCTCTCCTTTCTGACTGAAATTGAAAAGTGGTTTGCGCAAAGCATTTTGACCCTGAATCGAACTTCTGTTAGACGTGGACTTGGACACTTGACCTTGAAGACGCCAGCAGGAGACCAATTCCATGTACTCACGCATGTCTGGATCAGGTCTGTGCCAGGGTTTGGGCGTTCCTGCCTTCACGACGCATCCCGTCAGTCCCAGCGTCAACAGCAACCAGCGCAGGATGAACAGAGACCAGCAGTGGGCCATCCTGTCCAAGATCTCCAAAGGTGTTCACGGACGGCGCTCTGACCTGCACGCACACGTCGAAGAAAGGAGAACGATGCGATGCAGTCAGTCGACTGTACTCTAGGTGCTGTGTAGTTCTGGTGTATGCGTGTGTGTGGGTGGACTGTCTTCCCCCCCCCCCCATGTCTCAAACTATGGCCTGTTGCTGCTGTTTCAAGGCAGAAATACAAGAGCATCTATTTTTTTACATAGATGTGCGCTCCATATGTAGCTTCGCACCGTCCTACACATTCTCCAATGAGTCCGGCACACGAGAAACAGGGAGAAGTTTGGCAAGATCAACCTGGTCTATGAGGAGAGAGTCTTCATCCTATTTTTAGGCCGGCCCACATGCTCGTGGCGGACTTTGCCAATCCGGGTGTCACTGCTCTGTTGCTCCTTGAGCTTAGGGTAAAGTGAAAGACAAAAAAAGACAGTCGAAAAAAGGAGGAAGGGGTGAAGAAGAGATCATCAACAGCTCCACGAAGCTCGTGGGCGAGATGAATAGCAAGTAAGAGCTTGGCCGGAGGCGCAGAGGTCAAAGAAAGCGCCATCAACGAATAAGATGTCCAAGGCCTCCAGCATGAGGACGGCTCGTCTGAAATGGTGAAAGTGGCCAAGTAGTTGTTCCTCCTCACCACGTTCCTGACGAGGCTCACGTGCGAAAGAAAAATGACGCACCTTTTTGTCCCTTTCGAGACTAAAGCTTTGGTCAATGCCTCTTCAATTGCCAAGTCCATTGGCGTGGAGGGGTAGAAGTGCAAGTCCACCGACCTGAGCGAAGATCGTGTTTCACGGCTCAGGGTCAAGAGAGGTCTAGACTGCGCATTCATTGTGTTTCATGAATGACTTTTCCTCCCGCCAGACCCAAAAACCCGACGAAGCAAACAAAAAATCGGCTTACACCTCTCGAGGTTCAGGCTGAATTTTGACACACCAGCATTTTTGGCAGCGCACACAGTACTTTACATGAGCCAGCACTTCGAAATGAGATCAAAGACCTTCCTCTTGCATCCTTCATCCCACTGCCTGGCGTCAGACTTCGCTATCATGTTGAAACGCTTCGGATGCAGACCCACAGTGGACGCCTGTTATAACGGCACCTTCGGTCCAGAGCAGAAGAGCCTTCGCGGCCAGACGGACCCTGACACCACGTGCGGCGGCCACTGCACCGTGAAAGGCATCTCTGCCTATCTCATACCATACACAATCACTCACTGTACAGTAGGTGTAGGCGTGGGGACAGATATACGAGCCCGGGCTGTCCAACAACCCAAGAGCACGGCCTACAAAAATTCTGTTTCGAGTGTACAAGTATGTAAGGGTCCGCAGCTTCGACCATTGGTTAAAATGAGTCTCTACTCCAGCTCCCCCACCTCCTGAGTAATCTTCATGCAGTTGAACACGGGTTGGACTTACTTTTGCTTCAGTCAGCCTCAAAAGTGATTTCGACCCCTCAAGATTTCACCATTAAATGCCCAACTACAACATACACAGGTTAAGGAAAATAAAAATTATAGTGCTGTCAGTTCTTAATGGGAAAGTATACTTAAATATACTGGATGTGAGTCTCTGTGCAGCAGAAAAGGGGCGTCTCAAAAGTATTTTTTACACGCGCAGTCAGTTCTTTCTGTTGACATTGACATTCTGAAAAACAAGTTGAAAGTTAAAGTATTCCAGCATGGACTCTTCATTTCAGTGGGCCCAGAGGCCTTAAATTATCGAAGGGCATGAGCCTCACTTCAGACAAGAATATCATGTCCATTTCCATTAAATGTTTTAAGTTGTTCAATAAAGCATGCTTATATTGCGCTACAGACTTTTAAGACCGCTTTTTTCAGCACCAATACATGCAGTACTGTTCGTGCTCTGTGCTGAGCTGCACGCGCCAGGTGCATTTGATAATACTGAGTTGTTTGCCAAACCGCCACTTGGGATCATATGAAAGAAGAGTTTCTCATTGATTTAGGGGGAATCGACATCCAACCTCTTGAACCCTCTTGAGGTCAAGTACAACTGCAATCTGAGTGCATAGGAAATCACCCTCTCAGGCTGTTCAAGATG
>JAAUXU010056004.1_pt1 | contig 13535 bp, 12 predicted proteins | sample 7278151 | NCBI WGS metagenome assembly JAAUXU01 (sample SAMN14350113, study PRJNA611818) | marine sediment metagenome | isolation source: surface marine sediment (1.8m) | place: French Polynesia: Moorea | collected 2018-08 | reverse complement strand
CTCATAGGATGGCTCACATTCATTGCATAGGTCACCCTCAACTGCACAGCTTATGTGGAGTTCCGAGGAGCCAATCCAGGCTTCCAGGGGCTGGCTCAGCAGTCCATGGTCAACTTCAACAGCTCGCGGTTTCCCCCGGAGTGCTCGAGGTTACCGTTCAGGCAAGGCGACGTCATGCAATCAATGACATCGGTGCCCAAATATGAAAATATGCATATCATAATCTTCAGCACAGACAAGAATCGCTCTGGACAATACCTCTCCCCTGACGCCGAGGCCGTCTTCAACGTGACCAGATACGTCTCCAAGGCTGAATATTACGCCACCGCGCTCAGGAAGAACACGTAGAAGAATATGTTCCCCCCCCCTCCACCTTTTGTGACACACACTGTACTGGCACTTTCCAACTTCTTCCAGATTGTACTACCGTATCTACTGCCTCGGACTGAACACCCTGTTCGCGGTGGCGCTGCCGCTGCTGTCGCTGCTCTTCCTCAACGTGAACACGGTGATGCAGTTGGCGGACATGATGAGGCAGGAGAACCAGGACGAACCGTGTCCAATCGAAAAGGCAAGGAGAAGAAAAAACTGCGTTATCAGCAGGTGAGGAAATGACATCTGTTTGCGTACAGGGTGAGTCAGAAACTTCCTTGAAGCGAGTACGACTTCATCCAGATGCCAAATAGTTAAGCAAACCTAGACTAGAAAAAAAGTTGAACCTCGTCACTCAATTAGCTGCAACGAGTAGTGATGATTCGGGCTGGCATTTGGTTTTTTTTTCGGTTCGAGCTTGAGTCGGCCCAGTCTGACTGGAAGTGACTTCGGACCTAGACTCGAAGCATCTCTAACCAAGTCGTAGCTGTTCCACCCTGTACTGGATGCGGGACGTCGACCTGCACAGGATTACTACTTGCTGTTCTTGTCTCCCTCCAGAATCATATCCAGCAAGAGGGTCCCCACCGGCGTGGCTTCCACCGAGCTCCTCCCTGCTCCCGAGCCAGTTGGTGACGTGAGAGAAGCTGGCGGCAGCCTCAACGACGTCATGGCCATGCAAAGTAAGCGTCCGTTCAGCCCAGGCTCAGTGTCAGCCTGAACGTCGAGTTGGGCCAAGTTTCACTTTATGGGCGGCTGCAGTTGCAAAGCTGCAGAACCTCTCCAAATAATGGAGCTGTCGTATGTGAACACATACGAGCTGGGCTGTGTGGACAGAACGTTGCTATCAGAACAACCGGGGCTTTTTTCTGCTGACCGATGACCTGCCTGAACCAAGGTCTGACTGTACCGTGTGTGCAGTACATAGATGCCGCTCTTATCAAAGGCCTCGGCCACTGCTACAGCATGACCAAGCACAGCAGAAAGTTTGCCAAACTCTCTTCCCGGGCTTCCGCCGGCCCCAGCACCACCTCGATCCCCGAGCTCTGGTTTTTTTAATGGATGGCAAATCGATGTTTGCTGAACATTTGCAGCCCTGGATCTCATTGATCCTGTCGGAGTTAATCAAGTCAGTGTTATTCACCTGCCACGTTCGTCTTGGCACTGGCTGAGGTGCTGGTGTGAGTGTGGGAGGGGAGTAGGAGCCAACTCCTTTTCTTGCTTCTGATGACTTCCTTCGTCGAAGAGATGTTAGCTTTTTGTCTACAGGGTGTGTTTTATTTAGCTTAACATCTTAATGCACGCCTTGAAGGGCCTCTCAAAGCATTACGACAGACTCAATTTCATCAAGAACAACATGGCCGGCAAGTAGAGGCTCTATGTTCAAACGCACATTGCTTTAAGTTTTATCTTAGAGCACTTTCAGCATGGCTCCGTGAGGCTGATCCCGGACCTGCAAGACCGTTGTTTCAGTGTTGCTGTTTCTTTTTGGCTGCTTCATACTCTCATTGGAGGGCTGCACCAGAGTGGAGGAGGCCTTGACCAGGACACAAGTCTGGTGCGCGGGCAACTGATTCACTTTTTTAGTGAATCAGCAAATGCCGCTGAAGATGCTCATTGTTGCTGCTCACCATGGACTGACAATTGCGGCCACAACCTAACCAAGAGCTGCATTCAGCCATCAATTTCTGCCCAGTCGAGGTCGAGTCCTCGTGCAAGAGCGACTTGCAGAACTCGGAGTGCTCCAGTTTATTCGTAGCACCCTGTACGTTGACAGCCGACGGATGAAGCTGCCTTCTGATGCCAAGAAACAGCGGAAAAAGTGATTGGTCGCTAGGTCAGGGAGGAATCTTGACGGTGTCTTAATATTATACACAGGGTGCAGGCAAAAAAAGTGAAGCACAAGCGATGACAAAGTGCTCATGGCAACTTCTCAATCAGATCGACCTCATGATCGCGGATTGGATGGAGAAAATATAGGGTGTAGAAATGACAACACAACGTAGGAATATCTGCTGAGATGGGAACTTCGTTGACTCTATGTTTGACTGGGCCATAACTTTGATTGCTCTGTTGGACGAAAATCTGTAGATGACGCATTATTTCATGTGGAAGAGTGATGGCAGTTGGCATCTCTCAGGTCTGTGCAATTCAGGTAGACTCTTCGGTGGATTGAGAGGCAAGTACAAAGGACTACGGTTCGTCCATTGGAGGATCTGTCAACCAGACATGCTGAGTACTGTGCATTCTGGCATCACTGAAGAAGAAGCTGAGACTCTGGCAATGAACTACTAGAGTGGGAGGTTTCTCTGCAAAAGAAAAGCCTCTCGTAACCAAATGTCTGATTGAGAAAGTCAGCTGTGCCATCACCTGAGACTGTGCAATGGGAAGGGAGTCGTCCACAGAGTTTGGTCCAACGGTGTGTGGATGACTCAGGGTCATTGATGCTGCACATGGAGAGGGCAAAGGAGCAACATGACCTCTCATACTAGACTGATTTCGTATACCAGCGCGCGTCCACTCGTGTATATTGAACCCTCGAAGTGGTTATATTGCCTGGTCGGCAGCAAGTGCACCGTATATTCCTCCAATATCGGCCGCCTCAAATTGAGACCTGACGTTGTCCTAACTTTGAGAAGTGCCACAACTTTTAGATTTATCATAATTTAAAGATGTGAGAGTTCTACTATTGCGCAATGTTTATTCTACACGACCATTTCGATGCCCACACTGAAGTGATCGGTTTCACCTGAGTAATGACAGCACCCACAACCCACTGTACGCCTTGGACACCCCAGGCCCCGATGACCTCAACGGGGTCAAGTCCTGTAAATAGAGTTAGTTAGCTGTAAACTCTTCTTATCATATGCCATTGAGGGAATGCATCAAGCTCGCGACTAAGCATAGGCCAAGAGCTCGACTTTCTCTGTTAACACAACTTCATGGCACAACTTTATGGCACATACCGGGTGCGCCGTAACAACTCATACGCTTTATGAGCAACTTTTGCAGGATCCATTTCCGCACTATGTGGGACACAATAGCAAACTTCTGATAACAAAAAAACGTTCGAACATGTCAGAGCCTTTTTTACTTCTCAAAGATCCCGACCTCGGGCGCGACGCCCTTCTCAAAATCCGGCTCAATAAGTGTATGAGTTGTTTCGGCGCACCCGGTATTGCAGGACTTTTGTCCGGGTCACGCACTGGTTGAGTGTGATCTCTTGCTTCCGCAGGTTGCTCTGGCCGCCTGACAGAGGAGCTGCAGTCGTCGGAGATGACGGCCAACGGCACCACGACCACGACGACCCGCTCGGCCGGCGGCGGCGCGGCGGCCAACGAGCCGCAGGCGACCACGTTCAACCGTGGTTGCCGCCTTTGCCTAGAGGAGATGCAACATTGCGCAGTCAAGAGTGCCGAGAAAAGTGAAGCACGAGACGACCGCGAGAAAGTAGCAGTGATCACGGTGGTCGAGGGCGACTACGAGGAGGGCGACTTTGAGTACGACGATGACGAGGACGAGGATGAGGACGACGACGACGACGAGAGAAACGAAACGGAAACGTCCCCACTGAATCACGCAACTCTAACGGAGGCATGTCCTGGCTCTCTTCAACTCCTCGTGGACGACTCGCCTGCTCACCTCAGGCAAGGTGATGACGGCGACCACGAACGCGACGATGACAAACATAGCCACATTCGTGTTTCTTCTCCTTTGCGGCAGCCCCAAGAAATCTGCACTCTTGACTCGCTTTTTTTCTCCGCAGCTCCGCAGCGCAGGAGGCGGCCGTTCTCGAGCGAGAACCCCGCGTTCTCCCTGGACAGGCGCTCCTCGTTGCCTCCGCCCCCGCAGCCGTCCCGAGGATGCAAAGGTCAGCGACGTCGACGTCGACGTCGGCGTCCACAACCCAGGCCAGTGGGACCTTTCCCGGCCAGCCAGAGGGGACAAGAAGTGTCCGGACAACAAAAGACGTGCTCTTCTTCTTCTCGAGGACCGCGTACGTGTGCTTTTTCCCCGCAGACTTCTGCCAGGTCACCCTGGTGTTCTCGATAAGAAAGTTTGGGTCTGTCTCACGTTTTTATGACATTAGATAACCCTTTGCAAGGGACGTCGACCCGACGGCTGAGAGACGGAACCGTCTGCCGCAACAACGGCATAAGCAACATCAACGCCAGCGCCAACGCCCACGTCAGCAGCAACGCCTACGCCCGCGCCGCGGACAATGCACAGAGGAGGAGAGAGAGCAAACTGACGAGGTAGAAGCCCCAAACTGTTTCTTTCTTGGTCGCATTTTGGGCATGACTCAACAAGCGCCCACTTTGGCCATCACCATTCTGCAAGCTCAAGGTGTCTGCAGCTCTCAGGAGTGACAATTCTAGCAGATTGAGCTACAAGATTACATTATAGGGGCCTATGAAGGGCCCAAGGGCCCACAAAGTGTGAGGTCGGGTGTGAATTGGACTTCCCCAATACTTTCTGCCCTTCTATTCTCATCCCTGCAGGATCTCCCTGAGCATAGTTTGGCTGTTCATTTTTTGCCACGTGTGGCGCTTGGTGCCCACCTTCTACGACGGCTTCCGGATCTACTACGGCCCCGACAACGGCCCCGACAACGGCCCCGTCAACGGCACCTTCAACGGCACCTTCAACGGCCCCGTCAAGTGGCCCGAGTGGGTCTCGGCCGTCAACAACGTCTCGCACACCCTCATCGCGTTTAACTCAGCAGTCAACTTTCTCATCTACGCGTGGATGTGAACAGAGAACGTCAGCTCTCAAAGCCACCAAGAATAGATACGCTAAGATGATGTTTGATACCAGAGCTTGAAAAGTTGGGTGAATCCTGCCTGATCCTTAACTTGCGCCGCGTCAGCCGTTGGGACTTGTCAAACAGGCTCTTAATTCTGGCGAGGTAAAAAAAACGAACAAACAAACAAACACCCGAGTTGATTACAACAAATTTCTTGCTCAAAACACCTTAAAAGAAGTCTCTGAATCAATCGAGGGGAAAACTCTTGTGAAGATTGGTGGAAAATTTCAGCATTTTCTCGTGAAGGCCGCAAAAGGCCAAGTCCTTTCCACTTGTGAGGGAGCAAGGACACAAAAAGGCCCCTTCAGTCCTGTGTCGGTAAGAATGCATCGAGGTGCATCATGCATAATAATACACGCGCAAACAGAGCTTGGCAGATTTAAAGTCGTGTGCAACTTGCACATTGTCCTTGACGTCCAAATGTCAACTGTTCAGTGTGAAGAGCGTCAGTAATATTAAATGCCTGGTATCCATTTTGCACCTTTTCTTTCAGTTGCTCGCTTCAAGTAGTTGTCAAGTCAGCGTCCTTAGTAGCGGGCTCGGCGGCTTTGACCGTGACGATGCTCTAGTGGTTGTCGTCTTTGCTGAGGTCTTTCGTCCAGGTGACCTTGACGTCCTTCAAATCGGGACGAAACAAGCTTTCAGCTAATGCATCACTCAACGGCATAAAGTTAGACACAAAACGTCCTGAACCAACTGATTTTAGACTTGCCCAGTACTGTAGACCGGTAGGTAGTCCGATGTACAGGGTGGACCAAGAGTGACCCGGTCTCAGCTTGAGCTTCTTTGAGAGGCCAGATTCAAAATTTTGCTTTGAGTTTTGCAAATGGGCCTCGAAGTGACTCAACTCCTAAACTCCTCATCGGTCGCAGCATCTGTTCAAACAGTCCAAGAAATGCTGCCAAGTACTTAGGAAGGACAACATTTAGCTTTTTGGTCCTGCTTAAAAGTTGTGCTATTCAAAAGTGAGAGTTGTGAATCTCCTCGCTCAAGAGAACCCCTGTTGTGCATCTGGACGTTCGACGTCACCCGGTCACTCTTGGACCACCCTGTATGCGATGCAGTGGTATATTGCATGTGGTAGCGTCGCACTTCAGCCCAGCCCGAGATGAGACCAGCGAATAGTTAGACCTGGCCCCAGCTAGGACCGCTTTCACCTAAGGAAATGTTTCAGAGACCAGTGAATGTATTAAGACCAGCATTGTTATTGCGAAATTTTTGTACACATTACCTTAGAGCTCTTCAGTAAGACTCGGTTAAGCTTGAGTATTTGTGCCAGTATGTTTACGTTTTGCTAGTGTTTTAGTCATGTTTCATGTCACAGCAATGCTTGATGTGCCTGATGCAGACGAAGAATAAACATAAGTGGAGGAGCAAATCTCTGCTAGTGATTAATACACACCCTCGAGGGGCACGATTTTGAGTGGACACCATGGTGACTGACACCATGGCAAAGGAGAGATGCTCAGGGTTCCAAAACACTTTCTACCCAAGTCATATGAGTACATCTGTCAGCAATATTAGCATTTATCCTATAACCGTATGTGCCCAATGACAGTGTCAGGTTGGTTGCACAGCCTCATCCAGGCAAACTGAGGCTCACGTGGCTCCCCCAGCCAAGTGAAAAAAAAAAGGGTTGTCTCGACTAGTCTGCCTCAGACAAGCTCTGGATGAAGGCTAAATAGAAAAGGTTGAGGAATTTGGCAACTCTGCGTTTTGGGTCATGTTGCAATGACGAGTCCAGTCATCAGCGCCGTTGTCACCTCAATGAGTGCATCAAGGATCCTGTCTGAAGGCATTTCGTGCAACTCATTGCCTGTCTGATGATTACTGCAGAAGTGACAGAAGTAGAAAGTTAAATATGCTTCTTGGCTCTTGCAGACATGGCAAGTGGTTTTCAGAAGCCCTAGAGCTTCCCCTGAACACAGCGGTCATTTCAACCGCTCATTCTAGGTAATTTCCTTAAAAGGATGGGAAAGATGCGAGGCACTGATCAAATTTGGTGCTTTGAAATGTCATAAATTGGAAAGTTCTGAGCCTACTGCAGATCCCACATCAGATTCTTTTTAATCATACGAGCTTTATCTTCCATCCCAAATTTCTGACTCAACCCTCTAAGTCACGTATTCTGGCTGTTAATTCATAATTTTTGAGAGCAACCGACCTTGGACTGTTATTCAGAGCATAAGTTTTTGACATGAACTTCACATCACTTAGGGAAAACCTGCTTTGGAATCCTCAGCATCTCTACTTTGACATGGTGCTGATCACCATTTAAGCCCCTCAAAATTCTTTTCTTCTCCATTAAGCCTCAAGTGTGTTTTCAAAGTCCTGTGCTAGCGTTTTTTTAACCGACTCTGGTCTCCGATTCCAGTCGTCACCCTGTATGACTGTAATAAGTTATTATAACAGCTGTGAGTGTGAGAAAAGGCTTTCACCACCATGGAACTTGCATTTGCAGTGCAAAAACTCATACATTTTTGGCTGCATTCCTCTAGCAGTGAAAACATCATTATTAGAGCATAAGCGAAATGATACCTTCATGCATCGAGTTTCCTACAACCCCCCAAATTGAAATTACCTACCAAAGTCCAAAATTCTCGAGGATAATTTTCCCCAGGTAATTTTATGCCTGTCAGCGGAGTTTGATGAGTTTAACCGATAAAAATGCCTCCATTTGAAGTAGAAAACAAAACCCTGGATGGCGAACTGTGACCGGATGATGCCTGCAACCGGAGACTCGGGGTCGTGAGGAGCTGATTTGGGTACCATTGGACTTCTAAGTTCTCGACGTCAACACAAATTATCAGTAATCGACTCAGCAACCAGCTAATGTTTACTTACTTCACCTAAGTCTCTATACTCTGTCTCAAACTCTAGGCTCTACTGACGCTCTGATGTGGTGCAGAAAGAGAGTGAAAGCAGATGATTGAAGCTGCCACAGATGCCAGATGCTTCTAAGCGCGTCTAGACAAATTCTTGATGAGTTTCCTGCGTGGCAACTGTTGACATTAGACTAAATTCTATTTTGGGCACTGCAAGTTCTGTCCCAGGACAGGAACCTTTACAGTAGCACAAGTTGGAGAGTACTGAAATCTGGCTGTGGACTTCACAGACGTAGATCATTGAGAGTGATCTGGATGAAGTTGTGCATGGGACATGCACTTGTTCTTGTCAAGATCTTCACTGTGTGACAAGTGGACAATGGTCACAACTTTCTTAATGTTGCTGTTGTCACTTATGCATGGAGCCCAAATTTGAGTGCAGGTCAGGGGGGGACATCAGGGGTGCCACACGTTCCTTCATCAGGTCTTAATGTTCCCTGGTCTGAATTGGGGCGCCACCATCATATCCATGTATGCAATACAGGGTGTAACAGCCAAAATGTCCCTGAGTCTCTCACTCTCTGGCCACACCTGGGTGATGGAGTCTCTTGTTGTTCGAGTCATTTTCTTCCTTCGACGCTTTGACTCTCGGGCCGAGTTGAGGAGACTCCATCACCCAGGTGTGGCCAGAGGTTGAGAGACTCAGTCACATTTTGGCTGTTACACCCTTGCATATGTAGTAAGTGACCTTGTCAACCACCAGTGTTCATCACGTGTCTGCTATAATATACACCCGTTACTCCCGTCACGTACGTACGTACATCACTTTCCCTGTGTCCCCCATGCTGAGCATGGAGTTCAGGCTGGTGTCAGTGAAGGACTCCCTCCTCGACGTGAAGCGCAGCACGCACAAGTGGACCGCACCAAGTTGCTCGAATCCACCCACTGGCGTCAGAGAAGTGAGCTTGCTATATTCCACCCATCAGAAGTGTTTGCATGGCTGCACTGCAACTTGAACCAAGTTCCGAGCAACTTTTTTGAGCACCAAAATGGCCGACGACGTGTGACTGTCACACTGGGTACTTTTGCCTCGTCATCGAGGAATGCAAGCTCAGAATGACACAATGTTGATTATTTGATATTTTGCCTCATTGCCAAGGCACTTTCAAAAATAGCTGTATCACTGTTTACTGCATGCGCGTGAAGAAGCGCTTTATTTTCCAAGTTTTCAATCATCAAGTTCAGAGGATTTCGATCATTAAAGGAGGAAAATTAGGGGCAATTACGTGCATGCAATTTGTCATTTGACGAAAGATTTTTACTGTCTTTTCTGTCGCTCCCTCCCTTTCCTTCCTCCCTCCGGCTCGGCTCGACTCGGCCCGGCCCGACCAGGCCTGGCTCTTCTTCTTCCCGCCTCTCCCTCCCTCCTCAGCAGTACAAAAACTAGGAAAAACACTTTATTTTCGCCTCTGAACTGGAAAATATAAGTGTATATTTTCTGATTTTGACGAAAATAAAGTGGTTTCGCATTTTTGGCTCGCAGTAAATAAGACTGGACAGTAAAGAAAAAAATCTGACGTAAAACAATAAGTGTGAGAAAAAAAAACTCCAAGTCGAAGATCAACAAAATAAAACTTTTGTCAACATTTATGCATAGAAATATACTAACTTCTTCTGAGTTTTATATGCGCTATTACATGTGTGACCGGTGCGCAACCGTCACAAAGTTAGTTCAATGTCCACCCTGTTTGCAAAAGGCACAAAAAGTTAAGCAGTTCCAAGCAATGCTTGGTTTAAGTGCGCTCTATGTCTGGGTGACGCCCCAGGAAAAATGGTTGCCATGATTTTTCATAGCCATTAGGTAGGTGGAACCTAATGTCACCAAGTTTGGCATGTTTATGAGTGATTCCAAGGGAATGCAAGGGCCAAATAGGTGCCCAGTGTGGCAGTCACACCCCATTGGAGGGAACAGGGTTGAGACCCCATGAATGACAGCAACTACATCATCTTCATCACGTCACAACAACAATCTCTGCCCCCAACTCTGACCTTTTGCCACACAAAGGGAAGTGACTTCACCAAGATCACAGTAGATCTTCACTAAAACACTTAACCAATAAGTTTGTCCTCTGATGGGGGGAGGGGGGGGACAGAACCATGACAATGAGATTTCATAGGGAATTGAAAAATTCTTCTCAAATTGTGAGAAGGTTTAGGGAAAAAATGGTAATAAAGATGAAAAACGTCAAGAAATCCAATTTCCTTGACCTAAACTGCTAAAAGCTATTGCCAAGGGATTTTTGGCACTTAACTGATCAACCACTATTGAATGTTCATTATAAGGAGGACTTTTCTCACAAGGAAAGAATGATGAAAAGTCTGGTTATCACATTGTATGGCTCCAGTGATGGCAGCTCAGAAAGGGCAAATTGTTGCATCACTAAAAGTTGATGGTAGGGGAGTCACTTCCCTTCAAGAAGGAATAGTGAAGAGTATTATTGTTGTCACATTTTAGAGGCTTAGACTGTTGCTTCACTGAGGCCAGTTCTTACTTTCTCCTAAACACGCATGCTGAACGTGGGCAAGATCGACGATGGCTGCTGCCAAGTTGTCTGGCCATCTCGTGGCTGCCAAGTGGCAACTCTGGAGCAGAGTGGTGGCATCTCTTCGTCACCCAGGAATCATCAAGCTGCCCTGATTAAAACCTCCAGACATCAATCCATCGACTGGTGACAAAACAATTGCACTGAGACCAAGCAAAAAGATACTTTGCAATGGCGAAGGTGTTCACGGCGACGATGGCCATGGGCACCTGGCACATGGAGAATCTTCCATCGACGGCCAAGACGCCAGCAAATAGAATTTCATTATGATAGCAGTGTCAATACTTCCGAATGACAACTTGCTCCCCCCCAACTTGGCAGCCGAGCAGACTGATGATTGGCACTGGCACCCCATGGCTATCGAGAGCGACACTTGTAAGCTCACTCTGTGGATGAACGAGTATCTCAACAATTCCGCCATGTTGTCCTTGCTGCTCGGCACTTTTTTGACCGTCCAGAAGCGTTGCCACAGATGATCCCGGTGAAGGAGGACGTGCAAGGTGCCGTCCTCGCTCACGCAGTCACACAGAAGGGAGTGTTTAAACTGACCGCAGATAGCATTAATGACAACTTAATTAACAGCGATTAGCAGAGCACTGAGAAGAATTTATTCTTTTTCTCCATGATGATGATGATGATGTGTTTAGCAAAAATAGGATGATGAGAAATAAAGTGTTCCGTACTAACTCAGCGTGTCTCACTGCAATTGAATTCCCCTGTGACCTGAGCAAGAAGAGCAGCAACTCCTGCGAGGCTTAGTACAAGTTGTTGCTATGCTGTTATTATGAGTGGCGCAGCAATGAGAGGAGAACCTATTTCCTGTTGGCCGCTGAATGCATAAAGTGACGCAATGTACGTAGCTTATTATTACACGGTATTATACGTATTACACTGTGGAAGTTATTATTGCAGCTTGCTCTCTGCGCGCTGCAATAATACACACATTCGCACGCTGTAGCAGAAGATTAGGTTGTGCCATGGCAGAAAAGCTCTGATCGGTCTGACAGTTGGCATGAGAGCCTCATTGTGTGCTCTACCTCCTTTCAGGAGTGGTCGCTGGTGCCAATGCTGCTCTTCTCCGAGGAGGCGTTGGAGGCTGACACGGTCTCAGTCATGTCGGACACTTCCTCTCATCGGGGATTTGTTGAATCCAGACCCTACTGTAGCGTCACTGTACCTTGCCTCCAAGCCTGACTTCGGCGTGGAGCTGGAGTCCGCCAACGTCAGTCAGAGGACGACGGCGCCGTCACGTGGACACGTGCGTGTTGCGGTGCGTGCGGTGCACGCCAGCGCAGCCAACCGTGACTCGGTCGGTGGTCAAAAGTCATCGCTCTCTCGCTACCTGCTCATGTATGCACTGGTGACATAATAAGGGCACCCGTATGAAGTGGCTGCTGCCAGCGGGTTCAATGTAGTGCACACACTAATGAGTTCACTCCGGGAAACCGACGACGGTGAGAAGGGGGCGAAGTCACGCAGGTGTTCGCGGCCTCACTCGGGTGACAGGAGAGGGACGCCCACAGGGTCGGGACGGGCACGGGGATCGCGATCCAGCTGTTCACCTTTCGAGAATTGGCACTCTTTGACACGAACAAAAGAAGTCATTCTGTCCGGTCGAGTGCGCTTCCACTGGTACAGGGTGCCAACGGTGAAAAGTGACAAAACGAACTGCAAATCAAGTACTTCAGATCACTCTACTCATGACATTGGTAACGCTTCATATCAGTGTCGAGCAGTGCAAAAGAATCAGACATTTCTGTCGTCATCTTGAAAGGGGCCTTGAACAGTCGACCTTTGGATAAATTCTTTTGTCATCTGAATGAGTAAACGTCCATAAACATTGGAAAAGTACATTCCTGGCTCCATCTTTATGCATACATCATCTATATATCATATTAGGCTAGTTCGAAAATGGTCATTTTGGTTTTGGGGGGTGGAAAATTGGCGTTAGACACTGTTATAGCTGGTAAACGTCACTTGTGGACGATGCAAGACACCGTACGGAATCAAAGTGATGTTCTGAAGCATAGGTTGTCCTTTTCAAGTTTGGTTGTATTGTGCAAAATTGATTGACCCTAAGGCATGGGTGCACATCGGTTCAGTTTTAAAGGACCTTCTTAGCTGTCCATAGAGGGGTGAACCACTTCTGTAGCTCCACCTCGTTTCTAAAGACAGGGCTGACAAAAAGAAGTATCTGTGACCCTTACAGTATGGTATAAAAGTTCCATCATAGTAAGAAGCCCTTAGAAGAACAAAGCATTTGCACAAGAATGCAATAGTTCTGCCAAAAGGCCCCAAATTACCTGTCTCCCCCCAGGGTCAAAACTACCTCATCCTTAGCAGCATCACCGAGTACAACCTCTGTAAAATGTTGGTGACAAATGTGCAAAAGCTGATCCATAAAAGCCTGCCAATTTTTGGCCCAACTTTGCGATGCCTACACAGGGACTGCGTGCGTGCGTGTGGTCGCGTGCGTACGCGTGTGTGGATGTGGGCGTGCGCGCGTGCGCGCCGAGGCCAGAGTGCAGAGCTGACTCGAGCAGGAGTCGAAGAAGCTCGATGGAGTCGGCGGCGGCCGCGAAGTCTCTGCTTCGGACTCATTTCTAAGAGAAGAAGAAGTAGAAGTAGAAGAAGAGGAAGCCAAAGACAAGAAGAAAGGTCAGTTTGTCATTCAGCCAGGAGTGGAGAGAAAGGAGGAAGAAGGATGATCCGCCTGACGCTGCTGGCAGCCTTCGTGTTGGCCAAGAGGGACGACGTGCACGCAGTGGCGGAGTGCGTGTGTGAGTAGAGGCCCGATCTACCGGGTGCTTCTGAATTGGCTGATCCCGGAAATGGAGGCACTTTGATTGGCGCCAACTGGAGGTAGAAGTGGTCAGACACCTGGAAAGAAGTGGCCCTGACGGAGGAGGTCAAGTCGGATGCTTTGCT
>JAAUXU010169962.1_pt1 | contig 13543 bp, 16 predicted proteins | sample 7278151 | NCBI WGS metagenome assembly JAAUXU01 (sample SAMN14350113, study PRJNA611818) | marine sediment metagenome | isolation source: surface marine sediment (1.8m) | place: French Polynesia: Moorea | collected 2018-08 | reverse complement strand
TGTCACAGGGCTGTCAAAATCTGAGCACCTTGTTATCTACTGAACTTATGTCGCAAAACCTTCTTTACCATTTGGCATTAGGTAACAAACCTAAGATGCCCTCAGTTAAATTCAAAAATGTTCATTTGTTGATCTAGCCTAAGTGTTACAATGCTCGTACGCTTTCTATGCTGCTACAATACATCCTAGGCTGACCCCTATGCTTTAGGGGTCTCGCTGATGGCCCCTTGAATTCTGGCAGCACAAAAACTACAGCTGTGACTCCCCCCACAGCACTAAAAGACAGTCAACTGGAGAGGGAGGCATACAGGTGGGACTGAAGAGCTTGCTTTTTGAGGGGGTAAAAGTTGGTGAAACCAATTGAACTTTTAAGACCGGTGCATGATTCCCAGCCCCTTCCCCCCATGTCTCCCAGGAGTCCCTAGGGGGCCCTCCCCGGGCGTACCAGCATGCCATACACCCTTGTTAGCGAGGGGAGATTGCAAAAAGTATGAAAAAAGAACAGTGGATGAATCTGTAGTATCCAAATTTTGTTCTTTTTTGACACGGCATCTGCATCCATTGCTCTGCACTGAATTTTCACAACCTCTCATCTCAAACGGAGGTGTTTGGCATGCTTGTGCGCCCATACGAGGGGAGTCAGTTTGACCCCTAGGGAGAGGTGGAATGGGGGGTCTGCAACCCTCCTTTCATTCGTCAGAAAGGTCTGGCAGACACCCCCTCTCGCAAGATAAGTGTCACCCTCTCGCACCCTGTCGCGCTTTTTGGGACCCGGGGAGTGAATCCCCGTGGAAATGATGAGCCTGCGACTGTGATTGTGTCATGAAAATTTCAGTCAATTTCATCAACGTTTCTTCCTGAAAAGTCAAATTTACATCCTCTTTGTACTGCTGCCCCTTCCAGTTGGTCTCATTTTGAGCTCTGTAACACCAGAATGGGGCGCTCTGACGTTGAACATCTGTACTCAACATTGTGCCCAAGTATCACATTTATGTGCTCCACCTCAAAATTCCACCTCAAGACGCTTCACTGTAGCGCATGAGGTGATGTCAAATTCTTTACGCCAAGGACTGTACTCCATAAGTGTGCATGCTCAAGTTGGTCTAGTTATATATAACACGTCCTGGATCCGTGGAGAGTTCTGTTGTCCTACGGAAGACCTCAAAACGCATTGTGATGACGAGGCTGTGCCAATAGCCAAATCAGCAAATTTGGTTGGAAACTCACCGAATCCTGTTATCTTGCCAACTCTGTGCCGTACGCGTTTGCTGTGGCGCTCTCGCCGCCGGCCCCCTCCACGTTGCTGCTGCGATTGGGGCTAGAGCGAAAGATAATGAAATGTTCTTCCACAACCCAATTGACAATGGGGATTTTCTGCTCCTCTGTCAAGTGATCTTCCACTAGCTTCATCACGCAGTTGGACGTCTTTCTTTACACCGAAGCTTAACGTTGAATGCTACATTGAACTCTCAATGGCACTTTCTCGCCAATGGGCTCTTGGGCTCGGTCTCTAACCGCCCATACTCAGATCTGGAAACTCATCTCTAACAGGAAGTAATCGGTGCGAGGGCCTCCGAAGAATCTGACGCAAGATGGCGCCCTAAGTCGGCGGCAGCAACGAAGCTTCCAGGGGCCTCCACTTTCCCCACGACAGATGAGGCCATCTGTGGGGTCCTCTTCTCTCCAACAGAGTTGACACGAAAATACTGCACTGACACTCCGTGGAAAAGTGACGAATAGAACGAATATCCGACACCGTCTCCAAACAACCTTTTTTTAAAGGAAGTTTGCTGGTCTCTGATGTGAGTGATCTTACAGAAGTCAGGGGTCGACTGGGTAGGAATAGCCGAAATGAGTGGTTTTCATGGTGTCAGCACTTTTGCAACAATGGATGAATTCTCACCCGTCCAGTCTAATCGTGTGTCGTCTCATGGCTAAGAGGGGTTCAAACCTAGAGTCACTTGGATCACATTTGTTCTATTCTTATTTAGTCGAAATTAGTTTCATGTTGGAAGTGTGACATAATGTCAATTCCCGGGTCAACTTTGGTTTTTGCATCACCATATGAATTAGCTCCATTTAGCGACAGTATACACTATAAATGATGATATTCACGCGAGCGCAGTGATAGGTCTTTGGCCTTCGTAGACAAAAGCGCGATGCGACCATCCCACCCCTACAATTAAGGACCCCTTAGGCTGCAGTCACACGTGCGCTTTTGCACTGATGATGATGCGTACTCCAGGATGTCTGTGTTTTACCCAAAGCCATAAAACCTTTTTCGCAAGGCAAAGCGTTTTTCTAAACTCCTCATTTTGTTCCGTGAGTTTGCTTTTCTGTAGGTAAACAACGATGCATGAAGAAAAGTGGATTTTTCTTCACGCATTTGCCAAGGTGTCAACAGCTTGAAAGAAATAAAAAAGAATAAAAAAGATTATTTTTTAGTATTACTATCACTAAAATACATATTAACTGTGCACTTCTTCACGTTAAAAGTGTGTTTGGGCCTGTTTGTGTTTTTACATATGGGATCCAGTGGTATCTGCGATAAAAACTGCCATCCTCGGAGTCAAACAGCTCAGAAGGCAGCTCTGAAGTCCCACTTTGGGCCACTAAACATGACATTTTTAAAAGCTGAGGCTTGGAGTTGTCCAGGTACTTGTTTGCTGTTTTTGCTGTGCTCCATCCGAAAAATCTCATGAGATCAACACTAAAGGGTGTAACAGCAAAAATGTCACAGTGTCTCTCAATCTCTGGCCACGCCTTGGAATCTCCTAAACTCGGCCAGAGAGTCAAAGCATTCAAGGAAGAAAATGACTCAAATAATTTAACTCTCTGGTCAAGTTTAGGAGACTCCATTACCAAGGCGTGGCCAGAGATTGAGAGACTCAGTAACATTTTTGCTGTTACACTCTTTAATTGCGCCCTCGTTTGCTGCGGCCAGGGTTGAGGTGCAATGAAGTGTGTGTCCTGCAATGCAAATGACATAAAAACATGGAAAACTTTGATATGCCATACATATCTGTGTATTCTTCTGGCTTTGCAAAGTTCAGAACTTGAACAATTTCTTTTCCAATATTGGCAATTGTGTTGATTCCCACTGGTTGCTTTTGAAACTTTTTCCCGATCTTCCCTTGGGTGCCACAAAACAGGTCACCTTCCTTCTTTCCACAGTCCAATTCCACAGCAGACAAGTAGCTCTTGATGATCTCGTCAAATGATGGGATCCCTTCAGGTGCACTGTGAGGTATGAAGAAGCAGCTCTCTTTTTCTTCACCTCTCTACTTTTCATGAGGAAAGGAGACTCTCCCCACATGGTCATTTGGTAAGTAGACAACATCATTGAATGTGAGGTTTTGGAGCTCACAGTTTCGATGTCCCCCCAAAAGGCCAAAAATAGTGATTACCTTTCTGACTAGCTAGTATGGCAAGTTTAAACTTGAGTCACCTAAAGAAGAAGAATTAGTAAAGCAATTAATTAACTTGTGTATCTTTATTACCCATGAAAACTTACCAATGAAATGAAACAGTTCCTTTCTGCCAAATCATCATGCACATTTCCATTGATACCCAGACTCACATGACTTGAGTTGCTCCACAAGTCTTGGCCACTGCTTCAAACTTCTTCCCATTTTCTTGCTCAATCTTGAGCTGAGCATTGAGTACATGCACCAGAGTGTCAAGGCCTTGTAATGAAGTTCATCTTTCAAAAAGATGAAATACTTGCCAAGGTCAATGTCCTCAAAACCTGACTCCTTTGCAGTGTAATTCACATATCATCTCCATGCCTCTTCTTATTTTTCCTCAGACTTTGAAGGCCTCTAGGACTGCATGATTTCATCCATGATTTAAAGAGGAACGGAAGAAGCTGTTGCTCTTCCTTCATGACTGCGGTCTTCTCTCACAGTTCACAAATTAGTAAATGCCAAAAATATCTTACTTTTATTTATTTAGAATGTTTCTTTTGGGGTTGAGCTAGAATCCTTTGCCTTGCAAAAAGAAATCATGTGCCTGCCATGGTTTCGAATTTGGCGTGCAAAAAGTGGCTTTCAACTTGGCAATTCTAAAAAATGCTACCAAAGTCCAGAGATAAGCAGCTTTACTTGTGAACAGGGGGCAACTCATGGTTCACACTCATTGCCCCCTGTTCACTCGTAAAGCTGCTCATCTCTGGACTTTAGTAGCATTTCTTCTCTTGCCTTGCAGAAAACCTCTTATTGCCTGCCAAATCTGAAACCATAGCAAGCACAAAATTCTATTTACATACCGGGGGCACAGAAAGTCGTGGTGCATAACAAATCGAAAACTGACTAGGCCCATGGTGTTGATCAGGATGAAGTTGTACTAAAATGTCTTTAATATAAGTTCAAGTTTATTGTTCCTATTTTCTTATTTTTCAAATGCCCCACCCTCAGCAGCCAAGACGGCCTGGACCTGCCTCCTGAAGGTCCTGCAGCAGTTGCTGATGTAGGCGATGGTCATGGCAGCCCACTCCTGGTCCACAGTGACCTTCAGGCTGTCAATATTTGGGTGAGGGATGGCACAGGCTTTACTCTCCACATGTGCCCAGATGCTGAAGTCCAAGGGATTCAGGTTCAGCGAGTTAGGCGGCCAAAGCTTCTTTGACCAGAATCCCTCGGACCCCAGCCTCCTCTCGAGGTATGCTTGGATGTTCTTGCTGGTGTGGCAAGGAGCCCCGTCTGTAGTCCAGATATACCCCCCCTCGGCCATACATGGCATCCAAGACCGGGAACACTTTCCTTGACAGGATGTTCTTGTACGTCGTCCCATCCTTGATGCCCTTGATCCAGATGGGAGGAAGTGCCTGGCCATCCAAGCAAACTGCCCCTAACATCATGGCCTTTGATGGGTGCTTGGACCTGCCCACACACTTGATCTCGGCTGCTGCATCCTTCACTGAGGTGGCTATGTATCTGCTGTTGCACCTGTTCACATGCTTGTCCACATGGAAGTCCTTCTCATCCAAAAACACTAGCACTTTGCCATCACGTCCCTCCTTGAAGAAGTTGAGGATCTTACGGCCACGTTCAACACGTGTCATGGTGTCGAGGAGTCAAGAGCTGCACTTTTTTCTTTACAAGGCTCTTTAGGCCAAAGTCCTTCTTCACCAGCTCCCTCATCAATGTCTTGGGCATGTTGTGCTCCCTGGCAAGGGCACAGACGCTTGTACTGGGGTTGGTCTCAATTGCGGCCACCACAACCTCCTTCTTGGCCTCAGTTCTGGTTGTGCATGGTCTCCTGATCCTCTTACCCTCGGCAATCGACCCTGTGGCTTCGTACTTCTGAGCCTGGTCATGGTGTTCTGGTGCATGCAGAAGCAGTCCGCAATATTGTTCACTCGATCACTGGCCAAAATCTGCTTGAGAATTCTTTGGTTGAGGTCCGACATATTGCTGCTGCTCTGTAATGCTTGGTTTGATTGGGCTGTTTAGCATGCCAAACAAAAGCTAGTAATCAGCTGAGTCAATCATGTAAATCTCAGTTTTTTGGCACAAAATTCAAACGTGCCATGAGTGATCAAAGTCATGCACTGTGACTTTCTGCGCACCCGGTATTAGGCTAGGTTGAAAATTGGAACTCCCCGTGGGTGCCCAAAATTTGTGACTGCATACCATTTGAAGACTTTGTAGTCAAATAAAAGTGAAAAAAAGGAGTTTTAGCTATGCCCAAATGCATTTAAAGTTGCATAATACTGTAAAATAAGTTGAATTTTTTTCTTCTGGACTTGCTGTAAAATATTTTTCTGACAAACTGGATCATGTCAGCATTTTGGTCAGTGATTTTCACCCAGTTTGGCTGCTTCTGACAGCCACCAGAGCTGAAATTTACTTTCACAGTAAATTTACTACAGTGGCTTACAACATAAATTTCAAATCAAGGGGGGAATAGGTAAACACAATTTGTTTCAAAAGTATTTGATATTTGACTACATCTTCATCTTTTGAGCCCATGTAACAAACCCAGCCGCTGTCAGTGAATTTCCCAAGTTGAACCCTTTTCGACCTAGCCTATTACATATATACATACTTACATTGTATACATTGTGGAGAACAAAAAACTACACAGTTCCTCTAATTTCATCAGTTTTCCTACCTCAGGGTACGTGCAGGAAGCAAAGCAAAACAAGCAGAAAAGAAACAAAACATTCCAAAATGGATGCAACAGGAACTGCGGCCTTTTTTGTGCCTCGTCCCCTTACCCATGGATCTACAGCTCGCAGGTATGCGCCCCAAGCAGTATTGTTTCAGCGTGGACCAATTTTTTTATTAGTTCTAAGAGGCGTCTATGGCACCAGCAGTGACGGGTTAGATGACTGGTCTAAAATTCATCAGAGATTTTGTGCTGATCTTTTGGGGTGCATGGACACTGCAAGTGCAGTGGACGATACCAGACTGCCGCTACGACTTTTCTAATAAGTCTTCTGGCTCCTGTATTGGAGGGAATCCTAGCTTAAGGAGATTTCTTTTAGTCTTCTTTCTTAATCTTTTGATCTGGCAAATAAGACCTGGCAATAAATACAAATAAAGTAAGAAAAGGAGGTGCCTAGCTAAAGATGCTGTTAAGCATGGTAGGTACTTATTTATGCCCAAAACTGGAGAAGCTCTTGAAGCTTTGTCACGTCACATAAGAATGATTTGCAAGTGCAGTGCACTTTCCATTTGGTCAAGCTTTCCAAATTTTTGAGGGTTTTTCTTGGAGGTTTTGTATAAAGTCTGCAAACCCTCAGTTGTTGGCTTTTTGACTATCATGAAGTACAGCTGTACATGAAATGTTTACTTAAGTTTACTTAATTTAATGTTTACTCTTTCTTCGCTTAAGCACCGGATTGGTGTGGAACTGAATAAGGAGAATCGGAAAGGGAAAAAAAAGACATCCCTGATACTCATTAATAAGAATCGTCCGCGTGACAACAGCCTTAACCAAGTCAAGTCTTCCCCGTCGCCGGTCAAGATGGTGCTGCACCCACCCTATTCACCGGATTCAGCTCCCGGCGACTTCGTGTTTTCACAAATGGAAAAACATGGGTGGAGGCCACCGTGACGACGGGGAAGAGGCTAAGAGAGGTCTCTGATGGGCGTTCAACACTCGGTCGAGAGGGTGATTATGTCAAAATGTCGAAGCATTTTTTCCGCAGTGGAGGCCCCTTGGTGCAGCAGCCTCAGAAAACCTAGTGCAGTAACCGAGCTGGTTCTTATGGCGATCTATATTTCGGAAATGAGTGTTAATCGCATGTTAAGACTCCAAAAACGGTTTAAGACTCACTTGTCACAGGATCTCCCAATGTTTGATTCACAGGATCACGTTCTTCTCCGCTTCTTTTCCAAACTGCAACAACTGAGCAGAGCCAAGAGCTGGAACAGAAAGGCCTCTGCGAATCATGGAGATGGGTCGAATCGTGCACGAATCATGATTTGGATTCATGATTCAATTCAGGAATCCTCCTTAGAGGATTCGAGTCATGATTCTTGATTCACTGAATCTATAGTTCAAACTTCACATTATTCAAATTCTGAGCCCGCTGCTGACAAAATCTGGTCCCCACCCACCCATCATTGCGTTACTGTGAGGTCAATGATCGGTTAGAAGATAGCACACTTGAGCGTCAAGAATGCCGCTAACATGAGATTTATCATTTGTGTTGAAATGCTGATGCGTCAAAGGAATGCTTGTTTGCCTCAAAGAAACAAGGATGTTTGAGTTGAATTGAGCAAGAATTTGCTCTTTTGCTGCGTGCGTTCCTTATGAATCCTTTATTTTGCCCAAATGATTTTTGGCAAAATTCTTTTTTTGGTCAAAGTGATTCATTTGTCGATTCACTAATCATCAGAATCGAGGATTCTCCTGTGAAGAGGTCCTCGTATTGTTTGAGTCCAGTGTCCAGAAATGTGTTCAACAGCTACATTATCCGAAGACACGTTCAGCCGACTCAGCATCAGTTCAAAGAAAGAATCCTCAAGCCAATGACGACCTGGCGGCACTTTTTGAAAAGCCCTCTTAGCAGCAGCTGCAAGAGTCGCCAGTCATCCAAAAGGACTTCTGCCTGCACTTGACCATTAAATGTCTACAGGTACTTCAGCCAGAGGAATTGAAGCAGCTTCCTTGACCTCAAGGGTGAGTCGATCAATTTTACTTCTTCGGAAAAGCATCAGCCCGTAGCTATTTCTGTAGAAACAAGAAGCACGTTCGACCTTTGAGGTCGCTAATTAGCAAAGAAAAAAAGGCCTAATTCATTGTCGACAGGTTGGACAGGACCGCCAGCCAACTATCAAGTAGAGCCCTGCGTACAGCATGAGATAAAAAAAAGACATGCGACACATTTGTCTCCAGCATCCGTTGTACAGTCGTCGAAGGTGTGATTTGCGGTTCACTCCTGAAGGGACCGTCTGTTTTTTTTCCTGGCTCACACTGTACAAAACCTCTGATGGGAGCTGCTATCGAGAAAAAAACTGGCGCTATAGGACCTCTGCCCTCTCAGGCAGATTAAAGCATTACAGCACGCCAGAAAGAGCAAAGGATACGTAGACTCTTGGCGCCTAAGATTGTTGGTCTCGCCCTGCCTCCTTCCCTTGACAGTTCACCTGTCAAAATCATGATTTTAAAAACCTATCACTGAGGCTCCTTTTACTCACCTCCATCAAATGTGACGGCAAATCACAAGGGTTGGCGGCTCTTACGCCTCGCTTATTTGCTTCTTTGTTCATCCAAGGTTCTGGCAACCTTGTTGCGTTTTTACGCACCTTGTGCGTGTGTCAGTATGACCGAGCTGGAGGAAAAGCAGTGCGCAACAAAAATGGTCAGATACCTAAAATTTGCTCAGATGCTACAAATTTCATGGAACATCATGTGTGCCTATGCAACGGCCACACTTGACTTGGTCTTGGACCAGCTTGGACTCATCCACGGGACTCTTGCTACTAATATTAACTGTAACAAAAAGGTCAGATGTACATCATGAAACATGTATCATGAAATTTGAAGCATCTGACTCAAAGTTAGGAACAAATTTTAGGTGGGTGACCTTTTCCGTTGCTCACTGCAGTTCTGCTCGACGGGTCACTTATTGGTGTCACTCGCGCTCCAGCAAAAAAAAACCGGAGCATTTATTTGAGGATTACAAATTGACCAGGACTCAATCGCAGCCATACTGTACATACTGCGTACATGATCCGTCGAGTTGACTGCACGACACAACGTTCGATGTTTTATTTCCGATCCTACAACATCTTAACAACAAAGCTGCCGATGGATACACACACTGTGTAATTGCACGTATGAGGAAGGGTAAGATATATCATGTTAAGTTAGTTCTATTTCTGATCCCTTGACATCTTTAACAACAGAGGTGCCGATGATACAGAACGAAGCTAAACCTTAAAACTGAGAGGACTAAGAAGAATTATGGTAGCTAACAGGAAGGAGAAATTCTTCAATGAGAGTAGATGACTTTGTACGGTGTATGAGACAAAGAGACAACTTAAACCATTGCAGTTATTGCTGCCGAATAAAGAGATCTAAGCCAGAAATAGTGGCTGTTTCACCTACATACGTGTTTCATCAATGGTTTTTGACTGCGCCTTGGCTAATATTAGTCGCATATTATCTCTGGCATGCGCTTGATCTAGGACTTTTGTTTGGGCTTTTGCTAATATTTGTCGCATCGTATCTCTCACTTTCAGCAATTTGTTCCATATGGGATTCTCGTTCAGTTTCTCCAGACTATCCGAATACCTCTCCACAAATTTCATTAGTTTCGCATCCCACATGTCTATCGCCTTCCTCATCTGCTGCAACTCTTGCATGACTCCCGGTGACGGCGATCCGGAGGAAGCGTCCGCGCCCACGTGGAGGGATTCTCCTCCCGGTGGCAGCCTCTTGATATTGCTCCGTCTCTTCAGGTAGTAGTAGCTTCTCAGATCCCGAGATGGATACCCCCGCGCGGACCTTATCCGGTCTGCATCTCCTCGGGGCGAAGAGTGGTAGAGCCTCTTGTCCCGGCGAGCCAACTTTTCCTTCCACTTTGATCCGGGCAAAAAGAGATGGACGGGGCTGAGCGGCTGGAAGCCGCCGCCGATCCCTTTGTAGCCGCCACCGCCGTCATCGCCACCATCGCCGAAGCTGTGACCGAAGCCATCAGGGTCGGCTGCAGCAGCCGCAGTGTTGGCGTATCGGGAGACGAACGCCTGGAAAAATTTGAGGAACTCACTATAGTACATGTCGTAGAGCTATTTATGCATCGCATGGAGATGTACCGTATTCGTCAGAAAAATGGTCGTCCGGGATCACGCTAACGAAATAGCCATCACCGCATTTTTCTCTGCACACACTCGGTGCTAGGGCGACGATGCTCTCTTCTTGCTCAAGCTTCATCAGTACGAATATCCGATGTCACATCACTTCTCGTACGTTCTTACTTACATTGCATTATAAACTTATTCGACAGTTTCTTCCATAAAAAGTTATTCAACTCCAAGAAGTGTGAATTGGGATAAAAATCTCCTTGAGAGCAAAATCTCCTGTTTCAGGGGTTGTGCATGTATCTCACCAATTCATACCGTGTTTTTTACACTTCAGAGTGATCAAAACAAACTGTAACTTTTTAAGAGGCAAATACCCTTTAGGGTATTCATGGGCATTGCTCAGTTGTTCAAGGCATATTATGAAACTGACGAATGCACTTTTTACATGACATTTGTTAATGTTTCTAGGGCTCGACATGACTGCCATTCACGGCCAACGGCTTCTCCATCCTCTTGAAAGCAGACGCGAATGTACACAAAATTTTCATCCCAGTGAACAGACCTGTCCCAGTTGCTTGGTGGATATCAAAAGGTGCTGTTTGTACACTATTTCCCCCAAAAGTCCTGGTGATTGAGCGCATTCTCTGAAGATTCTTTTCTCCTCACTGTGGGTGAACGGGAAATAACTGCATTGCGTCATATTGGCTTACATAGTCAGGTCAAAGTTCACTTCCTTTTTTGTCAGCAATCGAAGACTCTGGTACCCCCAGAACAATCAAAAAACTGCATTGTCCCAAAACTAAAATTCGCATTTTCGTAAGCACAGAGTTCGTGTATACTTGAATAAGCCTGAGAACCTAGTAAAGCAGTGGTGAATGTTGTTTGATGCGTTGCGGTCGTTTCATATTTCACATAGGGAACGATAGGTGGCGATGCAGTCGTTCTTTAGCCAACAGGTCCAATAAAGGGACGTTCATTACATGAGTTTGATCCTCAGTGGTGTCAATGCTCGTCTTTGTCTCTGTCGTACGAGAAAGTTATTCTGGTAGAAACAATAACAAAAGTGATTGGGCACATGAGAGATCGTTATTACGAATTATTCTGGGTTCTTCCCTAGAAATTTATCAATCAGCGTTAGCCTGTGGTACGAACAACTCTTTTCCAAGAAGTCAGCGCAGTGCAGTCATACGTTCAGCCTCGCCATCTGGACTCCAAAGTGGTGAGGAGGTATCACGGACACGTACAGTGTGGGTACTATTGAGCTTTTCACTCCAAAGCGTTTTAACTCCAACATCTGAATTAATAATCAGAAATTCAGTAATGAATGCAGCTCTTGATTAAGCTTTGGCAACAAATTTGTCAGTGTGGTGTCCATAGCAAGAACGTGCATCAAGGTTGCAGTGCCAAGGCTGCCACTTCAGCAAGGTGGCAAGAAAAAGGCGAACCAATTGTCCTATGCAACGCTAATAAAGCGGACTTCCAGACTTATGTGACTCCTTAAAGTTGATATTTCGGAAATGTGGCAGTGAACCGTTTCAACAGTATTTTAAAAATGTCCTTTTGAGTGATTTGCTTCATAAATTTCATGCCCTTAAAGTTTGGAGTCTCTAGTTTTGCCTCATTCTGCTTGGTCTGAGTGTCAGTGCATGTCGTGGGTATAAAAAGGCCGTGTCAAATACCCCCCATTCTATAGCGGCTGACTAACTGGCTTTGTTCAGGATGAAATTGAGCTGTGTTGCTGTGTCAGTGGCTCATAAGGCATGCATCAATATTAAAGGTAAATAATGTCACAGTAATGTTTACAGATTGTACAGTGTGCAGTTCGTTGTATGAGCTGCCCGCACGGCCAGGAGATGCTACAATGGGTGCCACTTACAGTCAGAGCTTTTGTATCTGGAAGTTTTATGGCAATGACAGCAAAATTCTTACACTCGACAATCCATGAAAATGTTGCCGCACATCGTCTCGAGAGAATTTATAGCTTTCGCCCAGAAGTTTTTTATAATCCTCCGAGATTTTAGTCTCGAAAGTTGACTTTCCCGACAGTTTCGATCTGATACAGTCTGAGTAGTCTGTCTCAAGGGAACCTTGGTCTTCCACGCCAGCTTGGAGTGATGACGATGACCAAAATGTTAATAGAGCGACTGACAAAAAAAGTTATCAAGTAAGAATGTTGAACAACAAGATTTAATGATTATAAGCAGATTATCACCGTGACTGAGATGTCTATAAGCCGTTGCTATTGTACAATCAAAAGTAATGCACAAGTACTACATGAGCGACACGTGTACGTGAAATTCTTGATATGTAATAGTCGAGACTGTGAGTTTGACCCCCACAGCGGCGTTGTGTCATTGGATGTGGGCTAGCATAGTTGCAGCTTGCAGCACTGCTATTTTGTCAACCTTTGCATACAGAAGCGTTCTAAAAGGGAGAGACGAACGGGCCAAAAAGTTACATCAAGTATCGTTAAGTGCCATGATTCATGCATCCCACTAAAAAGTTTTGCAGGATGGAGATTCTGCATTATGCATCATATAAGGCAAAGCTCAAAAGTTCAGCAAATGCAAGTTTTCTCTTCATGGGACTCCTTTGAGAGTTTGTCATACGTGCTGGCATCACCGCATAAAGCGCCGGTCTCGAGGGTGACGCTGCCAGCGTCACCCTCGGGACCGGCGAAAGTGACGATATAAACGATGGAAGCGACGACGCCAAATCCTGGTGTTAAAAGAACAACAGCTGTGGGGAAAAATCTCAGACTGGTTAGCAACAGGCCTTGGAATAAAAGGTGCCTGGGCGTAGACTGCTGTTACAGCCATGCTAAATGCACTGAATAAAAGCCATTGAACATCAGTGCAGTGGTATAAGCAGTCTATGACAAAAAAATTGAGTACCGGTACTTCGTGTCGTTCAATCCTCAGGGTATGTAATTTTGGCGCGGAAAATTGCGAGCATACGCTTAACTGACACGTTTTGGGATCCATTACAACGTGAAATCGGTCATCGAGATACTGACGAGACATAAGATTGAGAAGCAGATAGGATCGACTTGGTGACAGGCCCTTTTGACGCTAGAGCGCTCAAAGCGCGGCGATCCCCAGAGGGCACAACGCAGCTCAGACTGATTTTGCACATTCTGCAGTAGTTTTTCCTTGACGAAAAGGCCCAAAGTTTTCGGGGAGGGGGGGGGGGGGCTCCTGCACCCCGCCAGGCCCACCCCCGCGATCCGACCACCCACTGGGCACGCAATGCGGACAAAACCACACAGCCCCTACATTGTGTGC
>JAAUXU010157915.1_pt1 | contig 13546 bp, 13 predicted proteins | sample 7278151 | NCBI WGS metagenome assembly JAAUXU01 (sample SAMN14350113, study PRJNA611818) | marine sediment metagenome | isolation source: surface marine sediment (1.8m) | place: French Polynesia: Moorea | collected 2018-08 | reverse complement strand
TACCACGCTGTTACTTTATTGGAGTCAGAGTGTAACATTCAGCCGGTGTAGTAAAGAAAGATTGTTGTGCAACACCCAGGGCCATGATGGGACTCTCCAGGGTCACCTCTGGTAAGGAACTGCTTTTATGCTCTCCCTAGAAGCTTCCGTACAAAATTGTTACTTGATCCCAAATGTAGACATAATTCCTCATCCCAAACCACTTGTGACATTGTTGAAGGTCAACGTGACCTACAAAAGGGCCCACCCTACTGCACAGGTCATCTATCCCGCGGTTCGTTGTAGCAGCCGGGTAGTCCGGGACAGAATTCCGGACAGTGTAATATGCTGGTCAGCCAATAACAAGCTCACTGGTCCGCCACCGGTCCAACATTTAGCTACAACGTGAGTCCGCGACATCACTTGACATTGATTTGAGTCTGAATAAAAAGTCGGCCGTGGGGAGATCCGTTATTTTGCACGCTGTTGCGTACAAGTTCGACGTTCGACGAAACCCAGAACAAAATTCGAGCTTTTGTGCACCCGAATCCGGGCACTTTGGGCCCCCGTTGCTTCTCCCCCCTTTTTGGGAGGTTCGATTTCATTTCAACTAAGCCGACCTCAATTGTATGTGGAACAATGACTTATTTGGCTCCGATTGAATTGCATTTCCTTGAGGCATCCCACGACCACTCTAGCGTCCCACACATCTTTCTTTAGCTGTCAGGTATCGCAGTCCATCAACAGAGACAAGTGAGACCCGACTGGTGTACTGTACGTGGAGCGTGTATAGATGTGGTGTGCGGGTCGAGGTCGGGTCGGGTCGGACTCGAACCTGGTGGCTCGAGCTGGTCCAAGGCGTATCAGAGTGGGAGATTGTGAAAAGACGTAAACCGCAATCATCAGCATCACAGTCGAGATAATGTTGAATTTCGCATTCACTCAGGCTGCATAATATATTGATGAGACGCTGAGCTCGGGCCTGGCCCAAATTTGTGCAGCGCGCACGTCAAAGTTGGCAGGGAAATAAAGCAGTTGAAGCAAGCAAGAGTCATAAAAGCGGCACGTACAACTAACATAAAGTTTATTGCCAGAATAATTGAGAGAAAAGTTGGTCGTTCTTGTCAAGGCGGTTGGAGTAGACTTTCCTTTTCCCATCCGGGTCGGACCGAGTTACGGAACCCGGGCGGCAGCAAACTTCGATCGGTCGGGGACGGACCGGTCTGGCCACAAAGTGATCCAACCTGCGGTAGTCATGTCTTCTGACCGCGGTCTTCGACCGGCCCGATGAGGCGAAGACGTGCTTCATGCACTCTCTTGTTTTTTTGTTGTTTTGCTTTTTTATACATATCTTTATGGCTTCCGTGCAAATGGTAAAAAGGTAACCGCATTTGAAACTTATTTTTCTTCTACTGACCTGGCAGAAAACGTCTTGGCTATGAGCAAGGAAAAACTATGCATGCATTAGGCTTGTGCCATGTATTGTAATCGAATCGAAAATCCAGATTAATTTCATAATAGATGGCCAAGCTGAGTCCAAAAACAATCGATCATTACCATTGACGAGTTGACAATCCTCTTCTAGTGGTGCAGACAGGCTGTCTGCCGGTCTGCCGGTCTGCCGGTCTGCCGGTCTGCCGGTCTGCCGGTCTGCCGGTCTGCCGGTCTGCCGGTCTGCCGGTCTGCTCCTTAGAAGCCAGTTCAGAAGCAGAGAAAAGCCTTTTCTCTTGGTCTTCTTCTCAATTGGCTTCAGCTAGCGGCTGGGCTATCTCTGAGCACCTGTTCAGTGTCAGTTCTGTGTCAGTCACCTGAACCCAGCTATGCACATGGAAAGTGGCATCACTGGTGCGCCTTCGCTAAAACTTAAAGATCCTGTGAAAAGGTTCCATGTAATGAGTTAAAGAGGTACTAATCCTCTTTGATGTCAATAAATCAAGCACTTAATTGAGGTAAAAACTTCATTGATGATCTGACAGCAATTCCCAGATGTTTATCGAGATTACCAAGACTCGCACTCATCGCACAAGCCCCATATATGTATATCGAGACTGGAGGCGTTTGCACTTGGGATGGGTCAACCATTTGCGTAACACTTGTGCCAAGAAGTCGGAGCCGCCTGAGGTGCCCAACTTACGTCTATGGCCCGTTTTGTCTGGAGGATGCCAATGATGGCTGTGTCGGACAGACGGAGCGGAGGAAGAAGTTGTCAGCCGACACTTGGTCGTCCGCGTCGAACCGGTGCTCGTCGTACGTGTGGCGCGTCGCGATCGGTTCTGCCCCTTTGAACGTGGTCGAACTGATGAAGTCGCGCAGGATTGAACGTCCAAATTTTGCTCTCAATTCTAACCTAGTAATAGTAATGGAGACGGAGAGACACAAGTTGACGTCAGGAATGCTTTGCAAGGCATGAACTAAGTGTAGAAGAGACAATTTCTCACTTTCTCGCGAGACTTTATTCAGCGCTTCCCGGGCCAAAGAGACATAAGGCAGAACTCTTCTGCATGGAACTGACTGCTAAGCGGAGGGTGGTGAGAGCAGTGGAAGTGTTCGGGTGGCTGCTCCACAAGGACTTGAGCGTGGAGAGCGTCTGCACGGAGAAACACGTGACCATTTGCACTTCCTCTCTTTGCGGTGAGAGAAGACAGAGGTGACCTAGATCTGCCGGCCGCAACATGAGAATCAGCCACAGACTCATCTTTCATCTCAGCCCAAGTGATAGAGTTCATTTAATCTAAACATTGTTAAAGAGAAACATCTCATGCCAGCTCTGTATACGGGGCGATCCCAAAGGGGCCGTAAAGTCAATACTGAGCTCCTCTTGAGACGTGCAAAATGAGTTTGTCAAAAGCTGCGCTGCTCTGTGCACTGCATTCGTCGTTTGAAAATCGATGGATTTCATTCAGTGACGCAATGTGTGATGCCTGGAGAAAACCACATTTTTCCTGCGGTGATGAGAGTACCGGATTCTGACAGACTGTAGTCCAGGCAACTAAAAGAAGTCATTTCGTTTGGGAAAACACAATTTTGGTTTCCTTTTTTTTGTTTTTTGCTTATTTTTGTTTTTTTTTTCGACACAAAATTGCTCCCTTGTTGGAATCCGTGGCTCTAGTGGTTCCGACCAGCGTAGCAGAGCGGACGCAGACGTCGCTGCTCGGTGTGGATTTGACGGCAAAAGACACTATGTGGTCAAACTATGAAGAAGTCAAGTCTGCGACAATGAAGATCGCGCGGCTGCCCGACGTTTTTTCTTCGTGGAGAACAACTCGCCAGTGGTTTTCGGTTGTTGCACCAGTCGAACACTTGGTCAATGAGGCGAACAAAGCGCGCTCTGGAGCAGTCGATCCTTGAAACTGTGGAGGCTTCAGATCGTTCTCTGACAGTTCTATGCCATTGGCAGCCAGATGAACAGTCTGGGGTCATTACTATGTTGATCACCTCGACGCTAAATCGAGCTTGCTGTTGAAGTCGATATCTTGAACAACCGCTCGAAGACCTTCGTTCCAGTTCCTGTCTCGCCCATCAACTGCGTCCCCGCCATCATCGCCAAGAGCGGCAAGAATTTCGTCAGATTGGTGTCTTCCCTTCCTGGCGGCCAATTCGCATGATAAATAAGGTAATAAAAATAGGCCGCTGGAAGCCACTAATCGTAGATTAAGGTAAATGAAGCTTCTGAAGGAGGTGTTTTTGTACGATTTACTTTGTGTGCCCTCAAATTTGCATGGTCAAATTGGCTGTCATCCATCGCTGATAAGAACGAGTTACGACATGACTGCCAATGTGTTCTTCTCGTCGCTCGTCGAGCACAGCCAGAGAGGCAACGAGGTGAAGTCGTTGGTCTTCATCGACGATGGATCGGCGATGGTTTCAGTGACCACCGCGAGGCAGACGAATACGGGCTTGAGATGTCCGTCGACTCGATGGAATGACACGAGTTTGCGTGACGTACGGAGAGTTTGTGTCAAATATCGCGTCTTCATATTCTGCGAAATCACTAGATAATTGAGAGTTCGTGCAGTGGCTTCTGCTTAGAACGTCACCCTTGGCTAGAGGCAAAATTGAAGTACCATCCAGAGTGACAGGCGGAATGGCGACTATCCGATGATGCCCTAAGCGGCGGGCACCGCAGTCCGTTCGCCTCGTGGCACAGGGACATATTCATGCCAGCGGAAAAATTACTTGTTCGCAACGAAATGAATAAATTACATGTCTGTAGTGATTGATGACTTGGCGTGTACCAATACTTCCCAAGCAGCACTAATACTTATCCTATGCAGGAATGACCGTACCTAGCCTACTTGCTGGTCTACGACACAGCAAGGAAATTAACTCAGCAACGAATATCATCCCCTCCCCTTACCATAACAGTGAGAAGATCACCTGTGCCATAAATAATTCAAGGCGCGGTGAATACTTTTACCGCGCAGTCCCTGATGTTCCTGCACGAGCCATATTACCTCCTTGAGAAGCAAGGACAAGTTGTCCTTGTCCTGGAACTGGATCCCGTCATACTCAAGGTGCGTCTTCATGGCCATCTTAAAGAGTCCGCCCATGACTCAATTTCCAGTGCTGCTTCTTGTTGTACTTTCGCTTCAGACTCTCCAGGGCTTCCTCCCGGGGATTCATCCACAGGACTACACCACTCTTTCAGAGAGGCTGACGAAGGCAACAAGATTGCAAACTGCTGTCCCCAACCCAACCAGGGTCCCAATCCAAACCCGGGGAGAGGACTGTGTTGGACCGAGCCAAGCTAATGAATAAACATAGATTCAGTTATAGTTTTATTATTAGGCTAGACCAAAAAACCATTTTGCTGAGGACATCTCAGGTTTGTTACCGATTGCCAAATGGACAAGATGCAGTCAAATGGTTTTCAAAGAAGTCCCAATTTTTTTACCTTTTCATAAAGTTTTCCTACATAACAAGGCCAGCACATGAGAGGGGTTCAGATTTGATCGGCCATGCGGTAAGCCTAAACGCACTTTGTTTCACTTTCACTTGACTACAGTGCTTCAATTTAAAGGAAAGAAACTGAGCATCACATTTGTATCACTGACATAACATCCTTATTTACTGTCTAAAATCTTTTAAGGCAAGGATGGGACCCAAACACCTCCCAGTACAACTCAGGCACACCTGATTGAGGCAGATGGAGCCTGTCTGGGTGATTGCCCTTAGGAGACAACCAAACCCTTCGGGTGATTTCATTTTTCTTTTCTTGCACTTGTCTCGTGTGGGCTTTAACGTAGAAGTTATGGTCTTAAGAATACCCCATGTTACATACAGGGTGTCTCCTTCACCTGAATGGAACAAATAAGCCTGGCACAAAGGTCGGCAGGCCGAAAAAATGCCGACAGCCAATTAGTCTTCAAGTTGTGCAACGAATACCAGCTGTTGGCTATTTCAGCTCCCACTGATTAGGAAAATTCCTTACGCAGGTTGCAGTGTGATAAATAGGCTTTGGGATGATTATGAGACATTTTATCTGTGACACCTCGTTCTTCACATCTTTTGCCATGTTGCAAGGGTGGTTGCAACTGGGCATCACCTGCATTCAAGCACGAGTTTGGATGCATTCAAATGTTGCACAGGATGAGTCTCAAACGCGTCAACACTTCTTCAATACTTGCCTCTTCTAAGGGTGCGACTCAACGTGGGCTCCAACACCTATGATCAAGGGAACTGACGTCAGGAGAGTAGGAAGGCCAGTTTACTTGATAAAAGCGTGAAATAACGCGATTGCCAAATTTAGATTTCAAAAATGCGTCATAGTTTTGGCAATTGCGGCTGCCACCAAACTTGTCCGAGGTCAGTCGAGGCCAGGAGGAAGGAGGAAGACATGGAGGACAAGATGAGAGAACTCCTGGCCATTGTGTGGTTTTTTCCTTGATTGGCAAAATCCGAGGTTTGAATCAAATGTTCCAAGCTGATGCGTCAAAACTTGTAGTTCAAAGTTGGCGGTCAATGCAGCGTAACACATGCATTATATGCTGAAGCTGCAGAGCGAATTTTCAAATTCGCTCTGGTAGGAAGTGACATATTTTGAAATGCTCGGTGTTCAAGGGACACCCAGGACGTAGATATTAACCTTATGCAACTGGGCGGAACCATTTTGGTCCGGAGCTTCAACACTTGTCAGCATTTCATCTTCAACCCCTCCAATCCCAGTCTCATTTGGTGACTTTGGGTACGTGAATTTTGGATAGTTTTTTTTTATAGCCGATGCTACAGTGTTGCTTCCCCAGAGGTCCTTGACCCTCATCCTGAACCTTGGAATTTGGCAGAGTGTTTTGCAGAGAGCATAAACGCTATATTGAAAATTTGGCGCCATCTTTTCAATCGTTTGGCACTGTTACCTTATGGCTATTGGAATATGATTACGTTCTGCCCTGATCTTGGTGCTGTTCTTCATTGCCTTCTCCCTATAAATTGGACGCGTGGTTGGTTGGCGCATCCTTGGACATCTTGAGATCTCTGATCATCCCATCCTTCCCTACCACCCATGAATGCATCAGAAAGCAGTTCAGAATGACATTGGAGGAACAACTTTTGCTGGGCGCAAGATCGGCGCCTGATCATGGACAAAAGTGTGAAAAAGAGTCTGCAGACATCATTTTGGAGCTTTAGCACTCATTTTACTTCCCGACACTTGACAAAAAGTCTCCATTGCAATTTGTATGGTTCTTCCGCCTGTGAAGATTTCCCAGATCCCAGCTTTAATCGAGTAAATTTCCCCTGCGCATGACAAGTTTTACCACAAAATATCGGTCGCATGTAGAAAACACCCCAATTATTTGGAAATCCCATTTATCCGGGCCTGACTGGATTGTTCGGATTTCCCAGTATTTTGCCGAAATGACTTTTGGAATTGTCAGTTCGCCCGAAAAGGACGTGGACGAGTTTCTCATTGTCTCTTCTGAGCTGATGTGGACGAAACCTTGGAGTCCATCTACGGGTTCGTGGTTTGGAGCGCGTTCGAATTTGCTGGAAGAGGAGCAAAATGGCGGATCCGTCAAGGGTGAATCGTAATCAATGACCTGTGCGAGAAGCTCGCAAAAAAAAAGCTCCACAGCTGCCACTTTTTCAATATCAGCCCTAGTGAATCCGTTCACGTACAACGCAAAGAGATCTTTGGAGACTTCAACGCTCCCTACGTCAGTAGCGGAAATGGGGAGTAGGTTAAGAGGTACCTGTGGGATTCCATGTTTCAATGGCCTGAAATATGCAATTTTGTCCAAGAGTCACGGAAGCCACGAGCTTGCCAATGGAGTACCAGGAATACACAAGGGCTGTATCGAGAATATTGCCGGCCCAGTTTCAAATATACGATCTTTGGATTGGCTTTGAATTGTCCAGGTCAAGGAACTTTCCATGTTTCTCCCTGCATTCAAGTTAAATAATGACAGTTTACCCACGCAAGAATAAAGTGTAAAAATCTCATCCAAGAAACGACTTTTTTGTCCTCATTTTTCTTTACTGTCCTCACTTTTTCGTCAATTTTGGAAACACTGCTCGATACAGTAGCAATTGCAAATCTGGGGATCCTTGCAAATTTTGAATAGTCGAGAAAAAGCCAGAAAATTTAGAAAAAAGTGTTTTTGTCCTCTTTGTTTCTTCCCAGCCTGAAAATGACTTTTGAGTACTTTCTCAGTTCGACCACTTGGAGACGATCCGAAATGAGACGAATAAAGCATATCAGCAATCGGTCACACTGAGTTGAATAGACTGTCCAAGACTCCTAAACCTCACTTCTGTTCCCTTATTTCTGCTAGTTCGCAGTTCTTCGGCTCCAGTCTGGCAAAAAAGACCCGTGGAAACGCTATTGAGGGACGACGTCTATTGTGACGTCACTTCATACATGCGCACAGGTTGTCCCCAAAGTATGGTCCGTTCTAGACGGACTTGAGACTGCAGTCGGCCGCCGAGAGCAGCTTTGAGCGCGCCTGACTGGAGAGGGCCAAAATGGACAGCTTCGAAGTCAGACAAACCGTTGCACTTCTTCTTTTTCTCTTTTTCAATGGGTAGAGCTGGAGTCCGCATTGGAACGATCCATTTTTGACATACTGACTGCCACTGACAGCATTTTGCCCGAAGTCACGATGTTGACTTTGCCGAAAAACCCTGTCTAGACGCCAAGTCCCATCCTGGCGCCGTCCAGGTCTCAGTTACGACTCAAGTTGTTTCGTCATGGCAATGGTCGGTCCTAAAGATGTGAACGTGCTATTTTCACCGCACTACATAGCTCCTCTGGCGCACAAGGTAGTTTCGTCTTTATGGCTGCGTGAAGAAAATCCTTCTTTCTCTTCCCACTCTCATGCCCATTAGCAATTTTGCCGCTGCCACCGTCATTTAGCAAATAAAAAAATATATATATGTGAGCCTGGGGCGATTCTGGTGGAAGAAAATTGACAATGTTTTTTTTGTTATTGCCACAAAGTCCCTGCCAAGTACGAGTGATGTGTTCTTCAAAGTACATACGTCTTCTACGCACTTGCGAAACTTGAGTGAGCTCTTTGGCTCTGCGAAATGCGTGCCACAAAGTACGAAAAGCCAAGTAGCGTGCGTGAAACTTTCGTCTTTGTTTGCTCGGCTCAGCTATTAGCCAGCGATCACGGGGAAAGTAGATCACACATCATTTGTGCACTCAAGCACTTGCAATAGAGTCACATCTCGAGCGTGATGCATATGTGGTCGTCTGACTGAAGCCTGATGACAGCATGGAAAGTACTCTAGTGTGACGTTCTACTTGGGAAGACAGAGAAATTTGGAAAGTTAGTTTCAGTCTGCGCTGATGCTTTCCAAGGGCGTGGCGACGTCGGACACGTGGCAAATGCTGGCATACAGGTTCCCGCTCCGGCTGAGCATAACGTCACTCCGCAGTACTCATACGGTCATGCATAGGTAGTCGCACACACACACACACACATGCGTGATCGGGACGACCAACACACGCAACCTGCTCACCCGTGACTCGGGAGAGAGAAAATCCCACACACTTTTTGCTTCTTGCTCAACGTTTCCCTCATCCACAGGCTGAACAAGAAGTGAATGCCTGCATCGGAAGCAAAACAGACGTGGAGGTGGCGACCGTGGATTGCCGCTACTCCAAAGAAACTACTCTGCCTCTCTCACGGGCGATCGCGTCCAACCTGAGCTACGACGACTTCCAGGCGTACGCAAAAAAAAAATCCAGCCACCAACCGTGCAAAGCAGCGTTCTATGATTACGGGATCTCTCTATATTTCCTTCTGCGGACAAACAGATACGCTTTATCTCGGCGAAAATGGAGGAGGAAACTATGTATGTACATGCGAAGGCACGGAAGCGTGACTGACGGCGCTGCCGCAGACACCGCACCAGCCATAGTACGCCAAAAATGGTTATAACATGTTTTTTTCTTGTTTTCTTTTTTTTTTCAGTGAGGTAACAGGATCCGTCACCTTGGCCACGTCTCGTCTTCTCTATGGGTTTCTCCACGTTTTTGATTTCTTTCCCCCTGGAGACGAAGTTCCACGGGAACTGCTCATCAGCACGGGATCTGAGTGTACGTGAGGTCGAACCCGCCGACGCCCGTCTGCGCCGCGGCCGTGGACAAGTAGGATACCTCGAACGGGGAGCCCACAGTGGCTGAAAAAAGAAGGAAGAACTGGTGAGGACACACGCAGAAAACGTCCCTGCTGTGGCACAGCTTGACCGATGACGCCATGAACTCGTCGTAGGTCGCAGTCACAGCCCAGGGACGACGACTCACGCACATCTACAGACAGACGTCTCGTTGACCTGGCAGCAGTGGTTCGTGTTGACGCAATTTTGTCTGACACGTACCGAAACGCGCTGAACTCGCTCGCCACGAGGGCCTCGTTCTACGCTTTGTCGGTTATTTTTGTTCCTCACCGGCCCGTGAGACCGAAAGACCTCTGTCATTCTTCACTTTAACCGTGAGACATGTTGTCATTTGACGGGAGTTTCTTACTCTATCCATTTTTTGCCATTGGCAAATTTATGGTCGGAGGCACTTTGCCACTCGCCAAATTCAATGGCCAGGAGCGCCGCAGTTAACGCGCAGTCAGGTCCAAGTGTGAAGAAAATATCTTTAACTACTGAGGCCTCGAGCTTGCAACGGTTCAAAGAGGGTCTGTGCACCACTTGTAGAAGGGACGTCTCATTCGGCCCAGACAGTTCAAACATATTAGCACATAACAGACCTTGTGCGCTCAGTGAGTGACAAGAGCAGGGCCGATTTTTATTGATTGCTCAGAAATGGGTCATCATCTGTGCCAACCCTGCACTGGTTGCGAGCCGGCACTGACACGAGCACCGGCAGTGCAATCCATCCCTTGGAGTGGCAATGGAGCGGATGGGGGGAGCGGTGCCAGCGTATTCTACCGTATAGATGCTTCGCCTTTGAGACACAGATGCCAGATATTTGGCAGTGGCTTTGATGTGCTCAAATCGTGCTTGGCAAAACTTTGCCACAGCAGAGATAGAAGCCTAGAACATTTCGGCCTTGATCGCCGATTTTACCCCTCATGTAGTCACAATCATGGAAGAAAGTTGTTGTTGCTGCTGGAGAACAACTTTTTTCTTCAGAAGGCTCTGCTGCTCCACTTTTACAGGTGTGTTCAGGTACTTTTGTGCAAAACAAGCTTGCCTCTATTTTTGTTCAGACACTGATTGACTCACTTTGATACTAATAAACCCGGCATTAATGTTGACTACGACGCTCCAGTTGCACGTGTTCACTCAAGAGTGCGACTTCTCCACAGCTTCCGGCACGGCGTCGAACAACGAACGGGGCAAAAACGGCAGTCAACGTTTCAGACAGGTAGATCTTGGCGGATAATTTTCTTTTAAAGGCACACTCAGGGTGGCGGATTTTTCCACACATTCCTGCCGCAAATGTAGCACTCCTAGTCAGACTATGCTTGGAACACAATACTCACTTCCTCACCGTGGCTGAGTGCACGTGGGAGGATAAAAAAAAGTCATTCAGGACGGAAAACTCGTCTTGAAAAGTACGTTTCCCGATTTTCGGGGGGGGGGGGGGGGGGGGGGGGAATCCTTAAAAGTGCTTTTTCAGACGATTTTTCCGGTGTATCAAGTATCATGCATCTAATATGAAGCATAAGGGCACTGTCCAAGCAAAGGCTTCTATTTAGCTCGACCACATTCCCAAATGTTGATTTGGTGGCCATGGCCATGACCTCCAGAAGGGCGGCCTCGCACCTCGCCTTTCTGAATGTCACGACGCAGCTGTCGCATATCAAATTGTGATGCTGTTCAGAGAAATTTTTCCTCTCCCCCCAAGTGACTGAGTCAGAAAATGGCTTGAAAGGGGCATCATCAGCAACAACTGGTGTTGTGCGCAGATTTGGTCTTCATGCCTGCTTGCCGGTGTAATATGGGATCCCACGAATTCCAGCTGTTTGTCACACTGTCAGTGTCCACAGATGCCTTATGAGCCGAGACTTTTATTGATCAGGCACACTTATAACTTCTTGGCAGAGCCTTCAATTTCTTAATGGCGGCAATGAAACAAACAGATGTGTTCCTCTTCTCACTGCTTACAACGAGTCTCTTACAAAAGGAAAACACGCCTGAATCTGTGGAATCCAAGCCTTATGATACAAAAAACCGAGGAGGAGGGGAGAGGGCAATAAATTTCCTTCCTTACGCCACCAAACGTAACTTTCCCACTAAAAAATTGAGGCCATAATGAAATTACCGGAGGCAGCTGAACAGTTGCTGCCTTTCAGTCGGTTCAGTCAAAATCGAAATAATTTAGGGCTTTTTTAAGAAAAGTTTTGGGAACTTTTTGTCAGTTTTTTGTGAAAAATTATGACAACATTGGTCGGAAACAGAAGGTGGACTGAGCTGCTGGAATCACTGATGGTGCTAAGAGCTCATGACATGAAAAAAAGGAGAAACATGTGCGAAAAGAGAGTTCAGCTGTAACGTGCAAACATGTGAGAAGTCAGTATGGTCAGATTGTCCAATTGGTACTGAAATGCTTCCTGCATCACTTGTAAATCAACTTCTGTTACTTGAAACGTAGCCCTTTAACTGAGAGCGTCGTCTCTTGCTTAGAAATGCTTCTCCAGCACTGACAAAGCTGACACCAGACAAATGCACCACAGAGCAAAGCGCTTTCCCTACAGCGAAGGACTTTGCCCACAAATTCCAGTCTGCCCCCCCCCCCCTCCCTCAGGGCCTACAACGGTCTGGGCCAAGTGCTAACTACATTCTGCTTTGCTGTCGCTCGGTTACAGACATAGTCGGACTCGATATTCTTGCTGCAGACACCCAGGTCATAGCAGCTCGATGTGAATCCAAAGGAAAACATGTCATATATATCAGCCTGGATCAACAACGTTTCAGCTCTTTCTGCTTTCTTTATCCGTTCCAAAACTCCCTTTGAATCCATTCTGGTCAAATGGAATATAGAAATGATCAGTTTGGGGGTCACCTCTGGTCTGGCTGCTTTGACTACCAGAGCTCATTTTGGGCACTGCACCCATGCATGTTGTGCTGGAGGACATAGAAACTAGCGTAAGAGGGGACCCCAATTGTTGCTTTTGCAGAAAACCACTGAACTGTGTCTGTTCTGTGGTTGGCATGACTGAACAAGCCTACAATACGTTCAGATATATTCCCAAATTTTTGTCTTTTGGTCTAGCCCAAACTAAAGTTATGTCATTTTTCTTGGGCAGTCATGTCGCACTCCTTTAAATTTGTTATATATGCAAGCAGTACTTTTATTTTAGCACAGTCATTGATGGACCAAAGCATTTTCATTGCTGAATCAGCATTTTCATGATTCCCCCCTTAGTTAATCATTTGCCTGTGTTATTTAACATTCCGTTTCTACCTGGCTCTGTTTTCTGAAAGAATTCCGAACTCGAATTATTCACTATAACCGGAAACTTTAAATCTGAATAAAATTTGCAGGGCTACAGCAGATGATACGAAAGAAACTGCCAAAATATACCAGTGGGCAACCTAAGAGCCACAAATGTGTGGCTGCAAACTGCACTGTCAATTATATTTACGCTCTGTTTTCCTGGATACATTCATTATAGTAGAAAAAGGTGTCGTCTCCAACGAAGCGAGCCTTTTTGCCGGAGTTACCAAAGAATTCTAAAGTATTCTATTCATTTTGCCTACATTAAGTTTACAAAAAAGGTGATCTCGTGCGACAGCGAGAGTCGCATGTGAGACGTCACAGTTGGAATGCTGCTCATCGACGTGACTTAAACACTTTGTGCACTAATGGCTGCGCTGTGCGAACTCCATTAGCTTCACAAACAATGAACGAATTGTGAAGCGTGATATAATTCGTGCGTGCGTTTTTGATAGGCAAATTAGATGTTTTGCATATGCAAGAGGAATGCGGGGTTCAAATTTTACCCAGCCAAGTTTTTCTACTTTCAAAGTTGATCAGTGACACTTGCAGCCGTGATCTACCTGCCCACGACCGTGATTGCCATTTTCAAGCCTTTCGTTCTTGTTGTGTGTAGTAGCAGTCATGCTGCAGCAGCCTGAGAACAAACGACTGGACTGACATTCATTC
>JAAUXU010106466.1_pt1 | contig 13546 bp, 26 predicted proteins | sample 7278151 | NCBI WGS metagenome assembly JAAUXU01 (sample SAMN14350113, study PRJNA611818) | marine sediment metagenome | isolation source: surface marine sediment (1.8m) | place: French Polynesia: Moorea | collected 2018-08 | reverse complement strand
TCACTCGAGCTCCGCGGCACGTAACTCTAAGTCCTAGTGTAAGTGTACTTTGCTTGGGTCTTAAGCACTTTGTCCGGGGTCGCTTACGCTAAATCGTTATCGTACGGACAGATGGACTTCATGATGGTTGACTTTGGATACGTGATAAATACGGGGTGGAGCTCCACGCAGAATTATTACGTGCCGGCAGATGACGAGTTTGTCGTGGAGGTGCAGGTACAAATGTCGGACCATTTCCTGACAGAAGATGGTCAAGACTTTCCAGTTCAAATGACTGTTACATACGGAGACGACCTGGCCGTAGGTGAGAAGGTCACTGCGGGACATGACATACGGTATCACGTAATACTGTAACAACTTGTTGCTCTGTAGATGCTGTTATGTCAGTCACGGCGACCAGACCAGCAACTCTTCAGAGGCAGCTGGAGGAACAAGGAGATATTGTGATCGAAGCATGGCATACGGATCTCGTTGGAAAGTTGTTTCTCTCTATGTAAGCATAACACAGAACAACTATAACAACTATCTCAGAATAATTGTCCACTCTTGATGAAAATGCTTCCCATTTTCCGCATGAATCTAACTATCCCAAAGAAACTGTCGCAGGTGTTAAAGGTCTGTTGAAAAAGTACAATGTCCATAGTCCTGGTTGGCTTGGTGCGCATGTTACAGTACGGAGGTTTAGAATCAATATCAAGGACCAATTGTTTGCCCTCGATGGCTTTGAAAGAAAGAAAGAAAATGAAAAAACATCAATCTGTCCAACGAATGGCCGTACGCTGATTATCATGACCTGAAACTGCCAAGATCTTGAGAAAATCAAAGTCTTGGTAAAGGAAACAATCTTTCATAAGTGAGGGGCATTAGTCCTGTGAGTGTCATCCCTACTTCAACGGTGAAAGACATGAGAAAGCATCATCCAATGGTGCCATCCAACTTCAGAAATGTCCTACCAAAGTAAATTTTTCTTCATGGTCAAAGAATTAGTATACAAGACTGTCTATCAAGAAAGTGGACAACTATTCTCAAACAAAGGAAGTACGATTAAGCGTTGGTGCACATTAAGGTGGGTGAGTTTGACATCTCAATGTTCAAAAATTTCAAATTTCGCCCCACAACGAACCTTCTTAGTTGACATGAAGCGGCCGAATTCGAATAGAACACCATACGTAGCAATGAGCACCCATACAGGCATGTGTGCATGTATCGGTACATGTGTTAGTGACGTGTACCTAAGCATTCGTATAATATTTGCAGGGAAACAGTAGAAGTAACCTCCATACTGTACCACAGTGAAAAGTCTACCGCAGAAGGTTACCCAGGCATCCTGCGGGTTATCACACCGCCTTACATGTCGTTCACTGAGCACGACGGTTTCACCACCAATTACACCAACGTCCCACAGCTCGCTGACCCAGCTGTGACTATGCAACGCCCCGATGGCAGCACCTCCCTGCCCTTCGAGAATACGTTTGAGTTTGTCTTTCACTCGGGCCTGACGTATCACGACGTGGTGGAGCTCACCTTCACCCTGACGGTGGACCCCACAGAGATGCGCCAGGCAGGGTCGGGCATTGAGAGTTCTACCGTCGTCATGTCGCCGGTCTGCAAGCGGAATGTATTCCAAGGATATCCTGTGGAAGGATCGGGAGGCATCTTTGAGCTCAATACTCAGTGTGGTGATCTCTTTGGAGTGCAATTCAATGCTTTAGCCCCGGGTGAGAACATATGTTCTTTTAAGTCATGGAAGTGACAGCAAGTGCGTCGTTATGGACCATCACCGACAGTACTTTTCACATTGGCAGAATGCTATGAGGAGCTGACAGACTTCCCTGCTGACTGCATTTCGTCTAATGCGATGATGTCTGCAGACTATGGTCCTTCCTTTAGTGTTTCTACATCTCCTTCACAAGGTGTGACGAGGTTATTTGCACAAACTGTGCAAACAGTACAGTGCAGGTTTCCGATTTGAATATTTTTAGCTACATATGTACTATAAACAGTAATCCACTCACAATTGTTCATTCCTCCTCTTGGCAGCCTGGAAAGCTCCAGTTCGTGAGGGATTTGTCTTCAACCACTACATAGACTTTGACTTTCGCACGGTGGCTCGCATCAACAAGATCAAAGTGGGTACTTCGGACACGGTCGGAGGGGTGGCAGTGCGTTTCGCAACCGTGGTGGCCGTTACCTACTCTCTCGTCCGAGACTTTGTAGAGAACACTGTCATCAAGGCGGACGTCTCTGAGGACAATGAGATTGATCTCGGCGGCGCCATCGAGACGAGGTATCTCAGAATCACGGTGTTGGAAACGAGCGGCACACCACCGGACACAGCGCCGCTGGCCATCAACCAGTGAGTCGTGATGAAGCGTGGAAGCATCAAGTGATGAGTGCAGCAGACTTAACTAACAAGGTTGCGTTGAATGATGCTTTCAGAATCAGTTTTTTGGGATGTCGACCCTTGTCCTACGTCGAGGAGACCTGTGAAGCCAAAACAACTCTTGTCGCCCAAGGTCTGACCTACCGCCACTTCGCCGTGGACGACGTGCGGGACATTCTGTACTTCTGCGATGTCAAAAAGACTGGAGAAGCAGGACTTGCTTGCTTCTCTTCTAACAGGGGCAAGGTTGACAATGACTTTGATGGTAGTGTATTGTTCGGAAGGGTCTTGCTCAGGCAAAAATTGTTATTCCTGCTGGACGGTTTCTTTGCATTATCGCTCCAGAAATACCTGGGTTCATCGACCACTTGCTGGGCTTTGGAGTGGCAGGCCCACCTTTCCCTGACGGGGAAGAGGTGATGATCGCGGAAGCTTGGGATGGGAGCCTCTTTGGCAGTCTTGACGGCGAGCGATGGATGCGCCTTGATGTGATCAAAACAGACGCAGCCTGGCCACCTGACGGGCTCAGGGAGGCCAAGACAGTTGAGGGCGTCAGCAGGGACAACGTCTTGGCGGTCATCTGGGGAAAATACACCGGTACTAATTCCCATTCGACGTAGCTGCACGCACAGACGACCTTCTTGTTATTTTAGCCGGATTTGACGGCATCAGGGAGAGTGCAGACCTGGTCGTTGAATGGACCACGTGTTGCCTCGATGACTGAGGACCGTTCTGACCCACTAGACTCGAGGACAGCCCACCCGGGACGCGCACCCTATTGAAAACCGGGGAGTTAGCATCGTTAAAGCTTGGAATGGACGGATTTAGTTCATCACTCTGCTACATTGGCCAAATAATTTTTCCTCCGAAAAGTGGAGGCTTTCGAAACCTGCTACATAGTGCGAGGTCACATTAAGCCGACTCCTCCGTATTGGCGCTGCTCAGGTCAATATCGTACGAACGTGTACAACATCACAAATAAGCAATATTTTGTGGGAATAGTTAAAAAAATTAGAATGTCTGTGATATTGTTGTCACCGGAATAAATTTGTGACCACCGTTTTTGGCTCATTATTCTGTTACTTTTTTAACAGTGAGAATTTTCATGTGGAATTTCACGACGTTCTGAAATGAGTAAGGAAGGATTTCTCTTTAATACTTTTTACTCTTATGAAAGCGTACGCTGACCACATGTCATGGTGGGTGCTCCCCACCGACCATCCGAATAATTCTGCCACTCACTGTACCTTAAATGACCTCGAAGTAAATGAGTCTGCTGCACAGTATGAAAGAAATCAACCTCGTGAGAAAACCTTTTTGATTTAGGAGAACTCTGAGCAAGACAATGAAGCCCCTCAAAAGACTTGTTTTAATATTATTGTGAAAGGAAACATCGGCCAAGTAGGAGTTCAGTAAGAAAAGACCTGACCAATAATCAAAGAACTTCTGATCAGTGTATTAGCCGGTGCTTCAGCAAATAAGCATGCTTTAAAGGAACCTCGAAGTTGAATAGCATGGAGCATAGACCTAGTCCATTAATTCTGTTAATATTTTTCATCGTCGAGCATCATCCCTCCGGAAGCTTACTGTTAGGTCCGGGTAAGCAAATCCTGGGGGTCCACATCGAATTGTACTCTCAATTGAACCAGGCGTAGGTATAGATATCAAACCAAATTGACGCCAGAAGCAGCAAAGAGCGGTCCCAATTGATAGTTATAGCTCTTAACTCATCCAAAGCGTCCTCACTACCGTACAAGGAGTACCCAAAAATTTCACAGCAGCGTACAACTTGATGTGGATGACCAGTATTCGTACTCAGGCACTCTTTTCCCTGCGCCTGCATGATGCACTATTACGGTCCCATACTTTGTATCTTTTTACCGACAAGACTCTTGGAACGACACGAACAGTGGCTCAGATCACCTGCTCTACAATGGAACCTTGTTGTTCCCCGTCCCAGCGGGTCCGGCTTCTGGACGTGCATCAATGCAACTCCAGAGCACCGACAAAGCTAAGGAACCCAATATGAGCAGAGAAAGAGATGAGCTCCTTGGACAGGATTGTATCCCCTCCAGTGAACTTATGGCAGAATCACTTGGGCCTAGGAATAAAAGAGCGGTACAAACGAGTGTACGTATGTAGCACCTTTTTCTTTTCTTCATATACACATATTAGGGTAGGTGTTCATAATGTTCTCCGTGGAAAGATGCGATCATACCGTCAAATTGGACATCAGCAGCTGTTGTATCTTACGGTGAAGTCTCATGTCCTTATACATTTTAGGCTGGTGACCGTCTCGATGATCTGAGACTTTCCTTGACTGAGATTGGCAGGCAGGCTATTGACATTAATCAGGTGGATGTCGGAGACAGCTTTACCTTCTTTTTCGAGGTCGACTTGCCAGAGGTAAGTTGGGCTTATGGAAGCTGTAAATTGCCTGTAAGTTGTCCTACGCGTGTCAATGTTATTACGTGAAAAAGCGTTTCATTATGGGTTTTTCTAGAATTCCCATCTACAGACCTTCATGTAGTAACCAGTATGTATTTAGGTTCAAGCTACTGAAAGGAGTGACCTTTCCGTGGAATTGTTCGCCATGAATCCGACAAAAGGTAGGTACTATTTCTCGTCTCGATACCGATGTATGGACAGACGACGTACACAGGTCAGCAGCTTCAGTTTAACATTGTCATGCATGCAATTTCGACTCATTCTCTCATCAATCTTAATTCTATTGAAGGCATTGGTGGATATCATATTTGTCAAGCGCACGTGGAGCATCGGGGGGCAGCGATAGAAGCAATCCAAGAGTATCCTGTTTATCGGGAAGAACCCCATCAGGATTTTATTTCATATGTGAGTATGTAGCGTAGGGGTGCTTAAGTGCATGCACTGTCAACTGTGCTTCTGTACAGACTACAGAATGCGATGTTTGCTCATACGCGTTACATATGTGATGAGTGAAGGTTAGGCGCCATTTGGGTCTTGAAAGTCACTCTACGGGAATAATGTCGTTAAAGGTTGTGAAGACCTCTCTGCTCTTAGAGCAGACCCACACTGACGGCTACGGAGCGAAGGACGAGCTGGGAAAGTTGCAAGTACAGTTTCAGGCCGTGGCCGTGAACACCGAGGAGGACTTGCTGCTTGACGGCGAAACCTACTTCATTACGGCGGGAGCGGATTTTGCGGAAGGGGAATACATCTGGGTTGCGCAGGCTGAGACAGCAACGTCGTTAATTGGTCAAGTGGGTCTTGAACGAGAGGACCTCAGTTAATATTACTCAACGCTATTGCTTGTCCAGAACTACGATCACACATTCGCGCTGGATCGGGCCCCACCATATATTCGTCGTGGAGACAGCGAGCTCTTCCGTCTCACGACTTTTATCACAGATCCAGCGGTCAAGTTCGAGCTAGGAGTCTACCAACCACTGGGATACAATGTGAGTATGCCATAGTGAGCGTGCTCTAGTCTGCTTCAGTCAAGCGGACAAGCTCACCCCTACATACAGTACAGTCCTGCACAGCATGTTGTGCAGGACTTTGTCCATCCAGCCAGTTCAATACACGTACACGAACCTCTCTGGGACGAATGATCACGTCATTGAACTTACAGGATGTGTTTCACATAGGCCAGGTGAAACGTGATGTTGGCAACGCTTTTGGCTGTAGCAAAAACGAACTCTGGGAGGAGAAATACCGACTGTCTCCATCTGGTCTTACCACTAACAACTATTCTGCCACATATCCACTTCTTTTAAATAGAGACGGTACGAAAGTATGCGTGGAGAAACAAATCTGACGGTATTTGGCATATATACTAATGTTCTAGGTCCAACTGATTTCGTACTTGTGCTTTTCAGCCAAGCGTGACGTGACCGATGTCAGCAATAAGCTCCAGTTCGAGATTCCCGTGCACGTGCTCAACCTCCCCGAAAACGCCGTCGGTCTCAACCGCCAGATCAGCTTTACTGTAGTCCTTGGCGATTCTGTTCTCTGGTCAGCTTCACACGAGATCATCATAGAGGAGGAGCAGGAGGCAGATGTGGCCGCCACCGTAACACCAAAGCCTGCCATACTACTGAATAGTCTCGGAGACGACGGCATGATCGTTGCCGGAGATGCCATTGTGTTCAGGACCACCGTGACCGTGCAAGCCGGGTGGGCAGACTTCAATATTGTGCAGACTGGAAATGTAGCAATGGGTATGCAAGACAGAAACTTCGGTCAAGAATTTCTAATTTTTTTGCACGACATCAAATGTACACAGGCGTCGTCCCTGTGATCGGACGCATCCATCATCCTGGCCAAGTTGCCTACTTCCATCCCCCCTGGTCCGTGGAACAGGACATCGACGATGTTGAAGGAGTCATCACCACCAGATACGGATTGGTGAAAAACGTCGCCCTTGGACGACCTACAAATGTTGAAGTAGACTTGATCTTTCTGGCGCACTTGAAGGCATCATCCGGGACAGTCACGCTACCCGACGCCACCGTCGGCGGTCAGGCAGTCAGCCTACCAGATGTGCAGCTACGTAGCAACGTAACTGTTTAAATAGTTTATACAGTGCACACACGCGGCGAGGCTATAAATTACGCATGGCGGTGGCGAATATTAAGATAATGCGACAATTAACATCATACGATAGAAATTACCAGCAGTGTTTAAGACCATTGGCAGGTCTTGAACACTGCTGAAGGTAGAAATGGAACATTTTTATAGTACAGAATTGCCAACCCACTCACTTTTATTCTTCTGGTGAATCAAACACATCAAGCGCTGCTAACATGAAATATGACTAAAACGCTAAAAACTGAACAAAGTTGACAGCGACACTAAAAATGGCTAATTTAAGGACATTACGTATTATTTTCCTATATGTTACCCATGCTCCAAATCTACCACTGTCATACCCTCTGCTAATTTTAAATACTCCAGATATTTTTTTTCTTTCTGATCATGCAGCCTACTCCTGGTGATGCCATCGAAGGAATTGAAAGTGAGCATCCGTTCACTGATGACCTATGGTACAATGGGATGCAAGTGGGGATAAAGCTGCAAGTTACAGTTCCATGTAAGTTGATTCTGCCATGCGCGCGTGTCTCATTAGTCATCACTCTCTAGTATCGCCTATGATTTTTTTCTAAGGGGGATCTGGGGCTCGCGACGTGAAGTTGGAGGCTACGTCTGATCCTGAATTGACAGGCGACTACGGTCCTCGCATTTGTAGACTATGGATTCATGACGTAGGCAACAACCTGCCCTGCACCCAATCTATCCTGTCTGGGAATCACGAAGTGTACGACGCAACTGACAGCGTCACCCCTTTTAAAGACCATGGCCAGATTAATCTTGGTAACGTCTGTCCGCTGAACGACCCTGAATCCAGTGCTGGAGCCAACAAGTTTGAGGTCACAGTCGTATATGAACTTCCTCTTCAGCCCAACATTCCAACCTCTGGAACTGAAGGTATGACGAGAGACTTTATCAATTCTACACAAGAGTAGAACGTAGCTCATTTGCTTCAGTGGACGCGATTTCAATCGGACTTTTCTATGAGAATAAGACTGCGTGGGTACGCTCAAAAGAGGTTACCATTACCAATGTAGCTAAGACAGCATCAGATCCAGTGGAGGCTCATAACAGTGAAGGTGCGGACTACACAATGTTGTGTTCAAGACTGTTCTAATCTGATTTTTGATGACCGGTTGGAAAAGCGATAGGTGTGCGTGTGGGTGTTTTTTTGAAGTATGTTTATTTGTACATCCAGCATATTTATAAGTTTCCGTACAAAAAGTGAACATTTGTGTCTTGTGCACAGACAAACTGCACTCACGCTTAGGACTATTTAGCTTGACAACGCGATGTTCGTACGAACTTGTGTGTAAATAAATGTCTTTCAGCAAATAACCTGCCCTTCGTTTCAACTTACCCCATCTTAACCACTCGAGGTCGCGATAGTGCAAACATGGCTTTCAACAATGGCGAAGGCTTCTACATCCAATACATCTTAAAACCCCAACCGCGCACCCGTGGCTTCTACTCCTTGAAGATGATTCCAAGCTCCAACGATGTACGGATCTGCTCACTCGTACTTACTCATGTGGGAGAAAATTTCCCTTGTGTTGAAGTGAACCCGTCGATATCGTACGCCAACGCTCGGATCCGGTACGCTTCTGGCGCTGTTGAGGATGCCAGAAAGTGTGGAACGGAAGCAGAGTTCATGTTTGAGGTGAGCGGCGAGTCAATTTTGACTTGAGCGTTGCGTTGCATTCCACACGCAGGGTCTGACAAACTGGGGCATGACACCTGTGGTCCCTGACCTGACGCCGGATGAGAACTCCCTCGTGGTTGTCGCCTTCTTCCAGGTGTGTAATGCAGGCGACACAAATGTGGCCGTTAGTCATCAGGTCAACTATGGAAATGAGATTGTCAAAGGGCAAGAGACTATTGCTCTATCAGCTACCGACGGTAACCCGGTGAGATCCAACACATGACAGCACTCGAACATTAAGTTTAGTTGACCTTTGTACAGTCCGAGACTTATAAGATCGAAGGCATGGTCGTCAGATCCCTGGTCGGTGGAGATGATGTCTTCCTCTTGGACGCGGCAAAGATCTTTCAGGTAGAAGTTCCCATACCCAAGGGATATAATGGTGATATCAAGGTGAGGATCCTCAATCCCGGCTACGACGATGACATAGCAGTTGACTTTTGCTCGCTGCAACTGGTCAGAATAGGTCAGAATATTCCGTGCGTGGACATGATCAAAGACATTTCTGCAGATTTGGGAGCAGAGTCCAAAGTAGTCGACGGGTAAGTTAAAGAAAAGTTTGGTAATCACCATGAACTTGACGATGGCTTTGCAGGCGTATGATGTACCGAAAGTATGAGGCAGTGATTACTAACGTGTGCTACATTGACTACGCGAGGATCTCAACGGAATCGCTGGTAGATTAGAAGTGACTATTTTTGACGGGCCCTAGTAATCCAACTATTACAGCTAATACTGGAAGCAGTGGTTCGTCTTCGACATGACCACGACCCAACGGTCCCCGTGTCACTCACCTTTGAGGCGGAACCGGAGGGCGGACCTAACAACATGAATGGCATAACTGTGGGACCAATGACGGTGAGAAGAAATGCTCGCACAAGACTGTATATTTCCCCCAGTATGTTGAATGCATCAGACGATTCTACCTTTTTTGACGCATCACTTACAGATGAGGAATCCTGGAGTGGAAGAAATCAAAGTGCATGTCGTGGACGTCAGCGAGCTCACATTGGTCTCCGTTGCGAAGACCAATCCAATCACGAAGCCAGGAGAAAAGTTCTGGATACCTTTTGAGATCACGTTGGCTCCATACAAGACCGTTGAGATGGATGTAAGCAAGAAAACAATGGGTATACACTGGTTGCTCACACACTCATTTTCTCTTAGCTGAACTTTCTGGCGCCATCCATGGATGGAGTCGCTCTCTATCACCTGACTGACGTCCAGCTGGGAAATACTCGGACCAGTAACATCATGTGTATCGGAAGCAACACGGTTGATCTGCAGACAAGTTACCACACGGTCTTCCAAAAGACAAGCAATCTTACGACGTTCATGCAGGTGGGTGGTGCAGTTTTGCAGCCGGCTCCGCCATACTGTGTTACTCTGTAGGCCCCAGGCCTATCCAAGGGCTAGGTATAAGCATGAGCTTCCCGAGGCTGCTAGGTTGACACTTTTCATAAGTGTATCAGCCAAGAGCACCTGAGGTGCAAGAATAAAAAAAACTCATGATGCATGTGCATATTCACAGATGTTATCACCATTAGTGGTGTCCACGGGCTGAGCACTGGCACAAAATCTGGCGGGGTCGCCGAGGTGGTGAACCTCAGATCACTCAAACCCAATGACTAAAGTGTAAAAAAATCACGCTGGCAAAGTAGGCTGGAGTCAGCCATAGCTGGACACAAGATACGGATGCTGTATTAAGTGGTGCTCGTAGAAACTAACTTATGTTGTTACTTATCAATCCTCGTTTCCATTTTGTTAAGAATGATATGCTGTCCATTCACCTGGGCTACGTCAGCAATGTAGGTGTCACCTACCGTCAGAACGCTCAAGATCCAGTGGCGAATGACACCTTCGTCATTAGATTGGAGCTGATGATGTCCGACGCAGCTGAGACTAACTCCGGCAACACTTTTGAAATAAAGGCCACCTTGAGTTTTGGAGACAGCAAAGTCCTATCAGGTAACTTGCCTGTCTTCATTGACGATTCAGTTTAATTGCTTCTCACACTTTTTTAAGCATCGCAAGAAGTTGAAACACTTCATGATATCAGGAGTGAGGAGAGACCAGACATAATAATAAAAGCAGCAACGGTGCAGTCGCCTGAGACAATATTCACCGAAAAGTACGTCGATCATAACAGGAATGGTTATTATTTGACATGGACATAGCACATAAGACTGTGAATTATATCCCCTCATCGTAGTGACGTTGTTAACATCAGTGGAGCACTCATGCACTTTCGCGATGAAGCTGCTAATGAATGGTCAAAGTCCGAGGGGTACCCCAGCCGTCTCCGGGTTCATCTGCCCAGTTTCCTTGTCTTTAACCTTCTGCTGAACAACTTCATCACGAATTATACTCTTGCCTCGGTCACAGAACCCGTCGTCGTCGAACCTGGACCAGTGGTATGCCAACCAACTTTCCTTACAACACTGTTATACGAGCAGTTGTACAGTGCTTGCCGTAAATAATGTCGCTTGGTACATATCGAGGTCAGAGGCTGACAGGGGATCTTTCCTAGTGGAATTTCAGCATGTAATCAATTATTCAGACTCTTTGACAGAACTTTTAGTACACAAAGTAACCATTTTGAATGTTTGTTAAGGCACTTGAGCACTTTGAGTGTGATGAGTTGACAAGAGCAGTGTGCCGGGTGCTGCCAAAAATCAATGTTTTTGACCACTTTTTCAAAGTGAAAGTGGCAGAAATTTTCCGGGGGTCTCCCTCCCACCTGGCCCCGCACTTTTGGGGGCTTCATCCCCCCCCCCTTCCCCGTCGTCCGAGGCCCCCAAAACACTACATAGCACTATGTAAGAGATACTGGGCTGTCTAGGCTGAAATGGCTGGCACAGGAAGGAACAATAGTGCCGCACTTGCTCTGGAGAAAAGAGGCCGTCCCACTGCTCCCAGCAGGCCGCAATGACTGTAAAGTAGAGGGTTTTGAGGTCAGGGGAGTGTGGAGGCTAGTCTTGCTTGCCAAGCAGCACTCCCCCCACCTCACCCTTGAGCCCGGTCACTGCGGCCATTTCAGCCTAGACAGCCTAGTACCTCTTATGTAGTGCTATGTAGTGTTTTGGGGGCCTAGGATGATGGTTGGGAAGCCCCCGAAAGTGTGGGGCCAGGTAGGGGGGAGCCCCCCAGAAAATTTCAGCCACTTTCACTTTGAAAAAGTGGTCAAAAACATCAATTTTCGGCAGTGACCGGCACAGTGCTCATGTCAACTCATCACACTAAAACTGCTCTAGCATGGCAATGAGTGCCTGAGACTTGACAAAACTGCGGAATCTCATGTCTGACACTCTCCATGACACATTCCAACCTTAAATTCAACCTTACAATTACCTCACTAAGCATACCACAACGATTTGCACCAAGTGACATTATTGACGGCAAGCACTGTATATGCTAGCTTGATTCGGGCAACGTCTTCGAATACATTGACTTCGTCTTCACCGGCGGCATCACATTTGCTGACATCATCTCGTTTGAGCTGAGCCTGACTGTAGACCCCACTGCAATTCGACCTCCGGGTTCAGGTTCTGTCTCGGGGAGTGTCTTGCTCTCTCCGATCTGCGAAATCAATGAGATTGACGGTTTTCCCCAAAACCCTGCCCTTAATGTGAAACAGTGCGGAGACATCGTTGCAGTTCTTATCACTGCGGTCACCGCAGGTAGGACTATCTTAAACCTTTCACCAGACGGTTGAGCAAATCAAGATAGCGTTTGTACTTTTCTCTTTAGACTGTTCAAAAGAAATCATATTCACCAACGAATGCCAAGTCTCCGCCAGCTCCATGAGATCTGTCTTAACCAAACCGTCGCTCGCTCTGACATATACATCAGGTAATCTCGGAGTCTTATGTACGATTGATCCCTCCACCTATCATGCACACAGTCTGGTCTCCCATGAGCCGTCCTGGTCGATTCTGGCGCCATTACCTGCAGTTCGACTTCTTGGGTGTAGCACGGATTACAGGATTCTCAGTAGGACGTGATGCTTTCGTTGGTGTTCTTGGATTCCAAACAGCAGCAGCTGCCCTTGTCGAGGCTGGGAGCGGCTCGCCGCCCGAGGCCAGGTCCAAGGTCGCAGATTTTCGCCCTGTGTGGAAGGGGACATTACCCAAAGACGCCAGCAAGGTGATCCTTGGCTTCACGGTGAGAGCTCGATTGCTGAGAATCTCGGTACTGCGGACTGATGGTCCCGAGTCACTTTCTCTGGGAGTCAACAAGTGAGTTGTTTATCAATCATATGTATCCCAGTGCAGAACGTATAACTAACTCATGCATGTAAGCATGCTTTTCCATCACATACCATATCAATCCCTCGACGATCTTGTTCAGAGTGAAGATATACGGTTGTATGCCAAGAGGCTTCTTCCCTGACCTATCAGACTGTGTCGACTCCAACTTTGCCGGTGTCTCAGGGACTCCAGAGTCTACCGACCCAAAGAAGTTCAGACACTTTCTGGTGGATTCAGTGAACGATATCATGTACTTCTGCGACAACTCACTCGGTGAGCGAACTATCGCAGGAACACATCGCATGAAATGCCTCAGGTATGGCCCTGCAGAAGACAGACATGGAGAAAGGGAATGGAATGGTGAGTTTAGCAAAAGCGTGTGGGGGTATGCAACATTTAGGTGGTACACTTTGGTAGATGTTTATGTATGCACGGGGTGTTACAGTCGACTCCACTTTTAAGGACTTTTTCGGACCTTGTATGTCCTTATATCCAAAAATCATTTCCAAAACGGTTCCCGGACATTTCAGTCCCCGGGACTGAAATGTCCGGGACTGAAATGTCCGGGACTGAAATGTCCGGGACTGAAATGTCCGGGACTGAAATGTCCGGGACTGAAATGTCCGGGACTGAAATGTC
>JAAUXU010059305.1_pt1 | contig 13546 bp, 8 predicted proteins | sample 7278151 | NCBI WGS metagenome assembly JAAUXU01 (sample SAMN14350113, study PRJNA611818) | marine sediment metagenome | isolation source: surface marine sediment (1.8m) | place: French Polynesia: Moorea | collected 2018-08 | reverse complement strand
TCACAAGAAGACTTAGAACTGTTTGAGTATTACAGTAACAAAGAATTCGTATCAGAACATTGGGAAGAAGCATTAAAGCTATCCCAACAGATGCAACAACCATACATTCCAACTAAAGTACTATCAGAAGACGAAACTGAGACATACTTAAAGGTTAATAGACCAACAATCGAAGTAGTAGATTTCCGTAATCTTACTATTGACCCAACATGCGATGGTAACTTAGATAAGGCACAATTCGTTATCTTTACGTATGATACTTCATTAGCAGAATTAGAAATGCTAGGACAATATGAAAACTTAGATGATATTCAAATTGACCAAGCTAGTGTGTTAGGTAAACCTGATGATGAGTTTGATTCTAACGATGATTCCTCTTTCTCATTTAAAGATGATGCACGTAAAAGAATCGTAGTATATGAATATTGGGGAGAATGGGATATTCACGATGATGGAACTACTGTACCTATTGTTGTTTCATGGGTTGGAGGTACTGTTATTAGAATGGAAGAGAATCCTTTTCCTGATGGTAAACACCCATTTGTATCGGCACAATATATGCCTAGGCGAAAAGAATTATATGGTGAGCCAGATGCAGAACTATTAATTGATAATCAGAAGATTATTGGCGCAGTAAGTCGAGCCATGATTGATATGGTTTCAAAAACTGCTAATGGGCAAGTTGGTATGCGTAAAGATTTATTAGACCCTGTTAATTTACGTAAATATAAAGCAGGACAAGATTATTTTTATAATCCTACTGCTGACCCAAGATTAGCAATACATGAACATGCATTCCCTGAAATTCCTAATAGTGCTCAGTTCATGTTAGAACAACAAAAGTTTGAAGCAGAAACTATGACTGGTGTTAGACCTTATGGTGCTACCGATAGTAGTGTTACTACCGCTACTGCAGCTAGAGATGCAATGGATGCTGCTACTAAGCGAGAAACTTCTATACTACGTAGATTAGCTGCTGGTATGCAAAAGATTGGTCAGAAAGTTGTGGCAATGAACCAAGAATTCCTTTCTGATAAAGAAATAATTCGTATTACTAATGAGAAGTTTATAGAAATTAAACGAGAAGACCTTGCAGGCAAGTTTGATTTAGTGTTAAATATATCAACTGCTGAAGAGGATAATGCAAAAGCACAAGAATTAGCATTCATGTTGCAAACAATTGGTCCATCTTTAGATGACCCTAAAATTGCATTTGATTTAATGGCAGACATTGCAGATTTAAGGAGATTACCTGAGACTGCAGAAAGATTAAGAAGATATTCTCCACAACCTGACCCTGTACAACAGGCTATTCAACAAGCTGAATTAGAAAAGGTACAATTAGAGAATATGTTATTACAAGTACAAATACAAAAAACACAATCTGAAATTGCAATGAACCAAGCGAAGACTGGACATGAAGCTAAGAAGATTGATAATGTACAAGCTGACACTGACCTTAAAAATCTTGAATATGTTCAAGAAGAATTAGGTGTAAACCATGAAAGGCAGATGCAGCAAGATAGTGCTCAAGCTAGAGCCAATTTACAAAGAGATTTAATTTTAAAATCTCAAGAAAGTAACCAGCCGAATACTCCGGCTAAATCTTAAACCTTATCCCACGAAAAAGGAGACTTATTATGTCAAACGAATCACGCCAATTAGAAGATTACATCAAGACTCAAGAAGAAGCTATTAAGAAGCATGAAGCTTTAACTCGCCTAACTCAAAATGCAGATTTCCAATTAATCTTTGATGAAATGTATTTCGATGATTATGCGAAAGGCTTGGTATTTAACTTGGCTTCAGTGAAAGAGAATAAAGAGCAACATCAAGATTATGTTGAAGAGCTAGAAGCTATTGGTCGTGTACGTGCATTCTTATCAAGCATTGGTCAAACAGGCAATGTTGCACGCGCTCAAATTCAAGCTGCTGAAGAGCAATTAGAAGAATTGCGAGTAGAAGGGGAGGACTAATAGATGAGTGAGAATAATCCATTAGTTGATTTTGGTTCAATGTCAGATGAGGAGTTCCTAACTATGGCTGCTCCTGGGTCTGACTCAGTTCCCTTACTTGGTGAAGAGTTTGATGAAGGAGAAGAGCATGAAGAACAGCACGATGAAGCCCAAGACGAAGTTAACCCTGAAGCTACAGGAGAAGAGGAAGACGAAGAAGACTTCGAGGATGAATCAGATGAGGATGGAGAGGAAATCGAAGCTGACGAAGCTGAAGAGACTACGTTGGTGGATGAGGAACTCGACAATGACCCTTTTGAAGCTGAAGGTGAAAGCGTGGAAGATGAAGAATCAGAGGCTGGGAGTGAAGATACTTCCGACATTATGCAAAAGGTTCTTGCTCCATTCAAGGCTAATGGCAAAGAAATCAAAGTAGATAATATCGAAGACTTACGTAGACTGGCTCAAATGGGTGCTGGTTACAATGCCAAAATGCAAGAATTAAAGCCAGTAAGAAAGATTGCTCAGACATTAAAGCAAGCTGGTTTACTGAATGAAGACAAAATCAATTTTTTAATTGACTTGTCAAAGGGTGACAAAGGTGCTATAAATAGGCTCGTCAAAGAGAATGGGATTGACCCAATTGATATTGACGTAGAAGACGACGGCTATACTCCTAATTCTTACACTGTGAGTGAAAGTCAGTTTGCGTTAGACGAAGCACTGGACGAGCTAGAACGTTCATCTTCAGGTAAGCGCACAATTGAAATCATTAGCACTAAGATGGATGCTAAATCAAAGCAACGCCTCGTTAATGATATGGATGCCATTCATGCACTGAAAAGCCAAGTAGAAAATGGAATCTACGATAAAATTATGGGTGCTGTAGAAGTACAGCGTATGTTAGGTAATATCCCATTATCCATATCAGACTTAGACGCTTACAATCAAGTCGGTCAGCAATTAGCACAAGCTGGAGCATTTAATACTAGTGATGCCAAAGCCCCTGAGACTAATAAAGCCCCAGACAAGAAGAAAGCCAAAGCTAAGTCAGACAAGAAACGAAATGCTAAACGTAAGGCTGCATCTGCGCCACGCAAGCGAAAACCGAGTAAAGCTCAACCTGATTCCTTCTTAGGAATGAGCGATGAGGATTTTATGAAACAATTTGGTAATTAATTTACAACTGACTAAAGGAGATTTAATCTATGTCTAATATCCCAACTACCGGACCTTACAACGTTGCTCAAAGAAAGTATGGCACTGACGGCACTGACTCAAGTATTGGTCCACAACCTAGAACAGACTACTTCAAAAAGAAGGCTCTGATTGAATTAGCAAAAGACCAAGTGTTCTCAGCATTTGCTGATACTACTGCAATGCCTAAGCATTTCGGTAAAACCATCAAACAATTGCACTATTTGCCGCTTCTTGATGACCGTAACGTTAATGACCAAGGTATTGACGCACAAGGTTTGACTGCAACTCGCGCTGTAACTATCACCGTTACTTACCGTGGTGAGCGTCGTATTAATGAATTTACAGGTGAAACTCCTGCTGGTGCTGATTACTTCGTAGAAGGTCGTACTGGTCCTGAGTCTTATCACACAACTCTTACTTTTAAAGGTGAAGGTGCTAACGCTTCTACTGCTCAAAATGCTGCGCGTTCTAAGTTAATTGCTGCTGCCAATGCATTAGGTGTTTCTACTGCTTCTGTTTATAACAGCGCACTTAGCGATTTTGAAGATGCTGGTTACTTGGTTGAAGAATCTGCTGATTATCCTGTAAGTGGTAACTTATATGGTTCAAGCAAAGACGTTGGTTCTATCGCTGCTAAGCTACCTATCCTTGGTGAGCATGGTGGACGAGTAAACCGTGTTGGCTTTAAGCGTGTTGAAATCGAAGGTTCTATCAACAAGTTTGGTATCTTTGATGAGTATTCTCGTGAAACAATGATGTTTGATTCTGATGCTGACCTAGAAATGCACATTAACCGTGAAATGCTACGTGGTGCTAACGAGCTTACTGAAGACATGATTCAGATGGATTTATTGCACGGTGCTGGTGTTGTTATGTATGCAGGTGACGCAATGGCTGCTTCTGACCTTACTGGTGATGGTCTAGCGACTAACCCTGTTACTTATGAAGATTTCGTTAAGTTGGGTATCGAGCTAAACAACAACCGTTGTCCTAAGCAAACCAAGATGATTACTGGCTCTCGCATGGTTGACACTAAGACTGTTGATGGTGGTTATGTTATGTTCATCGGTCCTGAGCTTATTACTGCAGTTCGCCAATTGCAAGATTGGAACAATGACCCAGCATTCGTTGATGCTAAGCATTATGCTCATGTTGGTCTAATGAAAGGCGAAATCGGTTCTATTGACCAGTTCCGTATCGTAGTAGCACAAGAAATGCAACATTGGGCTGGTGCTGGTGCTAACGTTACTGATAACTCTGCAGGTTTCCGTGCTACTGATGGTAAGTACGATGTATTCCCAATGCTAGTTGTTGGTCAAGGCTCTTTCACAACTGTTGGTTTCCAAACTGACGGTAATGGCGTTAAGTTCGATGTATTACACCGCAAACCTGGACGCGAAGCTGCGGATAAGAACGACCCATACGGTGAGACTGGATTCATGAGCATTAAGTGGTACTATGGCTCAATGATTCTACGCCCTGAGCGTTTAGCAGTTCTTAAAACTGTAGCAATCATGTAATTAAGTAAAACAATAGGCTACCCATGAGGGTAGCCATTTAAAATCTATTAACCTCACACACAAGGAGAATTTCAATGTCATTAACAAATGAAGAACGCCTAGAAGCAGCGAAAACCAAAGCAACTCGCTTAGGGATTAAATTTAACCCTACTATCGGCTTAGAGAAGTTAGAAGCTAAAATCAAAGCACATTTAGAAGCTGCTGAAGAAACCAAGAAAGAAGTAGCGAAAGATACTCAACCTGATTTACCTGAGCATGTTAAGAAGTTCCTTAAAATGGCAGGTGCTAAATCTGTAACTTCTAAGCAATCAGCGCGTGAATCCAAGATGAAAGCAGCACAGAAACTTACTCGTATTATCCTCAATTGCAACGATCCAAATAAGCGTGATTGGGCTGGTGAACTAATTAGTGCTGGCAATACACAAGTTGGTTTTGTTAAGAAGTACATTCCTTTTGGTGTAGAGTGGCATGTGCCAGAGATTCTGTTACGCACTCTTAAAGAAAAGAAATGCCAAATCTTTACTAAGCGTGTTAACGCTACTGGTGCAACTGTTAATGTTCCTAAGCTTATTCCAGCTTATACAATTAACGTACTAGAAGACTTAACTCCGCAAGAGTTAGAAAACTTAGCTCGTGAGCAACAAGGCACTGGCAGATTGGAAGGAGATGATTAATTATGATTAATGACTTTAGCAAAGTCACTGACGGTAGCCCTCAAGGAGAGGGCTTATTCGACCAGTTGATGAGAAGTGTAAAAGCACACTTATTAGATGAATATGACAATCAGCGTATTCGCGGTAGTGACTATGCTAATGTCTATATTGCCTCAATCCAGAATGCAATGTCACAAGCTATTCAGTGGCAATTATCTGCTGAAATCCAAGAAAATCAAGCAGCTATTTTAGAGCAACAAGCTTTAAGTGCTGCTAAGCAAGTTGAATTAGCAGACCAACAAGTATTACTAGCAATTAAACAGAATGACCAAGCTGATATTCAGACTACTCAAATGGGTATTCAAACTGGTATCTTAGAAGATGATGCCACTATTAAAGAGAAACAAATTGAACAAGTTACTGAAGAAGTACTCATTACTAAACAGCAATTAGAGATTGCTAAGAACAATGTAAGTATTACTTCAAACCAAGCAACATTAATAGGAAACCAAGCTAATAATGAAGCTCAGAGATTGAGTATCTTACAACAAGAAGCTATTAATGCTGCTAGTCAGAACTTAAACATCGTAGAAGCTACTGCTATGACCACACAACAAATAAAAGAGTCACAACAGCGAGTAGTATCTGCACAATTGAATGATAACTTAACTGATGAGCGTATTAAGCAAGAAGCAGAGAACTTAAAGATTTTACAAGAGCGTGTTACTGCTGCTCCGTTTGAAACAGACATAGTGAAGAAGAATGCAGACTTAATGACCTCTAAGATTGCATTAGAATCACAACAAGTAGCTAACATGCAAGAACAAGAAGCATTAATCCAAGCACAAGCAGCACTAGCTCAAGCTAACGGTCAAATGGTTGCTAAACAACTTGATACTGAAAGTAAGAAGCAAAGAGATATGGATTATAACTATGATAACGTATTACCAGTTCAAACCAATATACTAAACCAGAAACTCAAGACTGAGGCTGCTCAGATTAATGATAGAGTTGATGGTGTATTAGTAACTGGTACAGTGGGTAAACGTAATCAGCTATTAGAGGAACAAGCACAAGGCTTTATTAAGGATGGACAACAGAAAGCCGTTAAGCAATTACTAGATACGTGGGGTATGGGTATCGGTTCTGCACTAAGTGGTGAGGAATTCCCTGCTAGTGTAAGAACTGATAATCTCGACTCAGCATTAAATGAATTAAGACAAGGGGCAGGATTATCATCAGGTAATCTAACGTAATAACAATTTCGTGGGAGGTTTGGGAGGCTAATGCCTCCTCTTTTTTATTATGGGATATAAGACTACTGTAACGACCTCTAGTGTTAAGCTCTATGAGGTGGAAGAGAATAACGAGCTTAAAAGAGAAGTACAAGGTATGTGCGTTAAAGCCAATAGAGATAATGAGAGATTTACTAACCTTATGCTTAATAGAATGTATAACGGGCAATCAGTAAAGATTAGAGCAGCATTAAAATACGCTACTAATAAATATACTCTAGGATTACCGCAAGGATACACACAACAGATAGAGAATGTATCTACTATTGATGTAGAGACCGTAATGGAACAATCACTAGGTTATCCAGTTGAAGTTACTTCATTCTTTATTGGTTCACTGGACTCAGACTTTGTAGTGGAAGCACATGCTGCACAGTATTGGGGAAGAAGACCTGATAACTTCTTAACACACCCTCCATTCACTGTAGCACTTGGTACTAACGTCTACTATCACTCTGCACTGTCTAATGTTGATAGAACATTCACAGTAAAGTTTATTGTTGATAATGAAGAAGTAGAACACCGTATTGAATCCATACCAAGATATAGGAACTCAGGAGATTACTTACACGTTAGGTATAGACCTAGAGGAACTACTACTGAAGCTCGTGAATACCTTATATATGAATTAGGCAGTGGTAATACATATTACGACAATATCTATACATTAGTAGAGCATGGTTCACCCTTTATGCCAGTGATTCCTATTAGGTCATGGAATACTAATCTAGGAAGAGTTCCGGTATATCAATTTGACCCAGATACTAACAAGGATGAGGTTGTTGATTACAGAAAACCTACTACTGAGTTATATGAGACTTCAGTAGAGTTAATGAGAAGGTTAGGAGGAGATTTTAATGCTACTAGTGATATGGTAAACCTTAATGATGATGTTAATAAGATAGACCATGCTTATGTGGCATTTAAGATAGGTATTAATACACAAGTTGACGCAGCAAGGGAATATTTGTATTTATTCTTTGAAGATTTATATGATAGGTACGGATTAGGAGGAACAAGCATTAATCTAAGAGATAGTATTTATAATTATACTATTACTTATAATTTCTTGGTTAAAGAGGTTACTACCGGACATACATTCACAAGAACCAGATATACCAAACAAAGGAAGTACCATACTTTCTATCGTGACGGTATTGAGTTTGCCGAAGAAAACCATAGAACACAAACAAGGACTTCTTATTTTGTAACGGGATTAAGAACAAGAGACCAAGTACATTTTGAACATGCAGCAGAGCTTAATATAGATAGTGATGATGAATTATTACTTCCTTTAAATCACGTTATACTATTTAAGATGAGAAACATAATGAAGCGAGAAGCTCTCCTTAAAGAGAGCTTCCGCTTAGTATTACAGACTCATGATTCTGTTAAGGAGAAGTGGTATGAGAATGATTATGTTAAAATAGCACTTATATTCGTACAAGTAGTATTAGCCATACCTACTGGTGGTGCTTCACTAACATTAAGTGGTGCTTTGCAGTTACTAGCTAACATTGCCATTAATATCGCTATTAATATAGCTATTACTCAATTAGTGCAGTTACTAGTTCAATTCTTACCGCCTGAGTTAGCTGCTATCGTTGCAACTGCGGTTAAAGTAGTAGTAGGTGTTGCTTTAGGTGGTGAATTTGAATTAGATGCAGAAGAGTTAATGAAACTAACAGAAGCTACCGTTAATAACTATGTTAAGGCTGGTAGTATAGAAGTAGCAGATAGAATAGAAGCACTTAACGATGAGATAACAGAGTGGACTGAGTTTACTGAAGTTGAACAAGAGAACTTAGAAGATATGATTGAACAATTTGAACCTGCAGATTGGTTCAATAACATGATGGTAGAGGAACAACTTACCTTTAAATACGAAGAGCCTAGCAGATATTTAAGTAGGACTATGCTCGCTAATCCAGGTGTATTGGTTTTAGATTACGTTGAGTTTTACCATAATACCCTGTTAGAATTACCCGATGAATTTGAAAATTAAGGAGAAACTATGTCAATCTTTAACCCTAATCAATGGCAACAACAAGCTTTACCTTCTTTACCTGCAGCCCAAGTAGCAGCACAGGCAAGGCAAACTACACAACAAACTTATCAACCACAAAACACAGGATACACGCCTATTGGTGGTAACTATGGTTTAAGTAATGATACTCTTATTGGCATGAACTCTAATGCTAATGCAGCTTATCAACCTTTACCGACACAGCCAACTATTCAACCTGCAATACAGCCTATGCAGCCTTCTTCTGTGTTTAATAGACGTACAGGTACATATTCACCTTCAGTTACTGAACCAGTTCCTGTGAACTACAATGGTGGACAAATGAGAGGTGTTACTCCAACAGGTGTTAGCGATGCATTTGAACAATTTAAAACTGACTTTGGTACAGGTAGTAGAGGTACAATGCGTACTAATAACTTTACTAACCCAGAAGTCTTAACTAATACACCTGCACCTCAACCAGTAGCTCAAGATACGGCATTCCAGCCTATTCAGTCTACTGCTAATAACATTCAGCCAGTAACAGCAGCAATTGATAATAGTGTTACTAATTCAACCATACCATCTAATATTCCAACGTTTGCCAATGACTTTGGTGTTACTGATAGTATGATTCCACAACCAACAGGTGCAGCTAATACCAATGGTTTATTTACTAGAATTGGTGAGTCAGTAGGAGAAGGATTTGATGCATTAAAGTCAGGATTTGATGCTATTGGAGGAATGGATACAATTAACACTGGTATGTCAATCTATCAAGGCTTTAACCAGATTAAGAACGCTAATAGAATGGCAGACCTTGCACAACAGACTTTTGATTTTAATAAGGATGCTTGGCAGAAGAACTTTGATATGCAGAAAGATGCGTACCAAAGACAAGTTGACCAAATTGATTCTCGTAAAGAATTTTTAAGGAGGAAGTAAGATGAGCACACCAACATGGAAAAACGTAGGAGCTAATATAAGCTCTCCTGTTAGAGACTTGGCTTATGCCAACGAAGTACAGAATCAAGGCATGAATCAAATTAGAAGTGGTATTAGAGAAGCTAGTACTACTAACCAACGAGCAGAGCTTCACAACAGCTTACTTAATAACGCTATGAACCCTGATATTGGCGAGAAAGAGTTTATGGCATCAGCTTTAGTATTGGGTAAGGATTCTGGATTAACGCCTGAGCAGAGCTTTGCAGAGATTGAGAGGGTACAAGGTATCTTTGACCGGATTAATGATTTCACGACCACACAGAAGGATACAGTGAGTAATATGCGTGAGAATATGCAATTAACCCTTCAAGAGATGCAACAGGGAGCAGATTCCGCTTTAGCTCAATTTGATGCAGCTAATCCACAAGCAAGTACCATTATAAATGATATGACTCAGTTTAATCAGAAAGGTGGACTTGGTACAGCAATCCAAGAGATACTAGCAGATGTTGAACACGGAGATGATGCTTCTAAGACTGCTGATGTTATTAACAGAGTTGCAGAAGAGTCACAAGCTAACCCATATGCAGTAGCAGAGGCATTAAGACGTACTAAGTTAGCTGAACCTAATCTAATATGGGATTCTACTTTAATTAACAGTAAGAAGTTCCGTAATAGAGTTGATGCAGTACAAGGTGACATTAATAACTGGATGGAAGCAGCAAGAGTAAGGTCTCAGCAACAGAATGCCCTTAACAGTGCTATTGCAGAAAGACAACGTAATATGTCTGACCAAATCGTTGATTTTGAAGAAAGTCTCAGAGAAGAGAACAGAAATGTCTTTAGGCAGTACTTAAATAAATAAAACCTTTACATAACCTATAATCTAACTATATAATCTCTTCTATTGAAATTAATTAGGAGAGATTAAGTATGGCTACATTTTACGGTGATGACGCAATCCAACAAGTTGAATCTACTGAAGGAGCGCTGAATGACATTCAGAAACATATAGTACGAGATGAAGGTTATGTAGCAGAACAGTATAACGATACTAAAGGTATTGTAACACAGGGTGTAGGTCAAACTGGTGACTACATGAATAGACCATTCAAAGAAGTATTTGAGGCTAAGCAGAATGAACTAAAGGCTCATATCCCAAATTACGATAACTTATCTCCAACCCTACAAGCCAATCTAGCATCATCTAATTACAGAGGTGACATTGCTTTATCTCCAAAGGCTACTCAACTTATCAATGAAGGTAGATATAATGATGCAGCAGATGAGTTCTTAAACAATGAAGAGTATCGTAATACTCCACATCAAGGTATTAGAGACCGTTTTGAGCGTACAGCTAACGCTTTAAGAACAGAAGGTGCAGCACAAGATGAAGCACTAGCGATGGCAGCACAAGATTTAAGAGATACAGCAAGCCAACAAAAGCTAGAAGCAACTCAGAATAGTGCAGTATCTACAAGAGAAATGATTGGTCAACAAGGACAAGACTTCGCTTCTTTACTTAGTGACACTGCAAACTACTCAGTATCTTCAAGAAAGCAACAAGAGCTTAAAAGAAAGTCTATTGAGAAGCAAGGTGCAGTACAACAACGTAGTGGTCAAAAGCAGAAGATACTAGACGGTTTAACTGACGAAGAGCAAGCTATCCTAGATGGTGGCATGGAATCATTCGTTAGAAACGGTGGTGGTACTCCAGCAGAGAACTTACAGCGTTATAACACTATTCAATCAAAGAATGCAGAGATTGAGCGCGCTAATCAAATTGAAACTCCTACTGAGCCAGAAAACACTCCACTATTTGAAGATTTAGATAATCCATTCAGTTATGCAGGTAATACACTTCTATCTACCATTAATACAGTTGGTAACATTGCAGGAGGCATAGTATCACTCCCAACTAGCATACTAGGTGCAATGGGTATGTCTAGCGTATCAAATGAAGACTTTGATAAATACCAGACACTTAAAGGTAAGCAAATAGCTGGAACATTAACTGAACTTGAGCTTAAAGAGCTTAATACTGAAACTATGAGTAGAATTGACAGTGCAATGACTGCATTATCTGTTAGTGAGACTATTCAAGATGGTTTTGGTTTCTTAGGTGATTATGTAAACCAAGAACTTACTACTGAGTTTACTGAGAAAGCTAAGGGTTCATTTGATTCAATGATGGCTGGTGAGTCTACTGTAGGTGACTTTACTGGTGAAATTAAAGACTTAATCATGGAATCTCCAGGTGCTATCGGTCAAGCTACCGTAGAATCAATTCCTTACATGATTGCATCAGTATTTAACTTACCACTTACTGTAGCGTCTTCATGGGCAAATAACCAAACAGAAGCAGCTAACGCTTATAAAGAAGAGAATGGCACATTACCAGTAGGTGAAGACTTTGCCACTCTTACAGCATTATCAGGTGCTCAAGCAGTTATGGATTCATTAGGAGACCGTTTAGTAGGTGGATTTGGTCTAGGTAACATTGGTTCTACTGCTGGTATGAAATTACTTACTAAGTCAGCAGTTAACACTGGTAAAGTTGCTGCCGCAGGTGCAGGTGAGTTTGTAGCGGAAGGTGGTGCAGATGTACTAGGTCAAATGGCAGCACAGGCACAAATCACAGATGAGGTAGATTGGGGACAGTCTGTAGCTTCAGGTATTCTTGGTATGGCTTCAGGTGGTGCTACTACAGGTTCTGTTATGGCTGCTAGTTCAATCAAGAAGGTAGTAGATGACCGTAACGAGCAGAGAAGAATAGCAGAAGAAGAATCTGAACTGTCTAAAGACGAGTTAGCAGACAAGAAAGAGAAAGAGCAAGGATTCGCTAATCCAGCAGAACGTAAGAAGAAGAAGAAAGCAAGGAAGATTATTGACCCTAACGCTACTCCTACTGAAGAAGCTCCACAAACAGATGCAACTGTAGACTTAGACGAAGAAACTACAGAAGAGATTGTAGATGAGAATACTGACTTTGCTGACGAGCTTACTACTGCTGACCAAGATGAAACTTCAGTACAAGAAGAAGTTACTGGACAGCCAGAAGATACAACAGTAGATGAAGAGCAACTAAAAAGAGATTTCCCTTCAGTTACTAAAGTCGAAGGTGAGCCAAGATACCGTATAGATGGCGACATTGTTAGAATTCCTGAAGACCCTGATAGAGCAGCACCAAAAGGTTATGTTCGTTCAAGAGGTTATGACCGTATATTCGATAATAATGATTTAGACGATTTAGAAGCAATTGCACGTCTAAGAGATGAAGATGTATATGATGTAGCTGACGTAATTGAGCAATACTTCACCAAGCCAGGTGACTCAGTAGCAGAGCAGTTATTCCAAGAAGCAGAAGCAGAGATGACAGAGATGATGGGTTGGTATCAAGCTGTTGTATCTAAGCAAGCTGAGGCAAAAACTCCAAGAGAGAAGCTTAACCTTTTTCGTGTTGCTAAGGCAGCCGAAAGATTTGGAGAGATGCAAGCCAGAGCACAAGCTCAAGAGATTGAGCAAGCTGTTGAAGATAACACTGTTACTGCAGACCAAGTTAACGCAGTGATGGGTTCTATTGACCCTTATAAGCGTTCTGATATTAAATTAGAAACACTAGAGAAGATTGTTGCTAATAAAACCATAGACCTTACTGCTAGAGAGCGTACTACATTAAATAATTACATTAAGACTCAGAAATCACTAGATGACGTTAGTAGCGACATTCTTAATGGTGGTAAAGGTTTTCTTGGTGTAAGACAAATCATGGATAAAGCCCGTGCTGGTATGGCTAGTGGTGACAGAGATTGGGTTAAGAAGCAATATGACACTCTATTAAAGTTCTACAGAAGACAACAGAAGAAAATCAAAAGCGGTAAGATGCCTAACGGTAGAGATATTAACGCTGGCTTAATGGCTACTATCAAAGGTGAAGCTGCTATCATGGCTAATGCCTTAACAGAGATTTCTG
>JAAUXU010123155.1_pt1 | contig 13547 bp, 8 predicted proteins | sample 7278151 | NCBI WGS metagenome assembly JAAUXU01 (sample SAMN14350113, study PRJNA611818) | marine sediment metagenome | isolation source: surface marine sediment (1.8m) | place: French Polynesia: Moorea | collected 2018-08 | reverse complement strand
CCCCCCCCCCCCCCCCCACCACCCACCCCCCCCGCCCCCCGCCCCACCACAGCCCCCCCCCCCCCCCCAACCCACCCCACCCGGGGCGGCGGCGCTTCCTCGTGTCACTCCCAGACTTCAAAGAGAAACCCCTGCCAAAGTTTCACCCCAGTAGGTCTAGCAGTTTGCCCGGCCATTGGAGACAGACATACAGGCGGACAGAAGACTTTAACAGTATAAATGAGTTTCGTTTTTTGCTTCTACAGCATCAAATGGATTCACTGGTGGGGAGAAAAAGCGGAAGACCAACCAATCTTTGGTGACTGAATTTAACTTTCTTCTAAATGAGTCGGACGTAATGGACGATCTGAAGATGATCACGAAGAACAGGGTACTCTCGGTAAGGTCTCAGTGACCGAATCCTCCCACGTGTCTAAAGACTATTACTTTTGCAGTTGCAAAAGTGCCCCAGCTCGGCGAGTACAACGAGCTCTGGCAGTGATGTTGGCATCGCCTCGGCGCAGACAGGCGTCAATCTCCTGGGAGATCTGAAAGTGGAGGACGGCAAGCTTTTCTACCAAAGAAGATGGTTCCGCCGGGGTCAAGCGATTTTGGTGGAGCCTAAGCACGGAGAAAAATATCCGGGGATGATCTTTGCCATAGGTAAACCTGATTCCAACAGCGCAAGTCATTCAAAATCCTTTGCAGTTCTCAGAGTCCATTTCGCGTCAACGTTGTGAAAGCTTCGTCCACATGTGTAACACTGTTGCAGGCCCCGAGGCCATCTGGGTGAGAAAGATGACGGACAACTCGAAGAGTCGCATAAGTCTGAGCCAGTTAGCCAAAGGCAAAATCGTCTTCAAGCGTAGGGCAGCTTGAAGGAGAAGTCAGTTGTCATGTGATTTTTCAGTATTGCAAAGCTAAGAGGTTATTTTGTTGGAGCGCATAAAGTGAATTAGTTGATGATCTGAGAGCCACAGTGCATGCATCTCTATTCCCACGAAACTTTATTCTCGGTTCGGTACACCACACTTCTTAGGGATTAGATCTCTCTAGGCTGAGATCGACCTTACATGTATACAGTACATCAATGATCGTTTCCTTCTTTCACACATTAAACAGATAAATATCATAATTACAGTAGTACAAATCACAGCCTCATCAAGTTAAAGGTCAAAAAAAGGAGATGTGAAAGGCAGTAAGCATTACTTACTGCCTTCCCAGTAAGTAATGACTATATAATGCGTGGCGTTTCTTCTCCAAACGTTTGCTTCAGGAGGCAGATTGACCATCATGCATGCATTGGTCATACACACGTATGGTCTTGCACTTTCCAATAGGTCGTCCGTAGTTATCACAGTTCCCGCAACCTTCCCGTGTGACTCCGTGAATGTCTCTCGTCCTCTCTTAACACTGATTTGGGGAGGATATTAGGAAGGGAGCAAGCAGGAATCCATAAAGGTCGTTACGGAAGCATTTGCTTGGCGACAAAGATACATAATACACATGGGAACATCAAATAGGACTCGGTGACTAACGAGTCTTGAGCTGTCGGTCTTCATCCAAATGGGTAAAACTTGTGTGCTTTTGGTCTTCTGCTCGAGGGAGCTTCATATCACGGTCGTGAAAACGCTTAAAACTTAATGCTTGTTACCTCTTGTCTTTCCGTGTCTGCTTTTTCTCCGGTGCTGCTGCTGCAAGAGCATCTGCTGGCTCTCGGCCATGAAGAAGTAGTTGCTGGCGTCTGTCAGCAGCTGGGGGAATCGATTCCTCGAGTGGATCTCGACTGGTGAGAAACCTCTCACTCGCCGACCCATGACCAATTCCGCCCTCTGGCCCTTGGTCCAATCGCCCTGACCGCTGAAGCCGGCTTGGACCAGGGCCTTTTCTCTGGCCCACGCGGCGGCTGCCGCCTGGGCCGCTCTTTCCGACAAGATGGCATCTCTGTGACGGGTGGCTGAGCCTCCGTACGCCACGTGAAGCGCCAGCTCAGCGTTCTCTACTCTCAGGTCTTTGCTGCTCCCGTCGAGATCTCTCACGGCGACGTCAAAGGCACCAGAAAGGCGGTTGGCCGCGTCCAGGTCAAGTCGAAGTCCGGCAGTGTTGCTCTTGGCGAAAAAGTGCATACTCTTCTCCGCTGTCACGTGTCTGCTGACGTCAAGGAAACGAGAGCCGTTGAGTACTGACTCAAGGATGGCCTGTACTACACCGCCGGGGACGCCCTCTACAACTCGCGCGATGCTACGTTGATCTGGAGCCACTGTGAGCAAAAATCCGTCGCCAAACTCTCCAGGCTTTGAGGCGAATCGCTTGTTCATGACAACGACGCAGTCATCACTTTCTCCACGAGCTGGTCTGACAAAACTCAGCTCGGACAGAGACCGCTGAGCCTGAGCAATGGTGTTGTCAAGCCCCGATACCAAGTTCACTCCGGAATTCAGTAGCCTGTGTCCAATGGACGTCAACCTGTTGATATTGTTCACGTTTTTGCGGGCGGCGGCGTCCAAGACCTTGGTGATGTCGAGTCCAAACAACTTGCCCCAGCTGTGCAGATCGGTCATCCGCCTTATCTTCTCATGTGGAGTAACAGGATCATTTCCTCTGAAGCGATAGACGAAGAGGTCCAGAGGGGATCGCATCTCTCCTTCGGCTAGTCTCTCCCAGTTCGGGTTGAGGTACTGTCTGATCCTCGGGTGGTAAATTCTTCCTGAGCGCGGGTCAAGGGTGAATCCAGCCTGAGGCATTAACGCCAAGTGGCCGTGGAAGCCGAGGGGAAGCTCCATTCCAGGGTTTGAATCTCGAACGATTCCGCCGAACGGCGAGTAGAGGATCTCTTTCAAGACGGACCCGTCTGATCTAAAGGCCAAAAGAGGCGAGCCGTTCTGGTCCGTGGCGATCAAGATCTTTTGTTCGGCCGTCTCGACAGCCACCAACTTGCTTTGGTCGTCGTACAGCAGTGTCTGAGTCAATCCACTCTTGGGATTATGCTGACGGGTCAATCGCATGGGGTCAGTGGGATCCGCGTAGAAGAACTGGCGCACTCTGCCCCTAGTATCGTGCCAGGCAACTAGACGACCCAGATGATCGTGGAAAAATGATGTTCTAGTCATGCCAGAGTCCTCGATTAAAAGATGCTCAATCAGTTTTCCTCTTGCATCGTGCCAGAATTTTTCTCGCTCGCCGACACCTTTGACGCAACCGTTTGCGTCGTAGAAAACTCTCTCAGCGCCTGCCCTTTCTACCCGGTCACCAGCGTCATACTGGAGAGGCATCTTCCCGTCCGCAGACACGAGATTTCCGTTGGAATCGTACTTGAAGTCGTTCGCGCCGCCAGACCCAAGTAGCTGACCATCGGGCGTATAGGCGTACGTCTCCTCAGTTCTGTGGCCTTCGCGGTCACGAAGAATGCGCTTGCTCAGTTTGTCGCGTTCGTCGTACGCAAGTTCGAGCCCGAGTACAGCTTTCTGTCTCAAGGAGTAGCTGATTCTCTTCGTGCGACCATTGCTGTCCAACTCGACACTCTTGGCGTAGCCGCTGTTGACGTCCGAGACACGGGTAAGATTCAAGGTAGGACGTGAGATTCTGAGTGATCCCAAAGCCTCCACCAGTCCGGTGTTGGCCTCATAGGAACTGGTCCAAGTGCGCTGCTGCTGGTCGGAGCCACCAATGGCAGCCACCATGCCTGAGGGCCGACCGTTACCGTCGTACTGGTACCTAAACACCGCGTTGTCTAGTTGAGGCAGTCCGCCAGCGAAACGAATCTTCTGTTCTTTGAGCAGGCCTCCGTGATACTTATTCCGCAGCCTCATCTCAAAGCTGTGACCTTTACGCACAGTCACAGATTCCAGGGTCCCATCCGCAGAGTCGTAACCCAATTCTGATTCAAAGTCTCCACAAATGATCTTCTTTAGCTTCGAGTCATTATAGGTGTACACAACGCGTTCACCGCCAGGTAGATGCTTCCCAAGGACATTGCCGATCGCATCCACTTGCATTTCGTAGCGACTCTCGCTCCAGGGTGCAGTGTACAAAAACCTGAGGCTTCCGATCGTCGGACGGAGCAGGAAAGAGTGGAAGTGGCCTCGCGGAGTCTGGATTTGACTCAAGCCGCCGCTCTCCTTGTCGTAGTTAAGCAGGAATTTGCCACCACTTCCCGTGGCAATCCAGTCGGGCCAGGAGGTCTCAGTGTCTGGAAAGTGATAGCGGAGGATAGGCTTGTCACCGAGAATGACTCTCTCCAGCCTCCCCGACTTGTCGTACTCGTACTGCTCAATGACATCTCCCCACGACCATTGCTGGAGGCGACCAAACCTGTCGTAACCCTGCTTCACGGTAGCAAATCCGGCTACTCTTGGGTCCCAGTGGATTGGTCTGGAGGAGCTGTCGTATCTCACCTCCAGGAGCTCTCGCTTTGAGCCGGCGTACAGAACTTCCCTACGCTGCAACTTGTCGTAGTAGACGGTGAGCAAAGTGTCTCCATTGACGCTCATCATCTTGCGAATGCCGATCATCTGGCCGTTGTGTCCGTTGGTGGCGAGTGAGTAGTCCCAACCGAGTTTAGCGACCAAGATTGGGCCCAGGTAAGCGCGCTGCTCTCCCACCATTGGAAAGGAGTCGCCCATCGAAACATCGTCTGAGAGGCGTGCAATCACTGGATGTGGCATCGTGGCCAAGGTGACGGTCTGGCCCCATGGAGACCTAGCGCTGAGTGTCTTGTCCGCCGAGACTGACACCTCAGACGTGCCACCCGATACTTCAGTCGACGTCACTAAGTTGTCTTTGATATGAAGAGTGCGCACTGTTCTTCCGTTCTGATTGACATTGATAGAGGCGCCAGCAGAGGTCAAATTGAAGGTGAGGGAAATGGTTTCTCCGGTGGGCGTGACAACATCTACCAGGCGGCCAAAGTCATCGTAGACGTAAATGAAAGCGAGATGACCGTTGTCCAGCTTGCTCTTGAGTAGGCCGCTAGAGCTGTAGTATTTAAAGTTCACCTTGTGGTTGACGCTGGGTGCCTCAAAGCTCTCTAGATCTCCCACGTTAGATATCCTTAAATTGTACTTAAGTCCGTTAGACGTCTGTAGCGTATTGACTCTTCCTTTGTAATCCCGCATGAAGGTCAGCTTCCTGCCGCTGGCGTCAGTCACGGTGCTCAACTTTCCATCTGAGGTGGCCTGGGTGTAGCTCATCTGATAGAGTACGTTTGAAGTCAAGAGATCCTTGGTGAGGACGTGCTGACCGAACTTGTTGAAGGTGTACAGCTCTTGCGCATCCGGATCAGGAACTTCGAACCCTCCGCTGGACTTTTCTGGAGGGATGCTCGAGCTCACAGCAAGTAGTCGGTAATCGCTGGGGTCCGCCAAGTAGAGAACACCGTCCGGGGTAACGGCCAACGAGGAGACAGAGCTGAATTGGGCGCTGACTGCGAGATGACGGTCTGGATCGAAGCACTTGCACACTGCGTCCAAACAGTTGCAGCGGGAATCAATGCCGGCGTAAGTGTCCACGCGACCATTTGTTGAGACACGACGGACGCGGTTGATTCGCTGCGAGTCACTCTCGGCCACGAAAAGATCCCCATTGGGGGCAAAGGCCAGAGATTGCGGCGAGACCAGAGAAGCTGACGTCGCTTCGTCATCTCCTGGTGATGGTGGACAGTTATGCGGGCGACCAGCGACAATGCTGACTCTCCCATCCACGAGCCTGAGAAGAACGTTGTCGTCGATTATGTGGAGAGCGCCGTCGAGGGGACTGACCGCCAGCTCAGTGGGCCAGTTGAGCTGCACTTGATCCGCGTCCAGGGACCCCTGACACGGCAGTGGTCTCCAAGTAGCGCGATGGCGCTGGTGACCGATCAAGGTACTGATCACGCCCTGATCGTCTACGACGCGGATGTTCGCGCCGTCGGCGATGTAGATCTTTCCATCCCGAGACAGAGCGATACCTGAGAAAAAATCAGCATGTCTAATGTACATAGGGTTCTGGATGTACAGTTCAGGCTTTCCAGCAACCCCATGGCTGCCAGGAGGCAATATGTGCCTTAGCACTTACAACAATATGTATTAGTTCTGAAGACTTCTCAGTTGTGAACGCCGTAATACCTTTAGGATAGGCCAATCGAGCCTTGCTGGCGAGTCCACCGTCTCCACACTGGTCGGCGTCCCCCGGCAAGCACCTCTCGCCGCTGCCAATGAAGGCCTCGGCGTTAGAGGCCGCCTCGTCCCACGTAAGCTGTCTGCGCGATTCGTTGTCGCCTTGCTGTACGTGCATCCGCTTAAGGCGTAGGACTTGATGAGCCTCGGGCTGTGAGATGTATAACGTCTCGCGCTGCTCCAGCTGGTTGTTACTGTCGGTGGCGTGGGCAAGATGAAAGCGATATGACACGTGGCTGGTGCTGAAAGTGAAGCAGTTCAGATTTAACCCTTGTGCGTACATGCATTGCACTACTGTCGGACTGGTGGATCTACTGTACTACAAGTCTCTCTCTGCTCGAAGCCTCATGTTGAGCAGCCCCCATCATGGTACATATTTGCGACTCACACTGCGGTCTGGACGCATGGACCGAGGTCGCTCAACCACAAAGGTAAAGAAAAGGCTTTCTTTCACTCCAATGCTATCTCCGCCGCTACGCCTTTGAGAGACCTTTCGACACACACTGGCGGACGAGTTCCTCGGTGGATTACACGTATTTTTGCCTCTTAATCTGATGACGATGATGCGGGCGCCTTCTCGCCGCACTCGTCCTTGTTGTGCTCACTGTACAGCAGAGTGGAGCTGTAATGACATTAGAAGAGGAAAGCGGAGAAATGTCGTCATGTTTCTTGGCAGCAGCTATGATGGGGGAGAAAGCCAAGCCAAATGAAGTCTCCAGGGAGAAGGAGGAGGAAGAGAAGTAGAAGAAGATGATGCTGATCCCTCGCAATTAATCTGACCTCAGCAGACCAGACGGGCAGAAAAATGACCGCGAGCAGAGCTAGAATTGGGAAAGCAGACAAGATATTTGCCTCTGGCAGAGGAGGACTAAAAAGTGACTCTGACCTTTCAGCAACGTCGCCTACATGCAAGCCCGATGATATCTGCGTGCAGGATTTAATTACGAAAGCAGGATCAAGATGAGGAAAAAGGAGTCGTTTGCTTGGCTGCCAGATTGCGTGCAGTGCAGAACCTCATTAGGCGATGTTCGAACAAGACAGATGGTACAAGCAGGAGGTGGCAGGAGGGCACGTCTTCTCTCAATTTATCACGGCCAGAGTCATCATCCAGAACGTGCAATCATGGCCATACCTTTTGCCTAAGCGTGCGCGTAATAGCAGAGGAGAGAAAGCGTGCCTTTCTCCTGCTCCTCGGCACACACATTCGTCTAGTCATTATCTTCTCCCTCCACCCCTTCTTTCTTGGCTATCTTTGAGCAGCGAGATCGCATTAGATTCGCTACCACCGCAGAAAAAGTAATGGCTCACTCATTCGTGGTCGCAAGATGAGAAAGGATTAACGCTGGGGGAAGCAAATGGCACACTTACTTGAGTCTCAGGAGAGTGGATGCTTGCCCGTCTGGCGTGACTCTACGTATCAGGTCATAGTCGGCAAGGTAGATGGAGCCGTCGGGGCCGGAGGCTAGGGCCTTGGGCGCCAACAGCCGCTGCTTGACGGCCATGGCGCCGGGGCCGGATTGGGTGGCGCAGTCGCCAGAGGCGATGCAGTCGAGCGGACGCTGCTCTCCGGTGCCCATCACGGTCTGGACGACCTGAAAAAGGAAATTTGGAGTGAGCAACGGAAATGGGACCGAACTGATATGGCACTGCTCACCTGAGGCTTGTACTTCAGATAGACAGTGTTTCCGTCGCCCTTCTGCAGAATGCCCGCGTGAAAGTTGTACTTGTGCTGCACATGGAGGCCCCACCCGCCCATGTCAGCGTCCGCCATCTCGTGTCCGCTCAACATGGTGGTCTGCACATTCCACATGATCATGGCGCAGTCGCTGTACTCGTAGCCGACTTTCACGGTCGCAGTGGTGATCCCATACACGCGCTGCAAAAGGGATTATTGGCCTTTTAATGTACCTCCTTCCAATCACTCTGAAACAAACGCTCGGCTGTCAAGGCCAAGGAGTAATCCTTTATTCCGGCCTTGGGAGGAGAGGCTTGGAAATTGCCTTTCTCCTTGATTACGGCTTCTTGTGTTCGTTGCTGCTTTCTCTCACTCTCTAACAAAACAGGGTGATTGAATTCTGCTTGGAAAAAACTTTGGATGCGTCTACGCTCTAAAATTTACAAGAAGTTGCAGCTCAGTGTGCAAGAACCATCAGAAGAGCTTTCTCCTTTCCTTTTTTTGGATGGGGAGCTTGGCAAGCAAGAGGACCAACTAATCAAGCTTTCTAGCATGTTGTGTGATTCTTAAAGAATTCCACTATCGTTCTTCAGTGCGGAGCTTCTCAACGTTAATCATCGCCGGGCTCCGGCTTTGCGAACCAAGTTACAGTAAGTATCTTAAGTAAAGTTCGATGAGGTAAAAAGTACTTTCCTACGGTAAGTACAGGCAAGCTTTGATGTAGTGAAGATTTGAGATTGATTTCTGATGTACGTACTGACTGCCTTTTGTAATTGGTTCATCCATTACATAGGAACCTTTGATGAAGTGACGAAACTCGACGTAGGTAAATCACTCCTAGGTTATGAAAGCTGAACGTCCTTGTGTTGGTACGGATCGATACTCACCTGTCTGTACTCGTTCAGCCTGTCCCAAGCGTAGGTGTAGCGGATGTTTGGATCCGCCTCGAAGACCTTGGAGTGGACAACGCCTTCAATGGTGATCTTGACGTGTACTTTGACGAGCGCCTCAGGCACCGACGAAGGGGTCAGCTGTAGCTGGATGGTAGAGAGGAAGCCCTTGGCTCGAGAGGAATGGTAGAGCAAAAAGATGTCGGACCCCGGGATCGAGAGGCTCTCCTGGAGCGACTGAGACTCCAGAAGGATCGCACTCTTCGAGGGGATTTGACCCTGCAAGATTGTGCCTACAGTTAAGGGCGCGCTTACTCGAGCCAAAAATGATAAAAAAAAAACAACGGAGGACGAGCCTGTGGCGTTCGAGCAATGTCATAAAGAGCAATGTGAACGTGACCTAAGGCAAGAGAGGAAGAAGTTCATTAGTGAAAGTGCTGAGGCGGTGTTTATCTTAAAAGAATTCCTCTTTATTTCAATAGTGTTGGAACGCGTTCTCTTTCTTTATGTGGGGTCTTTCAAAAAAATTAGGCTGTGTAAAGAGAGGAGAATCGAGAAAACATTTCGAAGGACCCAAGAGAAGAGATCAGAACTCGGGAGAATGGAAAGCTCAAACATTTAATTAACTTATTCCGTGAGGCAACACAGCTGTGCCACTCCCGTCAGTAGTAGTAGAGAGTTAATGGTGACTTTCTCCTCTTATTACTAGAGTGAGTAACTTGATCTCACCATTGATCTTTCTATTTAAAGTCCTGGCTCTCTCTCTCTGAAATACGACTCTCCCAAATGACATACTCAAAATGAATAAAAACCAACCTGGAAGCCGTCCTTCCATGTCGCCAGGACCATGGGCTTCATGGTCTCGAAGTGATGCTCCTGGCAACCCTTCCCCTCGGCTTCCTTCCTGCTGACACCAGAGATCATGTTGGAGGAGGAGCCGCCGAGCTCGACAGGATCCAGCACCACCACCTCGTTCCAGGGGACAAAAACGTGAAGCCTGAGGGAATTTATATTAATCAGTCCCCGCTGAGAAGCGTCCTTCAGCTGCCTTCAGTCTGACCTTAGTGGAGGGTAGGGATTCCTCCCGAACTGGAGCATGACCGGACCCCCTCCGTTGACCATGAGATCAAACCATCCATCGCCCCTGGTCATGGTGAAGCCCTCGTTGGGCAAGTTGGTGGAGACGCGCACACCGATCAGGCCCATGCCCGACGGAGTCACCACCTGACCCCTGACCACTGCAGCTCGGCTGTGCAAGAATGTGGAAAATGACGTTAGAAATCGCAAATGCCTCGGAAGTTAGAAAAACTAAAGAAAAGGTGGGGGGAGGGGAAGAAAGACACAGACAGACGGACAGAGAGAGAGTGAGAAGGTCAAGAAATTGACGGCCTCCCATTTCTTCGAAGCAACTTCCCCTCCTACCACCAACCCCATTTTTCTCCTCTTCTTCCCTCCCTCATGTTCCAGCAAAGATTGAGGCTGCGTCTGCACGAGCAGATTCAGTCAGACGTGGCCCAACTAGTGTCTGTCTGCGGCGGTCCTGGCGGACCACGTGTGACCAGAAGTTGGCCAGGGTGGACGCCTCTTAACAGGGCTCTAGGCCCCGTGAAATGGGAGAGAAAGAGAGGGAGAGCGTGCCCCAATCTCGGGAAAAGCTCATCTTTTTCTTCTTCTTCTGCGGCCTTTTGATTGGGAAGGGAGATGGGAGAGGACAAAAGAGAGGCTGATTTCCCCCTCGCATCAGTGCCAAAATAAGATGATTTTGCACTTATTTTCTAGCTTTTTTGCCTCTCCTCCTCCTCTTCAGTGGTTGGAGGACAAAAAACACACAACAAAACTTATGGATAGAAGCTCTCGTAATGAGACACTGTACAAAAGGCTACGTCCTCACCAGAAATGAGACTTTTTCTCTTTGCTGAAATTGCGCAAGAACTTTGACAAAAGAAAGCGCGGACAAACTCGGCTCTCCTCTCCATTTTGGGGCGGATTGAGTTTCTTCCTATCTTTTCTCTCTCTCTCTTTGGTTTGGTTCCTTTGCTACTGTAGCAATATGAACCGCAAAGTGCTCAGAAAGTAGAAAACTTTCGCCTTTTAGCAGCAGGCAATAAGCGGCAGCTGCAGCAGTTGCAAAACCCATTTTATAGCGCCGAATCCGCCATGCTAAAGGTTGCGTAGGATTTTAAGTACCTTTGCAGCAGTTATTTCAGGCGCAGATCGAGCGTCTTTCCGAACAAAAAGCAAAGTTCGTCCTTGGCTTTCACGACTCTTTCTTGGCGGGAAGAAAAATATGGCCAAATCTCATATTCCGTCGGAAAAGAAGCGGCGAGGGCAGCACCCAATTTCCTTTCCCGTCCTCCGTGGGCGGGTGTCAAACTTTGCTCATTCTCTGGCGAGGAAAGGATAAAATAGTGGGATCCTCCCAACCCTTTCCTTGCACCGGAGAAGCAGCACTAGAGAGAGAGAGAGAGAAAATAGATTCTGGGCGCTTCTGGGCGATCCCTTCCACTCAAGCACCAGTAATGAGCCAACCCCGACGGGTGCACGCATGGTGCACTAATCTACGTTGTATTAACTGTACGTCAGTACCGTCGTGGGACAGAAGGAGTCGCTTATGAGGCTCTAGAGCTACATGGTCTTATCCACTCAGTCTTGGGTTTTTTGTTCTTTTTTTTTTTTAAGCCATAAACGTCGTTATTTTGCTCCAGAGGATGGAAACTTTGGCCGTAAAAGCCGCACGGGGCAAACAGCGGGCTACAAAAAAGCGCTGACAGCGGCGAAACAAAGAAATATCTCAGTGCATCTGGCTGAAGATGGGTGTTTCAGGCAAATGAACGCTCGTAGCTGAGGATGACATCAAGGATGCTTCTCGCAGCTGCAGAAATCGTGTGATGCGTGCAGGTGAAGTGAACGAAACTGGAGAGAAAATGCACGCACGCGTGTACTGTAACAATACTGTCGAGCAGAGCGCAGTAAGGGCTATATAATACTGTAGTGAGCGTTTCCCAAGTGCGACTGTTGGGCAACAACATCCATGCAAAAGAAATGAAATGATTAAGCGATGAGGAATCAGTCTGAACATGCGAACAGCTACACATTCACGTGGCGGCTACACTAGTGAGGCATAACGGGGAAGAGCAGAGGTTGTGCAACTCTTCGGTCCTCTGTCCTCTAACATGAGGAACTGCTCCGTGTTGCTGTACTTACCGGTCAAAGAATTGGCTCCAGAACAAACTGTGCGATTTGTTGGGAAAGAGAAATACAGCAAACATCAATGTAACATCAAACACTTAAAGCAACGGCTATGGAGCCCATGGTACAGGTCCTACAGGTCTGTTAGGTACATTATCCAAGACCCTTTTACAGCCCCATGGAAAAAAAAGACCCAGACTCCCAACAGAAATAGCCAGTGAGAACAGAATCAGCAGCCAAACATGACATCAAAGTCTGTCTGTCATTCCTTCCAATGAATGCGGAATCGTTAGCAAGTTTCAGTCGTCCCTTTTTAGACGAAGGCCCGTTTAATACACCAAAGCTCAGCTAAGAGGATACTAAGACATCAAATTGCAGTGGCAGGAGATGGTTTATAGAGTTAGAGGATAACACCAAATTGTGTGCCATAAAACATTGATAAGACATCGAGTAGAGGTGTGAAGGCATTGCACGTTTAGTATGCGACACATGGAATAACTACACACAAACAGCCAAGTTCCACTAACTAAAAATGTAGCAAACATCGATGGCATTTTCTGGGTGCTGAGTCTGTGACGGTATCTGCTCATTTTAACAGTTAGTAGCAACAGCGGAAAAAGAAGTAGTTCTGTAGTAGTACACATATGTAAAACAGTAGCAGAAGAGGAAAAGAGATAGAGAGAAAGAGTTGTACACCGAGGATTTGTCGCTGTTTCGTCTTACACCGTCGTCCTAGACAGACCCTGTTTGCTCGCTCTGGCTTGCTTACCTCTCGTTGAAGTCGGACCTTTCCACGTAGCTCTGCATGCCCTTCTCCTCGATGATGAACTTCATGCGCTCGAAGAAGGACGCGGTGATGGCCGGCGGGTGCTTGCGCAACAAGATGTCGATGGGCTGGGAGACGGTCTGACACCCCTGTTTCCTGTGGCACACCGGGTTCTCGCAGCACTCGGGGTCCTCGCAGTCGATCAGGCCGTCTACAAAGCAACACATTCAAAGTCATGCAGTTCTCGAATCAGCTGTGAGTGTGGAGAGTCCTGCCGCTCTCCATCTGCTCCGCCAAGAACACAAACTCTTAGCAGGACACAAAGCACATCTCGTCAGCGCAAAATGCAGCAATCTCTGTGATGGACGTCACAACGTAACTTAATGGGACAAAGAGGGAGAGAAACAACTTCATCATGTTTCTTCTTCTCGTGCTCCTCCTTCTTCCTACTCCACTTAATATTTTGTGCGCGAGCTTCTCCTCCTACGACGCAGTTTTGTCATCCAACTGCCTCACATGTAAATACAGATGTGGAACTTGGAGAGGGGCCTGCTGGAGGCAGAGTTGTTAGCCAATATTCAAGTCCCTCTTTCCGCATGCAAATTTATTCTTCTTCTTCTGGGCCTCACACAAGGGCTAAGCTTCCCCCCCCCCTTCCTCCTCGCCAAAATGGGGTTTCGCTAGTGCCATTTCCCGTTGGGGATTGCACTAGCGGATGCAAAAGCCATGGAAAGAGCTCAAAAAAACGCACGCGCACACCTACGAACGAGCATGAGCCCTCACCTCTCCTTACCCCCCCAGTCAGGACCTCTCGGGGACGTGCAAACCACTGTGAGCGTGTGCATGAGTGTGGACTGACACAACTACACTCTGAGTCGTCGGACACAGTGTGAGTG
>JAAUXU010073058.1_pt1 | contig 13549 bp, 18 predicted proteins | sample 7278151 | NCBI WGS metagenome assembly JAAUXU01 (sample SAMN14350113, study PRJNA611818) | marine sediment metagenome | isolation source: surface marine sediment (1.8m) | place: French Polynesia: Moorea | collected 2018-08 | reverse complement strand
TACTTTTGACCTCAACAACGTGCTGTACATTGGCCCAACCAACGGAGAAGTGCATAAATTGCACAAGTCACTTATGCCGGCCCTGGTGACGACGGCAAAGTTGAGCATTTGAAAGCTCCAAAGTGGCTGCCTTTCCTCCCTCCCGTCAGAGCAGATGTTTTGTCAGGTGCACCAGTCGAGACCTTTCAATCCTTTGTCTCCCATAACGAGTGCTGTAGTGTTCTGCGATGGCCTTGATCATTTCCTTCCACTCGAGCAACTGCACGGGGTCGTCCTCGAAGCCAGACCCGTCGAAGAAGCCCGCGGGGTTTCCCATCAGCTCGAACACAGGCTCCAGATCGTGCTGGTAGAGCTGGAACAAGGACAGGATGGGCTGACTGGGCGCACCTGGAGCAGCGTCAGACATGTCAAGTCAAAGAAGTGCCCCAATGTAGCAAAGAATTGATGCGATTCAACAGGGGTTTGCCCAAAATTGACTGCAGGTACCTTTGAGGCCTCATTTCTTCCTTAACTTTGTTCACTCTCATAAGGAATATATACAAACTGATACGTACTAATTGCAAAAAATCCGAGTAGGGCGGTCAATTGCAACATTGTTTTCACTGAAAATTGTGAAAGTGAGCGAAAAACAAAAAGAGGCCTTAAGTGAGTTAGAGACAAGTCATCACGGGGAGAGAAGGAAACCGTGGAAGATTCCGTTACTTTTTTTATTCAATCAGGTTAGGTTATGCAGCCCTGGAAGAATCTGTTGCTCCCGGTGACGACGTCGGATGGATGCAATTACTGTTGAAGACGAGAAAAATCCTGGTCCTGACCAATGAGAATGGCACTGCAGATCTGTCCTAATGCATTGTTTTTGGCAGATCCCAAGGTCTCAGTGATGACCACGAGTTGTGACCAAGCCGGATTCTCTTATAACTACCTGGTGGATGAGTTGGTCGAGCAAGGTCAGGTCTGGTCTGGTTGGATCTCCCTGGGGCAGGTCAACCAGCTCTAGGAGCCAGTGGATCCTGACATGGGTCAAACCCCGGTTCGGGAGTGATCCCAGCAGCGCCAAATGCTGGAATACTTGAGGTGACAGAAGAAAAGATCTGGCACTCGTCGGAGCTGGCGGAGAAAATCCAGTCATGGTCCAAAATCCCTCAAGGAAAAGAGAAGAATTTGAATTCACTGTGACGGTGACGGACGCGCTGGCCGACGACGACGCGATCACCAACGGGATCATAACGAACGCCCACATCTTCAGCTGTTTCTACTGATAACGACCCCTACTGGCAAACTCGAGATACGACAACACTGGTTCACCGAGTCGTCCGTCCATTTAGTGCATATCGCCGGCAATTCCCCTGCCTGTTAGCATGTCCCAGTCTCTGCCCATGTCCAAGTCTTTGCTTTGCTGCACTGTCTTGACATCCGTGGCTTCTGCCTCAGGTCTGTACCAACCGGCTGTTGCTCATTTAGCCTAAAAACGTGCTTCTTCTGCCACTGGATTATTCATGACCCAAAATCCAATCCTTCTTCAAAGGCAGCTCTGTCAAGATGTTCCACTTTCACTGGTGCTGCTGTGGAAGAGGTGATCATTCAGTGCTTTGTGCCACTCAGCAGGCTCCTGATTCACCCAAACTACTTGCCTGGGGAGGGGATTCGGGAATTCCTCCATCCCGAATCCCGGGATTAGGAACCAAATGTTACTGCTATACATAAGCCTTACTACCCGTTGGTAATCAAGAGAGAGCGGAAATGTATGCTGCTATTACGCAGGGATTGCCAGGCAGAAAACTGACTCTTTTTGGAGCGAGATCTTGTCTCTTCTGCCAAAATATGTCAGCTTGAAAGAGCGAAACAGTGCAAAAAATAGCCAAACATCTCTCTGTTGAACACGCAATCTTTTCGCCCTCTAAATCAACAAGTCAAGGTGTCGTGGACATGAAGAGACCGCACGAAGGTGCTCAAGGACCCGGGGGCCGAGGTAGGAGAGGCTCACAATGGCTGCCCAGTAAACAGGACCCAGTCAAAGTTGTGGAGCTACCAGTGACAAAGGCACGTAGGCCCGAACAAGAAATCATTGGCTATCGATTGTCCGTCCAGTGGTTGACGCGCGCATAGAAACAGAAAGAAGGAAAGCTCATATTTAATTCATTCGCACTGTACAGGTAAGAATAGCTTGAGGGCGATGTAGGATGACCTTAACAAAACAGTCAACATTGAATATGCGTGTGTTTGTCCTCTTCCCCCGAGGTCTGGAGGACGCTGGGGTTGCCCAACTTGGTCAAGGCCCGGGGAGGAGTCCAGAGGCCAAGAAAACTGGAAGGAGTGCAAAAAAATGCTCTCTTTTTTTCTGGCACACCCAGTTGTTGTTGTAGGCACAAATTAGGTGCGTGCCTGCGTCGCCCGTTCGATTTTGCGCGCGTGTGCGAGTGCGCCTGTGAATGCGTGGAGAGCGAGAGCGAGAGAAATGTCCTTGTGATGGCCTCAGTAGCCTTTCCTGCGCTCAGGAAAGATTCTTCTTTCTTCTCGGACAGCATCGAAGTTGCGGAAAGGACAGGAGAAGAGACTCTATGCATGCCAGGTATGTCTGTCTGTCTGTTTGTGCGCGAAGCAATGCTACCAGATTTGCTCGAGAAGGGCCACTTCTCCCGGTCTCCGCAGTGATTTGAAGTTGCTTTTTTTCCGTCCGAAAGTGAAGAAAGAAACAAACAAACACGGTCCTGCGTAGCCAATCACAGCAGCTGGGGTGAGTGGAAAGTAGTCAACTTTCTATCCGAAACTGTCGCGGTGGACGAAGCGATTCCAAGTGTTGCAAGTCTACCTACTGTATGTAGCGATTCTCTAAGTCCTCTTAAGAGGGGATCATCGGATAAGGTTTCTTTCGAAGCGCCAGAGGTTGTAATCCTATTTGGAAGTAATATGTAGGAGTCAGAGCCTTGAGGCCTTTTCCCAGCATCATACAACCTTTGTGTTTATGTAGTGTGGACTCACTTCAGGCTGCAGCGAGATAAGGACAGGGGAATATCAAGACCAGAAGACTACTTTCACTTATGGCAAGGAATTTCAGGTCCAGCATCAGCCAAGACCACTGCCTCCCTTTGTTATTACCAGATTTTCCTTTAGACTCTTTAAGTTCAAGTGTTGTCAACCATTTGCTTAGGCTTTTGTAGTGTTTTAGCCATCTTTGTTGTCAAAGCTGTGCTTGATGTGCCTGAGGCCCAATGAAAGTGAGTGGCTGAGCAACTTTGTGCCAGTGGCATGAATGATGCTTACACTGCCGTGCAAAAGTGTACATTCCATAGGGATCTTAAGTATCGCTAACATGCATTAACCTTCGCAGGTCTGGTCATGGGCTGGACTGAAGGAGGGGAGGGCAGGGTCCATGTGTGTGTGTTTCCTTAAAGACACTTTTGCACCAGCCCTGCCGGAAGTGACGTCTTGTGACTCTCGCAACCTTTCGGGGCCCTTCGACGCCTTGCAATTTAGCTCAACTTTTTTTTTTTTTCAAGCAGCAACTGTTTATGGCGGCCTAAGAGGAAAGTTGGGTTCTACTGGACTTTATTAGGGTGATATTTTGCTGGCAGTGCCAACTTTCTCTCTCTTCACACGCACGCACTCACGCGCGCGAGCACACGCGGGGCAGGCAGCGTTGGCCTGAGAATGTGAGAGAGCTAACAAGAGCACAAAGAGGAATATTTTGAGCAGAATACAAGGCCATTTTTGCAAACTCGTGATTTTGTGTCCACCAAAGTGGGTCAGCAGTAACTTTTTAGGTATCCCCATGCCAGAAAAGGGGTACAGTGCTTAAAGCATTGAAAAAGAGATAACATTGTCGAAACTGTTGGCTGTCAATGCCCCATTTCTGTCAGGTCGTTTTCCAGAGTGTCTCTGGAAGGTTAGGTTAGGTTAGGTTAGGAAAACCTTCAAATCACGTCCTCTGAGAGCTCGACCACGTTGACGGAGAAGCAGCTCCGCAAGGTCCGGGGCCGAGGCCACAAAATATTCGACAAGCAAGCCTCAACCAAGACAGAATCATTGCTGCTTCCTCATGTGCAACTAAATCTTGAGGGTTTTTTTTTTTGCTTTGCCAGGATACAAGATATTGGACGACCTTTTCTAGGTTGACACTCATTTGCACGCACAATGTAGGAGTCTCCTTGGATGAGCTCTTCTGTCCAACCCTCAGCATTGCACAGCTCCCAGTGAAGCCACAGGACGATTTTTTGCTGCCTCTCGTGATCTTGCAAGAAGCTTCTACGGTCTGAAAAGAGATCACGGACCAGAAAAAGTAGGGGGAAAGAGAAAAAAGATTATTAGAGTGGAGTGGTTGTACAGCACATTGCACTTAAGTGGGAGCAAGAGAGAGAGAGCGAGAGAGAGAGAGAGAAGGTTTGGTCTGAGGCTCGGAAAAAGAAAAATCAAAAAAATTCTTTGCTGTGGCAGCTCCAGATCCAGGATACATCAGACTGTGGACAGATACAGGTCTTTCCACTATGGTCACAGTCAGTGCACACGAGAGACACGCTTTAGTGCAACAACGGGTAAAACACACGAGGTGTTCAGTAAGAACTACAGTAACACATATGAACGTTTCGCTGCAAAAACACACATGGACTTTTTAGTGGTAAATGGAGTTACACCTGCCGACGTCTTGGTATGAAATAGAGTAGAACACATGTGTGCTAATACTAGACCGACCATTCCTTTTGGGACCCCTCTGACCAATAATGCATGAGCTCAGGGCGTGGAGAAAACTGGCCAGAGAATAGCATGGAAATGGGCCTTGACGAGAGAGTGGAAAAAGGGCCTCAGCTTCAAAGGCCTGTGGTAGCAGAACAATTCAGTCAAAGTTTCATTTTGCATGACTGTGCTTGTGACGGACCCGATGCCAAATTTGGCACAACGCTGGACGCAACACAGAGTCTGTGAGCAGCCGCACAGTGGGCATCTGTTTTGTGTTTTTCGACAATACAGTGCCGGGGAGGTGTGAGCTGGTGAAGCTCATCATCCTTTGGAGCCATCACTGAGGCTCAACGAGCCCCAAGTTGTTAATTTTTCATAAAAGAAATATTACAATGTGGTGGTGTCTTTAGAGGCAATCGTTGAAGCCCAAAGAGCCCCAATTTTTCTTAAAGAAATATTGCTATGTTCTGTGTCGAGCTTTCAGAGGCCATCATTAAACCTGAAGGAGGCGTAATTTGTTACTGCTTTAAAGTAGTATGTTACAATATGTTGTGTGCGGAAACCTTAGAAAAGTACAGGGTTGAAGATCCATTTCAGTCTGGAGCTTTTGCCTGACAAGAACATTTATGCTCCTCACTGGAGAAGATCACCCATGAGACAATGACGATGATGACTCTCCAACACTCAGAAAATGGAGGAAGAAGCGTTCCTTGGCCTCCGCCCCCTGGCACCGCAGGCCTGAAGAACGCTGCTGATTTTGCAGCGTTTTCCCCCTGCGATTATCCAGTCGTTGTCCTCCACAGCAGCTGACTTCCTCTACTCGCCCTCGCTCGTCGCCTCCTCCAGGAGTAATGAAGCAAACGTCTCATGAGCCTCTCACGCTTCAGCAAAGTCTCCTCTTCGGACATTTTTGCTCAATTGACTCAAATTGCGGAGATTTTTTTGACAGCAGCTGCCTTTTTTTGCACATTTTGTGCGAGTCACTTTTTTTGAGCTCGTGTTTCTGTTCTGTCAACGTTGCTTCTCTTCTTGGTGCAAAAAAAAATGGGTGCAAATTCTGGTGACACGATTTTCATGATGGAGGAGAGAAGGATCGATCCTTGAGGCTTTTTCTTTCTTTCTTTTTTGCTGGAGAGAAAAAAAGCAATTTAGTATTCTGTCGGGAGAGCGGAGGAAACGCCTGGGATGGGACTTTTACCAAGAAAAGTTCCATTTAAGAAAAATGTCGCAGCTTTCAAGCTGGTGCTTCTTCACCCCCTCCAACTGCAACATCCTCCACTTCGGGTTCCCTCCCACGGACCAAATGGGCATTTTCCTCCTCACCCTCCCCTCCCCCCCCCCTTCAACCCCACTCTGCACACAAAAAATTAGTCCTTTGCTTGGGCAGGATATTAGCTGAACAGCAAAAGAAGTGTCACTCGACCCCTTAAAAGCACGCTATCCAGGGAGGATAGGACAAACAAAAACTTTTTTTCCGCTCTGGGCCAGAGGAAATTCTGAGGAATTCCATTAAGGGGAATTCCCATTCTGCGGCTGTTACTTTAGGATCACTAAAAGACTCCTCCAGTCTCGTTTAGGCCTTTTTTTTGGGGGGGGGGGGCAGAGGGAACAGGAGATAGGGACCCCTCTCGGGCCATGACAACGTCTCACAAGACCGAAACGATGCCAGATTCGGGACTCCGAGCCTAAGTGATTCCCAGCACGGGGATCAACACTGGAGACTCCATCTTTTTCTTTTTCCTTGGCCAACGTTGGCAGCAGCGTCGTCCGGCTCAAGTCGGACACGTTAGCAGTCGTGAGGCCAACGAACGATTTGGGAACCCTTGGGGAAGCCTTTGGGAAGCCTTTGGGAACCCTTTGGAAATGGCAGCTCGGTCGATTGCACACCCTGCAGCAGCAGAAGACAGAAAGAAAAAAAAAATTGTCCTGTTTTTTGCTCGGCAATCTCGGTCTGGTTCTTTCTCTGACAGCACTGTGATTTCCCGGCGAGATGCAGAAAACATGCAATATTTAACAATGTCACGCTCGAGCTGGTCAATAATCGTCAGACCCACTAAAGTACAACGACAGCACTTGGGTCTGCACGGCTCAAGTCCAACCAATGGAAAGCCTCGGCTCATCCAGCAACGTGTTTGGCACGTATCTTTATCATTCCATCGAACTTAAATACAGGTTGTGCATATCTCAAGTTCAAGCTCGAATAGACCTATGGCCCATTTGCACACGAACATCTCTACAGTGTGTAGTCTGGCTCGGGTGTGCTGTACATCCAGTCTTGGCAGTCGGACTCTGCCCTGGCTCTGCCCTGGCTCTGCCCTGGCTCCGCCCTGGCTCTGCCCTGGTCGATTTCACCTCCATTCGACTTCCTGACCCGATTCTGGCTCCTGATCTCTTTCTGCCCCTTGATTCCGACCCCTCTGCTCTGTCCCCCGCGTGACAAATACGATCTCTCAGTCTCGCTTTCACCAGCGGAGAGGAGAAGCACGAAACACCTGAGAATAGACACAAAAGCACACACATAGAAGACCAAAGCTCCGTCCCCCCCCCCCTTCCAGAGACCCCCACGCAGGCTCAGACACATACACCAGCGCTCTCGCTCGCTCTCGCTCTCATACACACACACAGGGAGGGGTCCGCCAAACAACAATCAAGGCCGATTGGAGGAGGAAGAAAGGAGCGAAGGAGAGAGAGCAGAGAACGAGGTGTGCAGGACCATAAAGAAGAAGGAGAGAGAGAAATCAGTGGAAGGTAGAACTGGCCCAAGGAAACAAGGGGTGACACTGACAGACACACAGACAGACACTCACAGGCGGGGTCTCCTCCTCTGGCAGTGGAACAACCACCATCTAAGTGCGAATGACGGACGACGTCGTCGAGCACCTGCACGAGCACGCGTAGGCTGCCCGCGTCACGTTGGGGCTGCTCCGGAAGCACCACAGAGGTTGCGCCTTTGTTGACTCACCCGGTAAATTGATCATTGTACTTGTGTACCCAGGCCAGGGTCGTTGTACGTACATGCCAAGTATGTACATACGTGTACACATGGGAGGGGGACTTTTTACCCTAGCACCTCGCCCGGACAGCCTGAAAAAAGGCCAGGAGCGCTTTTCCCCTCCAGTCATCTGCATTAGCTTCAATGAGAATCTGTCTTTAAGCACTCCATTCAGATCGATTTTTGCCCAAACCTCTTTTGGACGATTTGGCTGTGAACTGATATTATTTTTCTTTTTTTTTTTTTACCAAAGCACCGATTTTCAACTTTTGCAAAAACACTCGATTCCACCCTGCTGCCTGCCTGACCCTGGGCGAAAGTCGAATACGCACTGCAATTTTGCGAATCTGACATTGTTGCATTCAATCAATGACTCGTCTTCTGGACCAACAAACAAGACATTTCTCATCGAAGAGCAGCGGGGCCATCGGACTCTGCACTTTTTGTTCTCCCCCTTCGCCAACGACTGCCTGAACAGCAGCCCCACGGCCGAGTCCGCTGACTCCTCCTGTCTGGCCGAGCTCTCCTTGCAGTGGTTGTGCAACTCTCGGCAACCTTTCGATTCTGTCACTCAGCTTAGTCCGTGCACTTTTTTTCAGTCTCTGTCCTCGTCTTCTCTCAAGTCAAGGCGACAACTTCAGAAATGCAGCTCGAAGTCGGGCCAGGATTAGAAATGCAGCTCGAAGGCGGGCCAGGATTAGAAATGCAGCTCGAAGTCGGGCCAGGATTAGAAATGCAGCTCGAAGGCGGGCCAGGATTAGAAATGCAGCTCGAAGGCGGGCCAGGATTAGAAATGCAGCTCGAAGGCGGGCCAGGATTAGAAATGCAGCTCGAAGGCGGGCCAGGATTAGCTCAGACACGCGCAAATCATTCCTCTGTAGGATTGGAGCAAGGGCTGCCTGTGCTTCGCCGTTTATCTACCTGCGCAGAACTTGGTCCGGTGTCAGACAAGGACACCAACTTCATTCGCAGTCGTCCTCATCAGCATTCTGGCTCTTGCCACTCAATAAATTGAGGACATCAGCCCGGAGATCAGCTTTTCTGCAGGATTCTGGCTGTTGCCACCAGACAAACTGAGAAAATGATCCCAGATATGACATTTGCTCGAAAACAACTTTCTTCTTTTCTTCAAGTTCAAAGTCCTCTCCCACGATGATGTCCATTTTCTGTCCTACACCCTGTGCAATGGACCTGCAGTGCCAATGATACTAACGGAAAAGAGAAAGGAGGATCTTTCCATCGTTGAGACTAATGGGCAGTTAGAAGGAGTAACTTTCACCCATGCAAACTTTCACCGGGTGTTTTTGCTTCGGGACCGTTCGGACTTCATCCAGGTGTTCATGTTTAAGTTGCAAATGAGACGGGAAACCTGACTGACAGTTGGGAAAATACATGAAAGTACATTGTACTTAGGTCGACACGAAATACCAAGGAGGAAAGTTTTTTTCTTTGCCTGAGTGCAATGAAAAATTCAACATTTCGAAGCGAATCTTGAAATGACCCCGGGGAAAAGGTTACGTCAACAGTTGGAGGATTACGGTTAGGTGAGGTGTTAATTTAATTATGAGTTAGGTGTAGTTTGAGGATTAGGACATAGGTTACATCATACTTTTGTTTCAGCAGTAGTCAAGTAAGTGACTTCCCGCTCGCGTACATAAACATCACTAAGGACAAGCCAGAAATAGAGACTTCAGCTAGGTCGAAATCGACGTTAAAAAAGATTTTCTGCAACAACCACAACAAAAAAAACCCCGCAGCCTAATTGTGAAAAATCTATGCAGTTCAGCGGTCGCTGCCTCGTAACGCCAAAACCGCCAACTTCGGCGTAGACATCAAGGGCGCAGAGGTCAACAATCATGATGATGTCACAGCAGACCTGAAGACGATCGCAATCAACAACAGCGTCAAGATGAGGAGCGACGACGACGAAAAGTCGGTAAGAACACCAAAGAAATGGTATCATTAGGTAGGAAAAGAAATAGCTATGACGCCGTTCAACTCCATAGCTGCTGAGATCTCGGACAGTCTCTGAGAAGTGGCAGGTGTTGGGTTGAGTCTGACAGAAGTCCTCACTAGTCCTTCCAGTCACCGTGGTGCTGACACCAGTGACATTGCCCACCTCACCCACTTTGCCCGTCACTGACCCGTGCTGACCTGCACTGACCTGCACTGACCTGCACTGACCCCAATTGGCCCGATCCAACACTGCTCACGACACGGGGAGGTTCAAGTAGATCAGTCCCAGACCTGGATCCAGGTGTCCAGTTGGATCCTTGGGGCAAGCTTGGAGCTGATCCTGACTTTTGGACGTAGAAATTCATGCAAATTGTAAATGTTGGCGGATGTTGAACGAAAGCTCCTCCCCCCCCAAAAGCCGCCGGCGCCGCCACCACCGCCGCCAACTCAGCAGCCGCCGCCGCCGCCACCAGGTCCGCCGGCACCGCCGCCGCCGCCGCCGCCATCAATCGGCCGCCGCCAGACACAACTGGAGCCGCTCGAAGCATTCATTTCCCCTTCTGCGCCTTCGCCGCCGCCGCCTGTTCGAGAGAAGCCGCCGATCCCGCCGCGCGCAGCTGCGACGGCTGCTGCGGCTGCCGCGACGGCGGCGGGGGCGGGGGTGGACGAGGAAGAAGAAGTCGAAGAGCTCGAGGACCTCCCCGACTGCTGTCGCGACCGCGAGCGCCGAAGGGAAGCCCTGAAAGTGGAGAGAGACGCTCTGAGGGGGGCGCTCAGAGCCACAAACAGGGTGAGTAAAGAAAAGCTCAATGATCACTTAAGCCAACTCCTTGGACCTCTTCAACGACACTTTCTCATCCCCCCCTCACAACATCTCGATCCGAACGCTGTCGAAATTGCAAAAAAAGGAAAGTAGCTGCAAATTCCTCTCAAAACAATGACTTTTCAGCAGTAAAAAGGTTTTTTTTTTTCTCAGTAAAGAAAGAATGGAAAGCGGGAGCAAATTGATGCCTTTGCCTCTTGATTTCTGTGTGGTGAGGTCTGAAGCCATTGCCAGGTGCGCCACCCTGCAGGCCAACTGCCGCTGTGAGGCGCCATTTTGTAGGCCCATTGCCACAAGTGCCATACATACTGTAGGCCAACTGCACCACGTTGTATGTCAGCCATTGTGTTGCCTCATTGTAGGGCAAACGCCACTAGTGCCTCATTGTAGGGCAAATGCCGCTGCAAGTGCCGTATTGTTAGCCAGCTCCCACTGCGCAGCGCTACAAAGGGCCATTCGAACACATCGCTGGTTGTTAATGTTATCAGTCTACAATAGATAACTATTCAATGGTAGCAGGTCGAGCCTTACTGTACTTAGCTCTTTCTTTGATGCTCCTGTTGTGAACTGCTGGCTGTGTCAGGCAAACTTTCGTGAGTCAATAACTGTTATTGTGAGTCTTGTCCAGCTGTGTCCAGCCTCTGGCAAGGCCTGACGTTGCTACCCATTTCTCGTCCAGGAGTTGTCGGCCAAGGACGAGGAGTTGACGACCAAGGTGGACGACCTGAATCGGTCGTACAACTCGAGCCTGGCAGAGATGAAGTCGCTGCTGAGCACGCAGAGGGCGGTGGGGGACAGGTGGAAGGGGGAGATGGAGACGCTGACGCAGAGATTCGAGGTAAGAGTGGAGGCGCAGTCGGCCAAAAACAAAGAAAGAAGGTGTGCCAATTCGCCATCTTTCAAGGTCAGGCCTGACCGGGCCGGACTCAGTATGCACCACGCACTGTATGTTGAACTTGGTTGACGTAGGTGAAGGTGAAGTCGTTGCACGCGGACAACAAGGACCTGCGCGCCCAGCTCGAGGGACTGAGGGAGAGACTGAGGGAGAAGGAGATCGAGCTGGAGGAGGCGCGGGAGCTCAACGGCATCTACTCGGCGAAGCTGACGAAGATGGAGAGAAAATTCAAGAAGCTGAAGGACGAAGACGAGGAGTCCTACATGGAAATGGTAGGAGGAAAAGGGTTGCCAGGCCTTGGCTGAGCTGCACGAAAGCTTTTTCTTTATTGGCCCTCCTAAGGCCAGTGGAATGGCTGCATTTTGCACTGGTTGCAGCTACTTGTTTTTGACAGACTTTTAATGCGTGCTTTCAAGCATGAAACTTCAACTGCGACTGAATTATGGAAAAAGCCTCATAAGATATGCATGAACAGTGCAAGCGCATAAACTTGCCAGCTTTATGTACTACATTGGGATGGATGTGTGTGTGAGTGAGTGTGGATGGGTGGGTGGGCGCTCGTCAGACTCTATCCATTTTTAGTACTAAGACAGCAGTTGGGGCGAGGTGGGGGGAAAGTAGCGAAAAATTTGCACTATTTCTGCGCACACCTGGGTGAATTTTTGCCCACGTCACTGCGCAAAATTGCAGCCTGTCCACGGTAGGAGCTGTTGTAGGAGTTTCTGCAATGACCTCGAAAGCCTCGAAGGACTGAGATGAGAGGGGGGAAAAAGAAGATAAACAGTCGAGGTCATAAGTACTGGAACGGATGGGGGCCTCAACCGAAATGGTGAATGACCTCATGCTCAGCAGCTGGACCTTGGTGAGACAAAACGTTTGGAAAGCAAAGTTGGGCTTTGGCGTGATGCATGACAATTTTGACTGGCTTTCCCTAGAGAAGTGCATTTTCATCAGCTGCCTACTTGTGACTTTACTGCTCAAGCATCATACAGTTGCAGCAATATAGGTTTGACTTTCGTCGTGACGAACTTTAACGGTTCAAAGTTGGAGTCAAAAGTCTCCTCTTGGTAGAGAGAACAAAAGATGACTGCAAGTCTAAATTTTTTCCTCTGTTTTTTTAAATGAAACCGACGAGGTAGCGAGTAGAGTCAAAGGGAATAAGTCTTAATTCACCTTCATCTGACACTTTGAGGAGCACTCGGGACAATTTGTGTTAAGTGCAGCAGTGCAGGTGTAGAAGTTGGACGTGCCCCTGAAGCTCCTCTGATGAATGAGTCTGTCATTCCTCGGTCTCATTTGTACATCATCTTCAGCAAAAGATCTGATAAAACTAGTTCTCTCAGCTGATTCTTTCCCTTCTTTTCCTTGCAGATTATTTAAGGCGAAATCGTGGCGAAATTTGGCCTCGACTGGACCGGACGAAACAAGAGTGAAACGGATTGAAGAGAATCTTTTAAGGATGTTAAGGAAATCTTGCAGTGATTTATACAGCTCCAACTCGCCCAGACATTAATGTTCGAAATCGCCGGCTCAATGACTTTCAAGTCACTTAGTGAAGCACACGTGACTCAGTTATTGCTTCTCTCCACTCCAAGTCATTCCAAGGGAGTCGAGTTGAAATCAACCCACCCCGAGTGCATCATTCCGGACCGCTGGAGAGATTTGACTCACGTGGAACACTTATTCACTGAAACAAGCAATAGTATTTAGGGGGAGGCAACCACTGTGGGTGCTGCATCCACCCGATGACATTTGCATCACATTAAGGAAATGTGGCAAATTCACGGTAGTGCGGATGCACCCGCAGTTGTTCCTCTCGGTGGCACGGAGAGTCACTTCTGTCTGGGCGAGCACCGCACTTAGCATTTAACCACTGTGTTCAGTTTTTGCTGCCGCAAAAGATGTGTTCAGAATGCGCATTTACATGCACGCCTGCAGAAATACACAAGTTTGTCCAACTTTTTCTCGAGTGTCCAAGAAAAGCTGCTCAAGTGCCTTTTGTGCCTGGACAAGATTCTCTCCGAGCGAGGACGCTCGCGCAGTGCTGGATTCTTGGCATATGGTGCACTTTCAGGACGCTGTAGAGAGAAGGGCTGAGGCCAACCTAAACTTTGGTCTAACCGAGACTTTGGCCTGAGTCTAACCTAAACTTTGGTCTAACCGAGACTTTGGCCTGAGTCTAACCTAAACTTTGGTCTAACCGAGACTTTGG
>JAAUXU010096006.1_pt1 | contig 13552 bp, 13 predicted proteins | sample 7278151 | NCBI WGS metagenome assembly JAAUXU01 (sample SAMN14350113, study PRJNA611818) | marine sediment metagenome | isolation source: surface marine sediment (1.8m) | place: French Polynesia: Moorea | collected 2018-08 | reverse complement strand
ATGTCAGTCTGATTGGGTGGGATCTTACTTTCTACATCAGTTGCAACTCCTGATGGGTGTGCATTTTGAAAAAAAAGAATTTCGCCTCAAGGGGCCCACCCTAATGTACATCTGTTATGTTGTTAACTAGAGTGCGGAAATATGTCTTTTCACGTGAAATACATGTTTCACTCATTTATGCAAGCCAGTGCACATGCGTGTGTACCCACATTGAATGTGAGATGTGTTCATTCTCCACTTGGTGTTTAAAGGCTCCGTGGATGATCTGAGTGCTCACGCTCAGCAGCTGTACTTGACCGCCGACAAGTACGGGGTCTCGGGACTCCGGTCGCTCGCCACGGACGCCCTCATGGCCCAGCTGGACCCGACCAACGCCGCCGAGCTGTTACTGCTCGCTCATCTGCACGGGGAAAACGTACTCGAACAGAAGTGAGATCGATTTGAGTCATGTCTTTGCTGTCGGCCAAGAACTTGTGACAGATGCATTTGCTCTCCCTCCCCAGGTGCACTGAGGTGATCGGGGCGCACACGAGGGCGGCCCAGCAGACTGAGGGCTGGAGCAAGATTGAGTCCAGCTACCCAAAGGTGATGAGCAAGCTGCTGCTCAGTCTCAACGAGAAATAGTCTGAAGAGACTATGATCCTCCAAAATCTTGTGAAACTATACAGTATGTTCTACAGTATACCTCATGTTCTCAATGACAGAACACTATAATAAATACAGTAGCATGAACCAGTCAAATCTTTCTCAGTGCAACAGAATCATAAAATGAGCAGATTCTCTGTGAATGACTACGCCAGCGCCATCGAGAGATACAATTAAAGACCACGATTTTGAACACTTTCAGTAATGTCTACAGCACCTTAGCATAAGTCGAGCTCCAGGGGACATCAAATTGCGTATCGAAACCTTATGCAAAGAGCTTTACTCACTTTTGTTGGGGGTTCTTCGTTTCCTTTTTCTTTCAAAGGCGCCCAAAATTTTCGCACATGTTACATTTTTTCTTGACTTCTCCATTTACCCCAATTTTTAGTTCTCGAAAGGAGCATGTTAGGTTCTCAACTCATTTTTAAATTTATGTCCAATAGCAATTTTAGATGCTTCGTACCACAAATTTACAATAACACAGTCAAACGACTTTATTGTCATATCATAGTTCATTCAACGCGTTACACTTAACATGTTGATCAAGGACTGATAAATGATTCTGCCTTGAGGAGAGCTTTCCCACTGCTTTTCACGAGCTTAATTCAGCGACAATGTCACTTCACCTTAAATTATTAAAAAAAGGATTGGTGACAGTGATTTTTATTTGATCTCTCCTTGACACATTTGCAGAAACGTTCCTGCAATACAATATGGTCTTTGGCGAAGAACAACACAGAAATATCTTGTTCTTTCATTATTGTTAGTTAAACGATAACCCGTAAATAGCTATTGACGAAAATCTTCCCAAGCCGGGTCGTTGCCCATCCCTGGCTTGCCACCCTTTCAAGTTTTGCCTCCAATGAGTTCTCCCCCAGGTTCGACCAGTCACGCTCCAAGGCTTCCTTCGGCAGCCCCACTCATAAGGTTGATGATCACTGTAACACAGTATACAGAAGTTAGCAAAGGTTATGCACGACCAGTTTTTAACAGTCAAAAGGGTAGACACAACCTTGAGAACTTTGAAAGTATTTTGAGGAACCGTCACTTTTTACAAGTGAAATGACAGCTGACTTTGTCAGGTTTAACTCAGTGTTCAGCCACAGAATATTGCAGAGTTATAAAGCAAAATCTGTGATCCAGCACTGGTAAAAAAAGTACCGTTCGCGCATACGTAGCCCAAGGTGACAAAGAATGAGCACGATAGCTGCCAATTTTCATTCGTCTTCACTTCTCCACACGCCCATCGTCGTCGGTCGAGCTGGATCAGGGCAGTGCAGAAGAACAAGGTCGCCCTCATTGCACAGCGCTAAATAGGATTGTTGCTAATATGATGACAGAATGTGCATACCCCAAAATCTTGCTGCAGAAAAAGAAGCAGGGAAGTCGTTTATTTTTCATCCAACCCTTTGGGCACTGCAGGTGTTACATGTCAGTTACAGATGGGTCACCGGGCCTTGAGTACAGCAAGTTATTTTCTTTGGTAATTTTCCTTACTCTTGCTCACCTACGCGGTTCCCGAGGTGAATGAGGCCACCGATCCCGCGGCCTTGAACACCAAGTGACCGGCCTAAGATGAGCACGGATGTCGGAGGTCCTCAAGAGCAGTAGCGGCCGCGGGGTCCAAATGGCAGTGAATGAGTTTGCAAAGCTGGAATCTGAGTTTTGACGAAATTTCTTAACATTGATCAGTCTTACGTATTGATTAACTTCTTCTTCCGGTGGGCACAAGGACACTTTTCTGGACTGAAGTGAAGACATCTAAAAAATTGGCAACGATCTTGCACATTCAAGCACATTTTTAAGGGCTCTCTGGGCTATGACTCTATGTCAAATACGGACATTGAGCCTTTTCCACCCATCGGAATTTAAAAACCTCGAAAATTCAGACTTGGACAGTTTTTCACGAGTCTGCAATTGAGGAATAAATTGTAACCTCATGTCATCATTATGCAATGCAGATAAAGAGCTGCTATTTCCTCATCTGTTCGTTTTAACTACAAAAAGTACTCACTCACTCGAAAGGTGACTGTGGTGAGACAGCAATGTTGCTTCAATCTCTCGGACACTTCAAGGGTCTGCTGTACAAGGACAACGGCGTCATCATCGACGACGCCGCCTTCAGGTGCGTACAAAACGGTGTCAGAGGTCACTTCCTTCACGGAGTTCATGCGCTGTTTGAAGGCTCCACTACGGCTTCACCACGTACTTGCTGCTGTTTTCCTCCTTCCTGGTCACGGGCAAGGTTTACCTGGGCAACCCGATTCAGGTCTTGACCTAAGAATAAAAATGTCATGAATTGTTTTACAATTATGTCTCCCCACACAAATGTTCAGTGCTCGCTCAGCACGTGGGACTTCAGCAAGCTGATCCCCAAGGACATGCTCAACACCTACTGTTACATCCACTCCACCTTCATCATACCCAAACCGGATGTCAAGCAGGAACATCAGTCATATCCAGGTTGGAACAACTGTGCTTATTGTGCATTAGGTGCATATGACAACGCATCTTCTGCCGAATGCTCGGTAACTGCAGCCCCTGAGTGTTACTGTCCAAGGGCAGCAACGAGGACTGCACTGACATCAGTGACGTCATAAAGAGCAACTTCCGCAAACACACAAACTGTGTTTCACGTCAGATTGCACATTTGAGTCGCTTGGAATGAGCACCTGCAAGTCCCACAAATCAGAAAACATTTCTTATATCTTTCAAGGAGCAAATTAGGAGTCCTGACTCTATGTCACTACCCAGCGTCAGCATATAAGGAGGGGCTAGAAGAATAGTTCTTTCCTGGTCCTCTTAGTACGACGAAATGAATGGACAATCTGAGGGGAAGTACTTGACGCCAAATTTCTGGTGAAATAGCTATGACAGGAGATATTGTTACTACACAAACCTACTTAGAAATGAACGGGTAAACTTTTTGAGGTTTCATAAAGTTGAGTCAACAGAACCTGCCCACTTCTCCCCTTCTGCTGTTTGAGAGGTGTTTTGCCAAGTACCCTGAGTGTTGAGTCTCTAACCAAACCACAAGTATTAAAAGCAGGGGCTTGGCACAGTTGCCACACACCTGCAGAAAGCACTTTTTGTTGTGTTCGCCTAAACTAGCAAGGTTTGCATGGTTTGTTTAATCCTTGGGTTTGTCATTCAAATACTCTGCGTCGAGCACATATATTACATTCTCTAGTCCATTTTGACGTGAAAAAGTGAAATCAATAACAGAAAAGTCCTTCTCCACCACTGATTCTAGGATTAATTACATATTGTTTTCAAAAAGTAGCACTTTATCCGCGATTTTGGGTTTTGCCTTATCACTTTGTTATTGGCCGCTCTATTCAGGTGCAGGTGCTCAGGCCTGCTGACCCAGAAAAGGCCTCCAGTGAAGCAAAAAAGGTGGCGTCAACTTATAAATTGCACCTTTGTAAAAGGCCTAAATTGGCCTTCAATCAGTTGACTGCCCGAGTGAGTTCGCCTTCAAGCCCCTCGGGCTGTCAACTGTTTCAAGGCCATTTGATGCCTTCTTTACAAAGATGCGATATGGACTATGGGTATAATTCACGATACCAGATTTGACTCCCGATCGGGAAATATGGGTTTCATTTGAGAACAACTTGTAAAAATCCATCGAGTCTTTCTACACAGTAACTGATTATGTGTGTGACGGTTAGTGTAAGCTTTTTAACAGGAGGACCAAATTTGTGCCCATACGGTAAAGGTATGGTGATTCTTCAAATTGCCAGTACTTCTTTGCCTTTAAAGTTGTTCCAAACCGACAAACATTTGACACCCGCTCATTCCAAGATTTCGATGAAGCCTCGTGAGCATCAGTACCACGCGAGGATCGGTGACCTCAAAGATGGCAAGCAATAACTGAAGATGTAACTGAATGTCTTAGGCCTGTTTGTGCACACAAGCACTGACGTGGAGGAGCACGCGGTCTACCTGTCCTACTACCAGTGGGTGCCTCTCGTCCTCTTTCTGCAGGCATCGGCATAGCTGTTGGTCTATCGGAAGGGTTGAGCTTGCCTGAAATGGGGGATAAGTTCAGGCTGCCTTTAAGCCCTGCCTTGAGTGGATGGGGATACACCTTAGTAAGGGGGAAATTGGGAAATGCTTCTTGACAGATCGAACCCTCGTAGACCAACAAAATTGGTGCACCTCACTCAAAATGCCAAATTCAGGGCGTCACCTTCTTCCTTCCAAGCTTCTTCTGGAGAACCCTTGAGGCTGGAACCGTCAAGTGAGGGAGGGATTTTTATTCTAAGAGACGCACATTTCAATCTTTAACATGTTCAGAAGCCTGCGGATGCAGCTTCATAAGCCAAACCTGGAGTCCATGGAGCTGGAGAAGAACATCGAACTGATCGTTACTTACTTCAAACGTCACGTGGGCAGGTAAAAGCTAATGCTTTGACTTATCCATCAAAAAAAATCTGCCATGTTCAAACGCACCTTTAGGAACAGCCTCTACGGCAAGCATTACCTCTACTGCGTAGCCTTCAATTTGGTCAATCTCATGATCCAGGTGATTTTGACCGACCTCTTCTTGGGTGGCAACTTCTTCACCTACGGCGTCGTCTACTCCTATTCGTACCCCCCTGGGGGCGAGATCCCCGTCCAGGACTGGCTATTCCCAAAGATGTCCAAGTGAGATCGGAGTTCGCAAAGTTTGAATAAACAAAAGTGCCAAGAAATAGGTCTTTTTAGATGTCCAGTAAGACTCTTTGGTCCTTCTGGCACTAAACAACTGCGAGATGGCATCTGCGTCCTTCCCCTCAACATCCTCCACGACAAGGGAGGGAGCCAATTTCCCCACCCACGCCTTTTTGTGTCCCACATGCACAAACGCCATGATGAGACATCATTGACACTTTAAAAATTGCCCTTGGAACTGTGATGCACGTAAAAAAAATCTCTAGCTTTACTGACCACAGCATGAGCCTTAACCAATGCCAGTCAATGGACGGAAGTGTGAGTTTGCTGACATGAAAGTAGAACAATTGTCTAGTAAAAAATGTTCAATGGAGCCTCTTATCCATCTACCATGTACTTTAGTCAGAGGTAACGTCTGTGTCTCGTGAGCAGAGGCCAGATATTTGGGTGCAAGCAGCTACAGTAACGACATTGGCTCCCTCCAAGGTCTACCTGGTGCTGTGGTTCTGGTACCTCTTCCTGTTCCTCATCACTCTAGCGTCCTTGTTGTACTGGCTTTGGCACTTCCTAAACAAATCATACAGGTGCGAAAAATAATAGTTGACTAAAAAGAACATGTTAAGCACACATGTACAAGTGGAGGATCATTAACCTTAATGACGATTTAGAGATGCGTAATCTCATCATTAGGCTGAAGCACATTGAGCGTCACATGAAGGGCCAGACTCGCGGGAATCGGTTGACTCCCTTTAACGGCAGCTTCGGGGACTGGCTGGTGCTGCATCAGCTGTACAAGAACGTGGACCACTCGAACTTCTTGCAGTTGGTGTCCAAGTTGTGTGCGATAAAGCGCTCCGAAGTTCTGCTCAGGAGGAATGAGACAAACATCAAGTTCGACTTGGCAGAGAATGACCAAGATGTGTGAATAGTTGACGTTGTTGTGATATCTTAGTACAGTAATGCGTGCACATGTGCTTATCAGTCAAGTTGGTCATGAAAGTGTTAACATAAGCGCGAAAGTCAGAGGTTTGCACCCCATTTACTGACTGATCCAAAAAAGGAGTCCGACAAGTTTCCTACAAGGCTGGTTTTCGTAATCCCCAACTAATTATCAACAAAGTTAAATTGGCCATTGGGACAATTAGTAGGGGGACTGAATATCCACCCACTGAATGGCTATTTCACGACATGTGAGTAGGCCTCACACGCTGTCCTCGAGTTCACTGTACTACAGGCAGGCAGATCTGTGCGGCCAAGTAGTTCAAACCTTCGTAACTTTAGCTGGATTGATCTATAGAAATGGTTCGCATCTGTACGAGAAGCTGAGACTCTTCTCTAAAACCAAACTTTTAAGCACTTTTGCTTTGCGTCACGCTTTTCCTAACCAAGCGGGCAAGAAGACGCAGGCAAAAAAAGCAACTAAGTTTTATTTTAACTAGTAATTCCACTAATATTCCAGACTTCTTTCGCTTGAACTTACTTATCTAGCAACTCATGGTCACCCGGTGGTTAGGCGTTTTTAAGCAGACTACACCGGCAGACTGCACCACTGCAGTGCACCTATGCACTGCAACTGACTTCCCACACCCATCTCTTGTACCTGTACTCTGGGGACAGTACAATGACCACCCGATAATTGTGATCACGGTCATTGAGCTCCTGGCTGTTTAATGCAGGTTCGGCCTGGCCCCGGTCCCAAGTACCGCCTCACTTTTTTTGCCTTCCTGTCCTTGCAAAGCATGACTGCATTGTTTAGGTCCTCCTGAGCCAAGTGCAAAAAGAAAATGATGAAACGACAAAAAAAGCAAACGCTTCGGACATGGTTGGCTGTGTCTGCCATTGATCTTGGCAGGAGATTGGGGAAAATCAGAACATTAGGGCTTCCCAACTTTTGCTCACTATAGTGCATGAGTATATTTACTATGATTTGTCCAGACAAAGAACATCACGAGCTTCATGACTGATTGAAGCTGCCATAAGAGGCAAAGCAAAACTAATGCTTTCTTTGACCCACCCAGCAAAGAATACGAAGGATTGGCTTCTCCCCCTTCTTGAGCATCTCGCTTGACTGCACAACTTCTGACTGGCTTTGACCTGCACCATGACCCGCAGGTCACAGTATTAGACTGCAATTTGGAATTCGTCACTGAACCTTGTAGACATACGCAGATACCGAGTCATTACCTGCCAGTACATGTGCCCTACACCCGTAGTTGAAGCATTGACTCCGTCTGTCCATCTGTTCCAGGACCCACGCACACAGGTGCAAACTGCTGGTGGTCCTTGCAGCTGTGCCATGGTCCCATGGTGCCAATTTCTGCCACCAAATCCGGCCAATGTACCAAGACACCAGTTGAGAAGGGAAGCTTGAGGAAGGATGAGTTTTAGAGCTCATTTTTACGGCCTAGTTGAGAGAGCTTAATCATGAATTCCTTCTCCTTCTTAAGGCTTGCAAACCGGTCTCCGGGTTCCTGGTGCAAGCAGTCGAGCTGATAGATGACAGGTTCAACTTCAGCCTGTTCCACCACGAGGAGAAAGAGTTTGGTTGGGGCACCATCCTCCCGGAGATGTCAGGCAACATGATCGAGAAGTGGACGGGTGTCATGGGGGATGTGATCGAGGGAGTGTTCCCCTGTGGTCTCAGCATCTGGGACCTCTAGATCGACCACGGGCTGGTACTCCTTCATCCTGATCAATGTCTTCTACGGCGAAGCCCTCACCATGTTCTTCGTCGCCGAGGTTCCGCTTTCCTTCGACTCCATTGTCAACGCCGTCAAGGCCTGTCCGGAGTGGAAGGTGCTCGTACTGAGAGGTGAGAGATTTTTTTCCGTCAGAATCAACGACTCCACAAGTGTGTTTACGTACGCAGGGAACCTTGCTCCTTTTTTGAGGAGAGCTGAACACGACCCAGTGAATTACGCTGAATTCTGACAACACTTGAACAATCGTGAGGAAGACATGATCATGGACGAACTCTCTGATGGACTGAGAAGACTTGTAAAAGGAAGAGTCGCCGTTCATGCCTATGCTGATATGCTAAAAGGGTCTGTGAATCATTTCAGGCATTCTGTTAATCGAGACTTGGCACTTAAGGTAAAGAAGTGTTTCATAAAACATTAAATCTGGAATTTTCGACAACAATAAAATTGCACTTTGTTGCTCACCAGAGGTCCCAGTTCAATACCGTGATCTTCACGAGAAATTCCCTGGTGGTCCCTGTGTTCCAGCGAGGGATCCAGATCCTCAGTGACTCCGGAACGCTCGACGTCATGCACATCAAGTAGTTCAGCAAGCTTAGGTCAGAGGAGTCGGGCTTCGACAAGACCGCGGTCTCAGTTGGTCAAGAAATGACGTGAATAAGTATTCATCACAAGTATCTCCAACATTCTGATTCTTCTTCCTCTTCCTGGTGGTCCTGGTCATCCTGGTGATATCTGGAGCAGCAGCGATGGCAACTCTAATATTTTGTGTAGAAAAGATGCTAATCGTGTTGAGAATAAGAGTGCGGTCATGAAAAATAGTCTTAGAAGCTTTCATCTTGAAAAATGAAAATTACTGTATGAACATGCGAATGTTAAAATTTGGGCACGACTCGAAAAAAGGAAATCCTTCCCAGCAAATTTAGTGTTTCCAAACGTTTGATAATCGACCACAGTAGACGTAGAAAGCGGCTCTTGGTCACTTCCCTCTCTGCTTGGGTACTGAAGACAGAGCCATCAACTAAGTTTTTTGTTATTTCACACACCTAACGTGATTCAAGCACAATAAAGTTGTCCCCAAGGCATAATAATACTCGTGCAGATTGGACATTTTGGTCCAATAAGCGTAACTCTCCCTTACTAGACGCTTATTGCTCAGGATGGGTAAGACCAACAGATGCATGATTGGGCTTATTAGAGACAAAAGATTCAAAATTTTAATGAGCAAAATGAACTTTGGTGCTTCGGGCCTCAAATGACGAAGCTACAGCACTTCCAAAGTGAACAATTCTCACACAAACTGTTCAAAATAGCAGTCATGCACCCGGGGGCACAAATGGACTTCTTTGAGTGCCTTCTAGCAAACTGACCTACATAACTCGCACGTATATAGCACTTTTTTAATTAAAAGCACTGTGAATTCTTCCACATGACTGGCCTCATATCTCCTTCACTACGTTACTAATTTCAACAGTTAAAACATAAAAAAGCCCAACTGCATGTAATGTTGAGAAAAAATATGACGTTAAACTTGGCCAAGGTCAGAATTTCATTTTCTTTCTTTTTGACTTAAAATTTTTTTGAAGTTCCCCTTTAAAAGAAGCCCAGTAATCCATGTGCAGTTTTTGCGCAGTCTAAGCGATATGCATTCAGTTAGAAGGAGTTACTGTTGGTCCACTCTATATTTGCCGAAGATATTGTTAAATCGAATGGATGTGTGACATGGCAACAAATTTAAGCGTCATCTGAGTTCCAAGAGCATCGGCAACTCTTGCATCAGTCTAGCCGTTGGTCCAGCTCATTCCAGTGGGTGAATCTGTAGCACGCGTTCACCCAACGTTTATAATGATTGTGCAGGTCCTCCAGCTTCACGGGGTCCTTGGGCGGCTTGAAAGTCTTTTCCACGCCTCTCAGTCTCTCCATTTCAGACACCGAGTTCCATACGCCTGATGAGATGGAGAAGGGAATCAGCATGCGAAGTTGTAAGAAATTCTTGTTTTCACCTGCGTCAAGGCCGGCCATGAAGGCGACGCCGAAGGAGGCCAACTCGGAGCAGCTGGCTCGCTTGATGGCCTTGCCAGTCAGGGCGGATATCAACTCAACGACGAAGTCATTGCCAGAGACGCCACCGTCAATTCTGCACGGGCAAAAGAATCTGTAGACTTTCAGAAAGTGCGTGGTAACTTTCAAGACAGATCAGTTGCTTCGATACCAAGGATTCATACGTACAGTAGAACAGTCGCTACTTAGTGTCTGACCGAGTACAATAGAATAACAGCTTACTGTATATTCTGCAGCGTGTGCTCGGACTCTGTCTCCATGGTCTCCTGCAGCAGCTTCATGCTGAACGCTATGGACTCGAGGATGGCGCGCAACATCTCCTTCTTTCCAGTGTTTGGAGTCATGCCTGAAAACACAGGAGCCACTCGAGCGTGAAACTTGAAGAAAATATACTAACTCGAATAATGATTTCACCTAAAAATCCTGCTCCGGCCGTCGGGTCCAAGATTGGCGCCTGCAGTCCGAAGAAGCCGGGGACGAAGAAGAGGTCAAATCCCTCCTTGGGCACCGACTTGGCGATGTCGCTCGTTGAGCTCGCGTGCTCGAACAGATCTAAAGACTTGCATGCTTTCAAGTCCACTTCTAACACAATAAATTCCGCTTATACCGGACTTCTAGAGAAGAGTCCTTGAATAGAAACAAGTCGACTTACCGAATTGCTTTGCCCACTCTATAAGCGATCCGGTGTCATGGTTAGAACCCTCTGCCATGAAGCACAAGGCGTCCCGGTAGCGCCACCCGACGACAGGAACCTAAAAACTTAAAACTTAGTCAAGAAAAATATGCACAGATTATTAAAAAAATGAAAAACTTCTCTCAGACCAGGCCGTTGATACTCGCGTGAGGTTGACGCCCGGTATTGACGTCCAAGAACGACCCAGTACCGAGGGTCATCTTGGTGTCGCCCACGTGGAGACACCCGGAGCCGAACACGGCCGCAGACTGAAAGTTGAGGTACTAGAAATTGATCTAAAAATGTCGCCAAGCAGAGTTTTCCCTACCTGATCCGCCATGACGGCCCTGATTGGGATCTCGCTCCCAAAAATGTCCGGGTGCACCGACCCGAAGTGTGACCCGGCGGAATCGACGACCAAGGGCATCAGCGACCGAGGGATCCCGAATAGCTTGAAGCTCCACTCTCCGTAGGCCATGGTGAAGGGATCGAACAGGCCTGACAACGTTCTCAGTGGTTGCCTCACCGTGGTTCGTTACACTACCAGGCTGATCGATCGATCGACTCACCGGTTGCTGAGGCGCACCCGACGTCCGTCAGGTAGGTGCATCCCTTTGAGAACTTATACATCAGCCAGGTGTCCACGGTGCCGAACACCGCGGTCCCCCGCTTCACCGCCTCCTTCAACGAGGGCACGTTCTGCAAGGCCCACAACAGTCTGGACGTGTCAAAATCACACGACGACGTTTTGTTTTCACATGCTAACTCGACTACACAGAAATCAGTGAGAGGAAGAGTCACCTCATGTTAACCATCTTGTTCTGCAGGTACAAGATGCTGGCCACCCTGAAGCGCTTCATGCGGGTGATGAAGTACAGACACTGGGCTCCAGCTCTGAGGGCCTTGGCAGTAGACAGGGTGGGAAGCAAATTTTTCTTAGTCTGTCTTTTAAGTTGTGTGTTCAACGTACCTTCATGGTGAGTGAGTTGTTCCACTCCTTGACGAGTGAGTCCGCCCTGACATCCTTCCAGGTGATGAAGTTGTGGAACTCCCTGCCGGTGTTTCTGTCCCAGGTGACAAAGGTGGCCCTCTGGGTGCTGATGCCCATGCAGGCCAGGCATTGCGGAGTCAGGTGGGAAGCTGAATTTTGATCAAATTTTATACCATTCCAAATTGGAAACATTTCTTCCAGTGACGGGCTCATACCACTTAAGACCTCCTTGGTGGAGTCGATGACCGCGTCCCAGAGCTCATTTGGGCAGATCTCGATCCACCCTGGATTTGGGTAGACCAGCGTGACCTTCCTGGAGCTGTGGGCGACGACCTTGCCATCCTACGGCCCCAGAAAATGGATGAAGAATTCCAAAATGAGCACTTTTTCGACCACCTTCACCTGGTCAAAGATGGACGCCTTGATCTTCGTGGTCCCCAAGTCCAAGGCGAGCACGAACTTTCTCCTCCTCCTCTGGTTGGGTGAGCTTGTCTGGCTCTGACTGGTACTCATGTGGACCTCGGTTCTTCCAGAAGGAGGAAAAAGAATGAATCTCACACGCAAGCAAACAAAAATGTATAACTAAACAAGAACATGACAACAGTCAACGTCAGGTCAATCACCTGTCCTGAACTTTACGTGCAGTCGAGGTCAAGCTTCTTGTTACGGGTGGGAACGTCAAACAAGATGTAGATTACTCATATTGACTGGGACTACTTACTTTGTTGCTTTGCAGTGATTTGAGGCAGCAGCCTAGGCCAACTTAATACAGTATTAAGGCATCCGAATAAGTTTGACGTCAAGATTCTGCCTGCCAAGCAACATTTGTCTCGTCCTCGGCTTGCGAGGACCCCGCACAAGCTCAGCAGCAAGTTTGACCTCGACTGCAAGAAGTGGACACTTAGAATGGCCAACAAGAGCCATGCGCATCCTCACCCTGTACTCATTGCTGCACTGATCACACTCAGATGTCGTGCGAATCTGCTGCTTCATGTACGATAAAGACTTCGTGTGATAAACAAGTACAGCGGAGCATCTTTAACACAGTCTGGTCCAGGGGTTCATCATTACCGGAGTTTATCATTTAGGGTCATCATCATCAACCCATCATATAGGGTTTATCATTTCTTTTTTTCATATTTTGCCCTCCCAAATTGATGAATTTTGGCCACTCATCATATATTTTTCCCCCTCTGGTTATTCGAATTGATAGAACAATTGGATTCCAAAACGCAATATTCTATCAATAAGCTTTCACTGTAGCAAACGGAGCGCGAAGCTTGGGGGAATGGCAACTTCATGACATGTACAGTGTTGATCAAAATTTTAGAGTCATGCTGTAAACATCGGCTACTATTAGTTAAGTATGCAATCATGGGTTGAGTTGACATGCATGCAATGTGCCGTCGGTGAGACAAATGCCAGGTTACTTTGGGATCACATCTGGATTTGCACATGTGCAGAAATGAGTCCAGAGGCGAGTTTCTTGATTATAAAATCACCACAAAGTTGCCATCTAAGCAGTCGCAACTAAATATTGTTTGAGGAACCCAGCAACACATCATCAAAAGATGACAACCTCATAATCACGACATAGATATCCGATAGTCTCAACTTCTTGCAATCTTCACCTCAGTTCATACGATGATGTGTTGCTGGGTGCCTTATACAGCAGAATGACAGCTTGAGGGGAGGGAGGAGAAGGAGGGGTGAGCAATAGGGATGCATGCAAGTAGTCCGGGGTAGAGATGAGCAGTCCTCCGTCATTGACGGTGGAATATCCTAAAGTACCTGGATTTGAAAACTCAGACCCCCAACATCACTACT
>JAAUXU010110327.1_pt1 | contig 13562 bp, 8 predicted proteins | sample 7278151 | NCBI WGS metagenome assembly JAAUXU01 (sample SAMN14350113, study PRJNA611818) | marine sediment metagenome | isolation source: surface marine sediment (1.8m) | place: French Polynesia: Moorea | collected 2018-08 | reverse complement strand
TTTGGGGGGGACAGCTTCTATACTCATACGTCGACCCACATAAAATCAATACTCATAAAGATTTCTGTTACCATTCTATCCTCATACACAAGAGCCTTCTATTCCCATAAATATGGGGAGAAGAAAACACTCCAGTTAGGGTGGGGGTTGAGCTGTTAAGGGTGGGGGTTGAGCTGTTAAGGGTGGGAAAGACTAACAGGTAAATTTTTATTGATGGCCTAACTGAGGATTAGTTTATTTACGGAAAGAATTTACCTACCTTTCTGATTCCATAAAACAAAAAAATAAGGAAAATTTTGTCCTTCTTCCCCTCTATCCCCCCGACCAATTTTTTGGGTCCCCCCTGCTTGGTCAAAAGTTGCTCCCCCCCAAGCTGAGAGCCACTGTTCCCCTCCATGCCGCCCAACCCACGGCCACGTATGCACAGCACCATTCTCTTACTTTACAATATCTACAAGACTTCTTTTTTGTGAGCATCGAAGGGTCAGCTAAATTCGTTTATGAGTATCGACTGGTCCTTGTTATGAGGATCAAAGTGAGCTTGATTTTTGGGGAATTTATGGGTATCGAATGCGCATCCGGTCTTATGCGGCCGATAGGTGCTGTTGCCGCCTCCTTTCTCCACCTCCTCCACTTCTTGTTAAGAAGGGAAGGAGGTGGGCTCCAACCATGAAGGGCTATAGGCATAGGTGCTTAAGTAGGGGGTCTGCCTATAAAGACCCCCCCCCATCCTCCGGATCCCATTGTAGCAACATATGAACTTTATTTACTAGACCCCCACCCTAGCCCTCAAAATCTGAGACCATCTTGAGCACTTATGGCAGGCGGCCGGAATGGCCCAGTGGTAGAGCATCGGATTTCTAATCCAAAAGTCCCAGGTTCAACTCCCGGCCCGGCGCACCCGCAGGAAGAAAAACCTGGGTAAAAAAACCCGCCCATTTACCGGGCACAGAGAGAAGGAAAACTCTCCAAACCTGTTGTTGTCCCTCTTGGGAGCCCGAGTGGCAAAGAGTGGAGGGAAGGAAAACCCGCCGATGAAACCCCGAGAATACAAAAACGGCATCAGAGGGGATAAAGTGGCACCATCTCACATACCGAGTGGCAAAAAGTGAAGGGAAGGAAAACCTGCCAATGAAACCCCGCCCAAATTACGGGCGCAGAGTGGCCTCCTCTGATGTCCGAGAATACAAAATCGGCATCTGAGGGGGGATAAAGTGGCGCTATCTCACCTACAAGAATAGTGCAAAAGTGGGTTCTCCCTTCGAGGGGAACAAGTGGGCCTTCCTCGAAGGCAATGCTGCTGAGAGCTAAAATGTGTTCCTGTGTGCGCACCGGCAATAAGATCGGTGGTGGCTATCTCTGGCAAAATAGGAGTAGGGTGAAGGCATAAGGATTCGAATACGGATTGGCCGTGGTCCAAAGAGAGACTCTCCCCAGGAAAAAAAGAGCTTCTATGGCTATAGGCAAAGTCCTCTGTGCTCCAACTCACAACCTTCCCACTTCCATATATATCAAAAGATCAGAAGGGAGCTACCCGACCAACTATGGGGGGCAAAAATAACGGATTCGTCAGACAATGTAGTAAATTAATGTTTTGAACGTAAAGAGTGGCCCAGCGAAATCTGACCCCCCAAATGGCGGACGGGGAAAAAACATGCACTAAAAACTAGGGATTTTTGAATGTTTCACATAAAAAAGAAAATATTCTGCTTACTTTCATGCACGTTCACTCAAAATATTGGGCTGATTGGACTCTTTGAGTTTAAGCTAGAGATGCTGAAGTAGCAGAAGGGGTTCTTGATGAAGTTGGACCACATCACTTGAAAAATGTGCACATTATGGGGGAAAGAACAGAAAGAGCAGATGCCCCATGGTCTTAATAAAAAACTCCCTGCCAAAAAAAATCAAGAAAAAAAATAATTTGGTCGCTGTTGCTGCTGAACCAGTTCAGGGAGGGCGTGCACATGGGGAAAATTAGACTTGAAAAAAGGTAGAAACAGAAAAAAAACAGAAAAAAAGACTGAAAGAACTGCTTTACATCACACAAATTTGTTCATTTGTATGGTGGCAGCAAGATCAGCAAGATCAGCAAGATCAGCAAGATCAGCAACAGCAGCAAAAACAACAGCAACTTTGGGGGGTCAGGTTTGGCTGGGCCACCCGTTATATCTGACGGATCCGTTTTAATGTCACAATAAATACCCGTCAGAACACCCGTTTCTATGTCACAAATAGACCCGTCCAAACGCCTTAAACAAACGCCAGGAGGGCTGCTACTAAGACTCCTGCTAATTTTGCAGAATTTTTTTTTTAAAAAAACGGGCAAAAAAGTGACCAAAAAACGGTCAGAACTCGCTTTTTTTGTCTTTTTAGGCACCAAAAATGGGTGTTGTGACGGGCAAAATTTTTGGGCTCCGTCTGGGAGGGTAGTTGCAACGAAAAATCTCGACGGATACCTTCTTGGTAAGGTAAGGAAGGATTCGCTCACTAGCACGCACGGCCATCGCGGCCGCCGTAAAGAAGTTATAAAATAAGTCTCATTTTGTCAGAGTTAGATGATTCACAACAAGCCCTTTTCTCATCATTCGGAGTTGTTTTTTGCAGGACAGCCGAGGAGCTGATAACTTTGCTGAAATTGTGGCAGAAGAGGTACAAGAATACTTTGGGTAAGGTTGAGGCGCTATCAAAGGAGTTCAAGACCAAGACTTCGGAACCCAACGGCGACGGCGGAGGAGGGGAAGAGGCGATTTTGGAGGGTTTTGCCCTCTGCTGGATGGAGAGGACTGCTGCGGTCTTTGGACGGGACTACGACGAAAAGGACTTTTTCCTCTCCGCTGCCACCGCCGGCGCGAAACCCCCCGCGCCCGTGAACGAGGGGCTTTCAGAGAGGAAATTCCTGCTTACGGCGCGACAGTTCACAGAGATGTTTTGCCCCCTCGGGGGGAGGAAGGGGGAAGGGGAGAGGAGGGAGGGGGCGGTATTTGAGGCGGTTTTGACCCACCTCAGGAGGATCGCCTGCGTTATGAAGGACAGGTGAATGAAAATGGCAATCAAATTCCCAAGATACCAACCCCTCCCCCCAAAAAACTTTAAATCCCCGACCACAATACAGGATGACTGGCTCCCTGCTGGACTCGTTGGGCGGCGATACTGCCTCCCACTTCCCCTTGGAGGTCTGGTCCCGGGTGCTCCACTTCCTCCGGTCGGACGGAGAGGAGCGAAAGCGGCTGGAGGGCAGCGTCATGCTCAGGGAGGAAGGGTGTCCCGCAGAGTGGATGAGGACCAGGGACCTAGCTCTATCACTGCATAGGTTCCATCAGGCAAGAAAACATTTCATAAGGTACGAATTGATAGACGCTTAACAAGAGACGGTCTTTCTTTTGATCACAGCTGGTGTTTATCCTCATGTACGGCGTGCCCATCATGACAGCGGTGCAGGACGCAACGGAGGAGATGGACCTCAACATCCACGGCCAGGCCACCAGATTCCTGGAGGGGAACGTGCCTCTGTTGGAGCAACTGCTGGAGCTCCACGCACTGGAAGATGTAGGGGAGGAAGAGGAAGAAGAGGAGTCGCTCCAGCTGTTCCCTTCCCTGAAGCGCGGGTGGTTCACCCACCAGCCCCTGAGCTGCTCCGAGCCCATAGAGCTGATCAAGCAGGCCAAGCGCATGTACAAGATGGAGGCCGCCGTCATCACCAAGGTGTTGGTGTCGGCAGCCTTTGACGGGTCCGTCGGCTACATCGACGACCTGGGCAGGAAGAAGGTCTTCCTGGACTGCACCGAGAGCTCCTTCCTGCTGACACTGGTGCGGCACTCCAACGCCGACGGATCCAAGCCAGTCCCTATGGCCACGGCCAGGTTCCCCGGCCTTCTCTGCAGCTACCGATCTGACCCTGACCTGATGGCGCTAGGGAAGGACACCGTCGCATACTTCACCCTGCAGAAGGACTTTCACCTCGTCCTCCTTGAGTGGAGTTTCAAGAAAGGAAGACAGGGCGATGGAGAAGTGAAGGAACAGGCCACACCATCTCAAGAACAGGAAGGAGGAGGAGGAGGAGGAGGAGGCGGCGGCATGGTGTCCGAGCTCGAGACAGAGGAATCGTGGAGGTGGGAAATCTCCTTCTGCCAGCAGTGCATGCCAAACATGACGGAGCATTTCAGCATGGCCTCCCTCAAGCTGGCGGCAGCCTCTTCCTCCTCCTCGTCGTCCGCTCTACACTACTTCGTCGTGTACAGCGGGTCCCACTGCACAACTGTGTCTCTGCTGACGAGAGAGCAGAGCGGCAACATCATGTGGAGCTTTCCCTCCTGCATCAAGTACTGGAAGCACAAAGGGGAGCTCTTCCTCATGCGGGAGCCAAAGGTGGCGCTCCTGCTCTGGCGACTGAGGCTGGACGGCGGCAAGGACCTGGTGAGCACCTTCCCTGAGAAGGCCACGGTGGCTTTCGACCGAAGGCCTTGGAGCAACCAACTGGTGGTCATCGGAAAGGACAACCGCGAGTTCTCCTTCTACAGCTACGACAAGAAAGGGGGACTCGAGCTCTTGTCATCGGGAAGCCTACCAAGTGAGGAGGACGTCAACCTGTCCAACTGCCAGCTCCTCAGCGGGTGCCTGTGGTTCAGCACGACCATGCCGAGAGGCGCCATCTGGAAAAGGAGCGTGTGCGGAAACACCAAGAAGATCACGGCTTTCTACCTTTTCGGGGCCGGCGAAGCGACCAAGGAGAAGGAGGAAGATTGCGCGGTGGAAACTGGCGTCTTCCCCTCCTCCTCCGGCCGCGTGGTCCAAGTGGCCAGTCTCGTCGGCCGAGGTTCCATGCGCATCGGCGACACCGAATTCGACCCTGACGACTTTGCGCACTTTCTCGAGTTTGACGGCCCTCGCATGAGCAAGGAGGTCTTCCTGACTTTCTCGCACGGAGTGGTGACATTCGCCTCAGAGGAGGTGATGCTGCTGGATGCAGCAAAAAGGCTGTGCGAGGGAAGGTCCATGGTGAGGTTCTTCCGCCGGGCGCAGGACAGGAGGAGGGCAGAGGTGCAGGTCTGGGAGGTCATGGCAAGGACGGAGAAGGTCCAGCAGGCAAAGAACAGCAGGGTTGCCTACGACGAACACGGAGCAGGAGAAGGAGGACACCATGATCATGGGCATATCCACGGGGAGGAAGAAGGGTTCTCGTCTTCAGACGAGGAAGAAGATGGCAGCTCGGAAGATTCCGAAGGAGAGTTGCAACATCACCACCATGGATACGGCCATTGGCAACTCCATGAGAGCGACAGCGACGTTTAATTTGAGATACGTACGTCGTACGTACCTCCTTCGGTGCGGAAGTTCCGTAACGGAACTGTTAATTGGACTTCAGTGTTTTTTAAAAAGAAAGTGAGAAGTATAGGTAACATCTAGCAAGACGAAAAAATAAAAGGTGCGGAAGACCCTGATTCGTGAAAAAATGACATCAGTTTTTGGATCCGAGGCCCGGAAAGGGTTCAAAAAAAATGTTTTGTGTTTCGAAATGAGGCCTAGCCCCTAAAACACATGCATGACTCATTTGGCAAACGTGCGTTTTTCTTCTAATTTCGGTGACACTACGTTCTGAGCAGTCAGTTTCTGTCGGAACTTGGAGGTGCCTATAAACCCAACTTATTTTATTTTTTCGTCTTGCTAGATGTTACCTATACTTTTAAAGTGTGATGGACAGATGGAGTTGGGAAACGAAATTAGAGGTGAATGGAGGTTAGCAAAAGTGTGGGCTCCATTTAACAGATGATTTGCTGATGGCCGAAGACCACCAGCAAGAAAAAAAACCAAGAAAACTGTCCAAGCTGCAAAAGCAAGGTCTACATAGGTCCTATGCACATCTCCCAACTAACAGGTGCTGCAAGTCGCAAGGATGCATCAAACTGTGGACCACAGAATTCCAAGTCAAGCAAGGTGTCAGGAGATGCAAACTCTGAGCAAGACATTTGCATCCCAGAAATTTATGTAAAAGTTGTGACCCTTAACTTAAACCTGTCAATACAAACAAACAAAACAAGAAAGTGTGATTTTTTTGATTAGGTTTGATTTTATAACAGGTTCGTGTGAAACAATACATTTAAAAGTAGAAGTACACATGCACATCATATCATTCCCAAGACTGACAGCTGTAAGTGCAGGCTTGACTCCTTGTTGAGACTTTAATACTTGTGGTTGGAAGATGAAGGAGCCCGCCTAAATGATGCATTATTGACTTTGACACTGTTCCTGGGTTCTGTTTCTCTCCAGGGGTCTTGGGCCACCAGCAATTCATTTGGTTTTAGGATCCACCATTCAGTTGATTTCCAGAAACATCAAATTTTGGGCAATTTCGTTTCCCAACTCAGTCACTCAGTGTGATTTTGTATGCGTAATAAATTAAACTACTACACACGTGTGATTAGGGCTATTAGAGTGCAGTATTTTGAAATGTACGTACAATACACCAGGGTACTGTCCTACCATGAGCAAGAGGAACGTCGTTGCTGGCGCTATTTTGCCTCTCCGCCACCATGGTGCAGATGGGCTGGAGGCCGAGGTTGGCGATGAGGCAGCTCGTCTGCTCGGAGGAAAGGGTGTCCAGGTGCAGCTGCATGTCAGACTGCAGGGACTGAAGCCGAGCGTCGTTGTACTGGAACAGGGCTAGCGCAGAGTGGATCTGGAAAAGAGGGCGGACCAGTCTGAATTTTTCATTCCCCCACAGCCCACACTGTCAGTGCAACAATCAGATGTCGCCAATCAAACGGATGTATTTAACACTTTTTTCTTACCTGGTAGATAGAGTTCAACTGGAACACGTCCGCGTCAGTGGTGGGTAGAGTGGAGGCGATGGAGGCGACGTCGTCCAGGATGGGGTCCACCACGCTGGAGACGATCTCAGCCAACTGAGACTCCTGCTCGTCGACCACCGAAGAAGTGGACAAGATCTCCTTGAGGAGGTTGAGCAGCGCGGTGGAGCTCCTGGTCGGGGCAAGATCGTGGACGGAGGGACCACTAGCAGCAGCAGCGGCCGCAACCACGTTGGACCCACCAGCGGGGCCGTTGGTGGAGGAGTTCGGGGCGGTCAAGGACAGGTGCTGATGGACTGTCGTTTGCAGCACGGACAAAAACTGCTTGTATGCCAGTTGGTCCAAGTCCGCAAGGGTCTGCAGCAGAGCCCCGGTCTCAGGAATTATCTGCTTGATGGTTCCCATGTAAAAACGGACGAGGCTGGAGAGCCTGTGCAACACCAAGGGGGACTGCTCCAGCAGCAGGATCTGCTCGACCCTTGTGCGCAGTGGCCTGCAAACCTCCTCCGTAACGGAGGCCAGGGCCTCCTCGCACAGTTGGGCCACGTCCGCAGCTGGTGGCGCCTCCGTCCCCTCCGCCGCCTCCGTCGGCGGCGGCGGATCTTTGCACAGCTTGAGCAGGGACATAGCGTTCTCCTTCTCCCCCGGGATCGCCTGATGCAGCCACGCCAGCATGTCGCCGATGTACCTGGGCGGGTCGTGCGCGTGAAGCTCTATGGGCTTTGGTGTCCCCCCAGGCCCGCCCGCCGTCAGGGCGTCGATGAAGGTGCGAACCAGGACTGCCCTGCGCGCGGAGCAGTACTCGTCCAGCACGTAGCGGAACATGACAGGGCGGCGCAGCAGGTGGCGCATGGCCCGCGCCAGGAGGTCGCCGCCCCCGCCCTGATCCGGCCTGGCCCTTGGCGTGTCCACGGTGCGGCACTGAGACTGGGCCCATCGGTACAGGCGCTCCAGGGCCGCCTCCTGGAACTGGGACATTTGGTCCATGACCTCCAGGGCGGTGGAATGCTGGCCTGACTGGAGGAGGCCTTTGCAGTTGCGATGGATGTCCTGGGCCCTGTCCAGGGCCGAGAAGAACTGGTCCCCGACCTCTCCCTCCCTGAGCGAGGTCATCTGCTCCACCGTCAGCTGATAGTCGACGATGAACTGGTGCACGGTGGCCTCCTGCACGGCCAGGGCCTGGCCCTCCGCCTGGAGCGCCGACGTCTGGCGGATAAGGTCCCTGGTCTTGGCCTTGGTGGCCTCCAGCTGCCTCTGCATGGCCTGCGCGGAGTGGGTGAGCGAGACGAAGACGTCGGCCACCTCATTGACTGACTGGCGCACCCCATCCAGCTCGGACAGAAACTCCCTGGAGATGTGCAAGCTTCTGCGCTCCACGTCCCCGCGCAGGAACCTCCTGGTGCGCAGGGTGTTTTCCGGGAAGAAGATGGAGAGCTCCTGCAGGGCCTCCTGCAGCTCCACGTCCGCCTCCAGATCGCACTCTACGATCTTCTTCAGCTTGCGGCTGAGGATGGAGTCCCGCCCGCTGTTGGCGCCATCACCTTTGGCGCTGTTAGTGTCGGCGATACCGCTGGCGTTGGCGTCGTCGACTCCCATGACCTCTACTTTTACGGTACGGCGTATGACACTCAACACTGAGGTTTGATGTGTGACAGGTCACAGATGTGGCAGGTGGCAGGTGTGGGTCTTAGTCTTCCTGTCTTCAGTGTGTCCAGATTTTTTTCGTAAAAATGCGCGAGATATTGCTCAAAATGCGCGAAAAAATGCGCCAGCCTAAAATGTCAACTTTTTATTGCATTTTTAGACGTTTCAGGGGTGGTTTACTTTTTTACTTTTTCAAAATATTGTTCAAAATTTTAATTTTGTTATATTTTACTACATAAAATTATGAAAAAGTCAAAATGCGCCAGCTTTTCTGTTTCTCACGCATTGCGCGAAATTAAGAAATCAATGCGCGAGGAGGGGTCAAAATGCGCCACTTTCGCGCAAAATCACAACATCTGGACACACTTTCTCTTCTCTTTTTTGAAGTCTTTTCTCAGTTTCTTGTTTCTCTTTGGCTGCCGCGCGTGCGCACTTGGCCTCCCACGTCATCCAGCGCAATGAACCAAAGACCAAAAAAAAAAAAGGAATCCAGCGAGAGGCAGGTTACAGAGGCCTTATTTCCTTGACTGCCCTACTTGCGGATGGAGAGGGAAAACTGACCCCACCACAGGCCACAGGCGACAGGTGGCGCAATGGCGGGTTGGCACAAAATAACGTAACGAACGCAAGCGAACAATAAATCCTTTATTTTGTCCAAAAATATCTTTGATCGTCCCATCTATTGCGAGAGCGAGAGATATTTGATTTGTGAACAAGAGGTTGAGGGGAAAATTTTCTCGGTAATTCCGACGAGAGTGTAAACAAATTAACAATAACAAATTACTAGACATGGGTCCGAACCGCTTTTTCTCGAACTCGATTCGAGTCGAGTTTTCAAATCCCGAACTCGATCGAGCCGAGTTTTAAGCCTCGAACATCGAACCGAACCGAACCTAAGGCAAACGAACCGAACTTCGAGTTTTTTTCGAGTTTTATGTATAAAAAGGCCCCTTTTTGCAGTTTTTTTTCGCTCCTACTTTTCCTAGTTTTTGACTATTTAGTACCACCAAAAAAATTGCAATTTTTTTTCTTCTCAATTTTTTTTGCAAAAATTCTAAAAACCGAAAATTTTCTTCAAAAACTTGGAAATTTTAGGCTCGCGAACTTTGGTTCGAACTTCGAACTTCTTCGAACTTCAAAAACCCGATACAAAATCTCGAGTTGTCGAACTCGAACTAAGTTCGGACCCATGCCTAGGAAGAAGGAAGAGTGGAAGACTCCTCCAAAAAGTTGTTGATCGCCACATCGCCAACCAACCAACCATTGAGCATTGAGCATTGACGTGGGCAAAACTCCACAGGAAAGATTGCTAAGGAGTAAGAAAGGAGCTTAACCACCAGAAGCACCAGCAATCCTAAGCGCCAGTATCTTTTGCTGGCCTGTCACCAAACATCACCAACTCCTCACCAGAACACCTCTTGAGTCTTGACCATGGCTTCTGGCGACGTGGCAGGGGGGGCTGAGTACCTCAACGGGCCGGACCAGATCATCAAGGAGACAAAGGGTGAGAAAGACAAATATTCTAAATTGCATACAGCATGGCATTTCCCTTGCATGTTTGATACGTGTGCTTGCGCGGCAATTTTTTTATGTGACGTCACCTCGTCGCATCATAATATCCCCGATCCACGTGTGCTTTAGCATCCCCCCTTGTGACCAATGCACACTCAACTTTTTTTCTCATGCCACGTAGCATATCTGGCGTGATATGCTTGCAAAAAATGACTGTACGCTAGCGATACTTCGCATGCAGCAGCGACAATGACTTTTCTATTAAATTTTGCGTGTACATGAATGTCGTCCAATTCTCTCCAGGCCTGACCACCTTCCTTCCCGACGGCGCCGTCCGCCTGCGCGACTCCTCCGGGCAGGGCTCGCTGACGACCGTCCCTCCGCTGTCCGTGCCCTCGCTGCTGCGGCAGGCCGCCGAGAGGAACCCGGACGGGCTGGCGCTGGCCGTCAAGAGGGACGGAGAGTGGATGAGGTGGAACTACGAACAGTACAACAAGGTGAGCAAGCCTTGAAATGAGGAAAAAATTGCCAAATTGTGTGTAGTTTGATAAGTACCGAAAGTTGTACGTTGTAGCTGCCTCTGTACAGTAGTACGTATATCGTACTATCACGCGTTTCTATATCTCTCCCTCCCCTGAGGAGCTGTAGATGTATCTTCTAATTTGGGTCACAAGGTCGAGCAAACATTAGACAGATGTAATTATTTCTGCGTACAATCGCCGGGCTCCCTTAATTGTCGCATCTTTTGTATTGTTCTCGCTACGGAGACGATTATTTTCGTCGCCATCCTCCCTTAGCTTCTTTCACAATTCGAACTTTGGACTTGTCGCATTGCGCGGCTCGAATGTCACGCCAGAAAATTTATCTCGCGTTCATTTTCGTTCTTTCTCGTTTTTTGCTAGGATTGTCAAAAAGGTCATATAAAGCATCCCGCGTTGCTGCGTCAGTGACACTTTTCTCTCAAGAATATGTGCGGGAGATGAATGTCAGTGCACTTCCTCGAATTTTCGGGCCCAATGTTCCGTAGCGAGGAGAAGCAGGATTTAATGTTTTCTTTTGTCGACATCCACCCTTGCTTTGCGTGGACTTTGAACGAACTTCATATCGTCCGATCGAATGCACATTTCGCTTATGCATATTCATAGATGAGAGACGACCGAGATTTCCCAAACATCGCATTTTGATATGGCGCTTGATGACAGCCAAAAACACAATGTCTTACAGATTATTTCCTTTGTTTAACTTGTGCAGGACTCCAGGACGATCGCCAAGGCCTTCATCAAGCTTGGCCTCAAGAGATTCTACTCTGTCGGAATCTTGGGATTTAACTCGCCGGGTAAAAAGACTATTTAAATTCGAAATTAGATTTAATTTGAAAACGTTACAAACTTACAATTGGACGGGAAATTCACGTTTTTCTAAATATTTTCGCAGAATGGTTCATCGCCCAGGCGGGCGCCATCCTGGCCGGCGGCTTCTCCAGCGGTATCTACACCACCAACAGCCCGGAGGCGTGCCGCTACATCGCCGAAAACTGCCGCGCCCAGATCCTGGTGGTGGAGGACGAGAAGCAGCTGGACAAGGTGCTGCAGATTCGACCGGACCTCCCGGACCTGATCGCCGTGGTACAGTACCTCGGCCAGCCCAAGAAGGAGGGGGTGCTGAGCTGGGAGGACCTGCTGCAGATGGGCTCTAATGAGTCCGACGACGAACTGGAAAACCGCTTGAAACGCATCGCCATCAACCAGTGCTGCGCCTTGATCTACACCTCGGGGACCACTGGCCCGCCCAAGGGAGTCATGATGAGCCACGACAACCTGACGTGGACCGCGCGCATCGCCGACGCATACCTCAGGATCGGGCGCGAGGACGCATTCCTCTCGTACCTGCCGCTCTCGCACTCTGCCGCCCAGATGATCGACGTCTGGATGCCGATGGCCGCCGCCTGCGCCGTCTACTTCGCAGACAGGAACGCCATGAAGGGCACGCTGGCGTCCACTCTGAGAGAAGTGAGGCCAACGGTCTTCTTCGGGGTGCCTAGGGTCTACGAGAAGATACAGGAGAAGATGGCTCAGATGGGCAAGAGCAGCGGGCCGGTGAGGAGAGCAATGGCCGGGTGGGCAAAGAAGACGGGGCTGCAGCACAACTTGAAGGTGCTGGAGTCATCCGGAGGTGCCGAGGCCAACGGCTACTCATACCCGATCGCCAAGAAGCTTGTCTTCTCCAAGGTGAAGGCGGGCCTGGGCCTGGACCGCTGCCGCATCGTCGGCGTCGGCGCCGCCCCGATGGGACAGGCCTACCTGGAGTACTTCCTCTCGCTCGACATCCCCATCTACGAGTGCTACGGGATGAGCGAGACGAGCGGCCCCAACTGCGGCAACCGCGCTGGGCAGCACCGCCTGGGGTCGGTCGGGCCAAACCTGGAGGGCTGCAACACCAGGATCGCCGAGCCGGACGAGGAAGGCAACGGGGAGATTCTCATGAGCGGGAGGAACATCACCATGGGCTACCTCAACGAGGAGGACAAGACAAAGTGAGTAAATTTCATTCGCCAAAAAAAGTTTTATTTAGAGCAATTCTTGTAAAATTAACCTTTTTTTCTATTCGTTTTAAGGGAAGCCATCGACGATGAGGGCTGGCTGCACTCTGGCGACATCGGCAAGGAGCAGCCCGGGGGCTTCTACAAGATCACCGGCCGCATCAAGGAGCTCATCATCACGGCCGGCGGAGAGAACATCCCCCCCGTCCTCATCGAGGAGGAGATCAAGAAGGAGCTGCCCTGCGTGAGCAACGCCATGGTCATCGGCGACCGTCGCAAGTTCCTCTCCTGCCTCATCACCCTCAAGACCGAGATGGACCAGGACACATTGGAGCCAAAGTCTGAGTTGACAGAGGACACCGTGGAGTGGTGCCGCGAGGTGGCTGGCTCCAAGGCCAGGACGGTGGAGGAGGCCGCTTCGGACGAGGGCGTCAAGCGGGCCATACAGGAGGGCCTCGACAGGGCCAACGTGCGCGCAACATCCAACGCGCAGCGAGTCCAAAAGTTCTCCATCCTCCCGGAGGACTTCAGCGTGCCGGGCGGGGAGCTCGGACCCACGCTCAAGCTCAAGAGGCACCTCGTCCTCAGGAAGTACGCCACGCAGATCAACAACTTCTACAACGTGTGAAGCAAGGGCGGGACATAGACATCGCAGCAATCAGTCCGGGTCTTAGTAGATATTTTTGTGGTTCATTTTGGTTTCCCAATGCCCGATCCCCCCTCTCCCCCCCTTTTGAAAAGTGTGCACCATGCAAGCTGTGTTCCTATTTTCTGGTTGCCGTTTTTGCCCAGCCCCGCAGATATACTCTCAGCTGAGTTCATGCAATATTTGTAGGATACAAAGACCTTGCCAGGAGTTTTCCATCCTTGGTTCACCATTCGTGCTCCCAGGCATTTTTTTTTCCTGGGCCTTTTTGCTCTTAGAATGGTCAACTATGGCCTTTTGCGGAGAAGCCAATACCTTGTGAATACTGAGCAAATTCATGTACTGTACCGTACGGCTATGGTAGGACGCGGGTAAGCTAGAAATGTTTGACTGCACAACCCAAAAACATGCGACAAAG
>JAAUXU010017805.1_pt1 | contig 13562 bp, 15 predicted proteins | sample 7278151 | NCBI WGS metagenome assembly JAAUXU01 (sample SAMN14350113, study PRJNA611818) | marine sediment metagenome | isolation source: surface marine sediment (1.8m) | place: French Polynesia: Moorea | collected 2018-08 | reverse complement strand
GGTGTGGTCATGCCCATGGCTAATCTTTACACCAAGGACTGTATACACTAAAGGTGTGCTACACCTGTATATTGTGTATTGGTGTGTACCCGTGCTTGTCTTATGTCTGGATTACTTCTCAGAAAAGTTCCTTCCCTATTGAAAGGCAGCACCCAGATTTCTTAACAACCCTTTCAGACAGTAGCAGTGGCTGTGCAGTATTGGCTCTACGTACTAAACACATATCCATTTACCAAATTGCTGCTTTGATGGGCAAACTCGAAATCTTGGCATTGACATTTCTCAATCACAAATTTCGAGTTGAGAATTTTTTAAGGCCTACCGGTTATAACAACCCTGCTGTGACGCACGGCTTGCCAATTGGTGCTGGCCTAGGCATACACACGATTGAGCAATTGTACTTGAGCATCTGTGCATCACACGTTTGCTTGCTTAGGTGCGCGTTCTTGTGAAGGCGACATCTATAGAATGGCTGAGGTAGAAAGGAACGTACGTGCAGGTAAGTGAACAGATCACAATAAACTCAAAGTCCTGGGAAGTATTTAACTCATCATTAATTGACTATTGTATCGTGGAACAAAAGCCATTGTTGGTTAATCGACGGAACAGCACCAACATCCAGTCCATGCATGCACGGCAAGGAAAGTGGTGAAGGAAAATAGTTCAAATGGAGAACTGACAGAGGTACTCACAAGGTAGTCTGGTGGAAATGAGGCGTTGAGGCAGTCATCGGATGCCGGCGTATAATACATCATCACTGAGTGCGTCGACGATGACGCTGCGGACGGCGCACGTGACACTGAGCGGTACGGAGGATTATTGCCACTTGCCGCGGCGGCCGCGGCGGCGGCCGCGGCGGCGGCGGCCGCCACTGCTGCGGCCGTAGCCGGTGCAACGCCGCCGCGATGGGAGGAGTAGCTCCACCTGGAGGCGTGGCTACTGTAAGAGTTCTTCCTGCTGCCAAAATGACTGTAATTGTGGCTGTTGACCGGTGTTTGTTGCTCCGAGTCTGTGACGGCACTAGCGGTGTCGTCAGCGTACGCCAGCAGGCTGTAGGCATCGAATGCCTCGAATGCTGCATCCGAGAGTGGCGGCGGGACGCCGCGCGCTGTCCTCGGGCCGCAAGAAGACCTCCACGAGGGATGACGCACAAACGACGAAGAAACAGCCGCCTTCGTGGGCGAGCCGCCCACGCCGCCGTCCGAGGTGTAGCTTTCTAGGCTTGGCTGAAGGTGCGAGATCACGCGCAAAAAGTCCAGGCGAAGGTGTGAGTTGACAGAGGATAGAGAAGAGAGAAGAAGGCAACTTGTTAGTATAAGAAGCATGCAGAAGTTGTGCGTTGAGCGAGTGTGAAAAACCAGTGGCGTCACGACAACATGACGTGGGCATCACACCAATCTAGACCAGCCTAACCTAACCAATGTCATCAACATGGGACGCAACGCTTCAGCCAGTGATGCAGCTCTGTCTTGATTATATAGCACAGTGCTAACTATATATCGCCTCTTTGTGTAGTAGCACTCTGTTGCAAGAGATGAAGCTTGATGGCACGAGAGCAATTTGAGTTCCCTCGGCTAAGCCTCGAGAAATCAAATCTGTACTCGTGCCATCAAGCTTTATGGACGGCAATTAAGCCACTTCACAGGGACGCAATTTGTTGTTTGACTGGACAATGTTTTTAACGACGGCCTCCTTATTTACTTTTTCAATCGATTTCGCGTACGTTACTTGTGTCTTTTATGGACGTAAGTGCCTTTGGCGACTGAGGCCCTCTCGGTCTCAGCTCGGCCTGCCCATTCAGCCAAAATTGTGCTATAAAGTTATAACTAGATGTGCCAAAGAACACCCTCTGTTGGGCGTACCAGCTAAATTCTTTTGGAATTGCCGCTAAGCAAATAAAGAAGTACTCGTTCCAGAACAATAAAAATCTTCCAATCTTCCGTCTTGGACTTTCTCCAAAACGAAAAAAACCCTCCCAACTTTGTTAGTGAAATGCTGTCAGCACTGCGAGTTTGCGCATTTCGTGCTTCGTCATTCACAGTATTCATATGTAGAGGCCATCTCCTTGCCCCTATATGACGAGCTTTAACGCATTCCCCCTGTTAGTGACCATTTTAATCACGATGATCACTCAATGTATTAATTTGGCATTTCCCGCCTGATGGTACAGGAGGAGGTCAATATGCAGGAAACCGCTACTGTTCAGTGCAGCGCGTACTATGCTCTGTGTGCGTGCCTACCCGTTGGTTCCATTAGCAAGAATGAGGACGATTCGTTCCCCAGACCGACTACTGCACATAAAACATCCATGTACGTGAGTCTTTGGTCCAGCAAGAACGATTGTGGCAAGTAATGTGCGTCCATGTACGTACACTGCAACCAAGTGAAAGAAGTCCCCACTTTTCGATTCCTAACTTCTTTCTCCTTCTCTCTCCTCTTGTTCCTCTTTTTCTGCTAACTTCTGAGCATAACTTATGCGCCGATTAATTTACAGTTCCGCAAACTTTTCCTGCCCCCCAACTTTCAATGACGACGACTCCTCTTTCGCATAAAAGTAGAGTTCTGATGCTGCGAAGTATGCACTAAAAGAGCTCTGGAGCTCTCTCTCCTCCCTCCCCATCTTCCACAACGTACGGACGCACCATGGCTGCCAGAATGGAAACCGTCTTCGTCACAGCTGGAGGCTGGAGCCTTAATGAACGCGGGACGCTTGTGTCTAATGACTGCATTTCTCGATCCGTCAAAAAAGAAAACGCACTTGCTCGAGCTCCCAGGAGTGAAAAAAAGCAAGGTGGGTGGGTGGGGGGGGAGAAGAACTATCCTGTTGGGTCCTTACGGAGGTCCTGTGTGGATGCGGATGCAGCACAGGAGAGGCGGGGATGTCATGTTCGCATGCACCGGCTGTGCGGAAGTCTCTCGTATACTTTTTTGTTATTAGTTCATTGCTCGCTTGGTATGCATTGCAGTGCGACTTGCAGAAAAAGAAGAGTGACTGTGCGTATTGAAGCATCAACCGTACGCTGCAGCTTAAAAAAAAAACAATGGGGTTCCATGGCAAGATTGCTGAGCTGTACGCGTTTTTGAGAAAGAAGTCTCAGGTTGTCCGAAGCACCGTCTTGCGAATGCAGTGCACAAGGGCGAGAATAACCATTCCTCTAGTGGAGACCTCAAGCCCCTGAAGCATGGTGTAGTCAATAACTCCTACGGCGAAATGTCTGCCAACAGCCTGGTGGCCACCTGTGCCAAGTTTTGATCCTGTCTTGAAGTGTATCAAGCCTGAGGGTGGGGCATTTAGGAAATAAAACAGCCTGAGCCTGATAGAAGAATGCCGGGTTCGTCTGAATTGGACTATATAGGAAATGTACATACGGCTGCACCGTTAAAGCACTTCGTTCACTGACGTTCGTATCAACTGAAGGCAAATTTAGTTAGGGCCTTGGACACTGCTTTGAGTAGAAGCACTCTGTGTTGTCGGATAACTTAAAAGAAGCAGCCAAGACAGCCCGCAAAATGCTTTTTTATCTGTGGAGGGAGTTCCTACTTCAGGATGGACGTTGCAAGATAAGAGAGTAGAATCAGTTGCACTCTGATTTTCTAGCAAAATATGCACAATGCATAAAAGGAGACTTTTCAACTTCCTGAATGAAGCAGTTGCACCCACCGATGGATATTTTCCAATATCAATCAGTGCAATTGCTTCATTTAGGGAGTTGGTGCAGTTAGTGCCTGTCGAAAACTCCTTTTTTTGAATATCCTACTGCAGAAAGTTCATACATGTACAGTTTTTGAATGTCCACTTTCAGCTCAAATTGTTTGTCATGCTTTTAACTGCCTGTACTTGCTGTAAAATGAGCAGCGTTTCAGGTCCAAGATCACTTTTTGACAGACTATTTTAAAGTGCTTCAAAACAGCACACAAATTAGTATTTTGCCTGCGAACGTTTACACGGGTTCAGCATAGAGCCTCTTCCGTCGGTCCGTGCTAGCTTTGAATCGGCAGTGGACAATGTGGTGCTACTAATCCACTTGAAATGGCGAGCATCGATTATACGTACGCACGTAGGTTAATTCAGACACACCCCGTACAGCCTTCATTTCGGTGAACGCCCTTAACGGGCTCTCACCTTTCTTCGACATGTTCAGTTTCATCAAGAACAATATGACTAGGAAGTTGAGGTTCCATGCAGAACTCCCATGAAATTTTCCCTTCCGTATACTGACTAAAGCAACTTACAAGAAGAGTCTGAAGCTGCGCTAGGATCTAAAAGACCTCCTGTTTGATAACAAGTGCACGTAGTTTAAGGCATGACAAACATATTGAGTCGAAAGTATAGATTCCAAACCTCACTCGTATGAACTTCCTAACGCAAGTCATTATTTTTTTAAGGTACGTCTTTCCACAGCCAGTACCATTTAAAATATGGCGGCCCGGGCAACTGCTTCATTTTGGAGGCCTCTCATTTGAGAGCTGCCTGAGCCTGGAAGTTGGTCAGTGCGTAAGCTCACGCAGAGCAACTCTCCTAGGAGGTGATAGAGAGAATCCAATAAAATTGTCTGCGATCGTTTGACGTTGACAGGCATGTTGAATGTTGATGCAACAGCGAAGAAGCATTCAGCTAGCTTCCCTTTGGGTCCTTGTTTTCGCAGGTGTTTGCAACAGACCTCAGCAGGGACCAGTCAGGGGGCGCCTTCCACTTTGTTTCATGAAATCACGACTGACTGACGCCAATTCGTCCGCATATCAGGCATACAGCATGTTTGAAAGGTTCCCCTATCATTCCATCCGTGTATGTCTCGGCACAGAAATGGCCGATCCTGCCAGAAATGGCACCATTAGATCCGTGCTCTGCCACAAGTTTAAAAGTGTACAAGGTGGCCCACGTAATCTTCCTGGAGTTAAGGAAGAGGGCAAGAACCTCTAACATTAGCAATGCAGACGATGCAAAAGACTCGTGCTTTTTTGGTTAGTGAGACCCCATCAAGGCAGCAACGACATTTTGTCTCCAGTATGGGGAAAGTCATGTCGTTTAAGTGAACACATTGAAGCACCGGCAGTAGCAAACAGCAAAAAAAAGTGGGGGGGGTTGGTAGTGGCACACCTTAAAGGCTATATGTAACTAATGGAAAATCGGAATCTAATGGTACCAATCCGGGCTCGCTAGGTCATTTCTACGCAGAGACATTCTCGGACAAAATGGTATCGGAACTTTCATCGAAACAAACTGTTGTCCTCGTCCTCCTACTTCGCCTTCTTCTCCTCCTCCTCCTCCTTCTGCTTCTTCGCGTTCTTCACCTCCTTCCGGTGCATGCTTACGGATAGGTAGTAGTACTCGACCGCTGTAATGGAGCTGTCAATGTATTTGTACTCCTCTGTGGGGTGGGTGGGTTAGAAAGCGTTGGCGCAGGATTCGCACAAGATTTTTGTCAAGGGTGCTGATCTTCAACCACACTGAAGTACACCTTGTGAAATCGCTGAACCCGAGAAAACTTTCGAAAGTTTTTGACATTGGATTTGTAAAAAATGGTGACGAAATTGATGACGGAAGAACAGGCCCTGAAGTTCACCCACCCCAACTGCCAGCGTGCGGACATGTCGCGCACACACGCACACACACGCACACACACACACACACAGAGGCTGCTAATCTGCTGCGCGTGACGGGAATGCGTCATTAGATCAGTTGGCAAAGACGGTTGCGTGCGCCAGCGCGTGTTTGTAGTATGTAATGGCCCAATGCCTCATTCGCCTTCTTCTTAGACGAGGAACCTAAACACTTGGCAAAGAGTAGAAAATTTGTCACGGCAACATGTCCAATACCTTAAAGTATTCGGCATCGACTACGTTGTGCTTGCGCCTCACCTAACTGCATGTGGCGTAGACAGGGTGCGTCAGAATCAGTGTCACTTGCGTGATAAGTGTTAAAAGTACTTAAAGAAGGTCAACAGAAATGGTAGAATGCCGAACGGAATGACGACCAGCAGTTTATGAGCCAAAAATTGCACGAGTCAGTAATGTATTGGTCAGCTGGTGAAAGAGATTACCGTGTCTGGCAATTTTGGCCGCGATGCTTTTTTTTCCTCTCCGTTACACCCGGAACTACAGTGGATTCTCGATATAACGATATTTCTGGTCAGTAAATAAGCTCTTCACTTGCTGCTGACGACATTTGCTGTTTATGTGTGTTCCACTCGGTCTAACGATAATTTTCGACACAGCAACAAATTTTCCATGTCATCATATCGAGAATCCACTCTACTAAGTGCACCTTTATCAGCAATGCTTGCATCGGTGCACGCTTGGTCCCCCTCGTGCGCAGCTGTTGGACAGCACATAAGTTGGGTCTGGACCGCCTTTTGGCCAGTCTTTGGGGTCCCGCTGAAAAGGCTTTCGGGTCCTGTCCGGGTTCGGTCCAGACAGAAAACCGACTGCATCACTGATCCTCACATAAGGCATTTGATGTTTGAGTCACAAAACGTGAGTCATTGCGCCCTCTTTTTTTTGCACCCAAGATATGAGTCATTCAGGGTGACACGAATTCTGACACAACCTGTACGCTGGTATAATGCTTATGTATGTACATTTAGAAACCCCGAGTCGTACTTTTTGCAAATGGCTCTGTCCTTACAATTAGGAAGTGAAGGGGGAGTCGTCAAAACGAACTTTAGCCATAATGACTACTACCAGGCATACTAACCGTGAATTTAAATGTACGCGTCATGCTGATGTGCGTACATAAATGAAACTTTGGGGATCTATTGTGCATCGGCGGGTGTGCGGGCCGGGAGGGGGGAGCCGACACACACGACTCTGTTTCTTTTTGCTTCCTTAAAGTCCCTCCAGTCTTCCTTCATTCGCTCGTTTGCTACTACCGTGTACAGTACGACACGGATGTGCTACGGCTGCGCTACTGCTCTAGGGCAGAAATGGGGACCCCTTCAGCTTAATGGCCTTACAGAAGTACGAAAATCGGAGGAAAAGATGGGGGTAATACTACTTCGTGGAATGTGCAGTAAAGGACGTTCTCCTGCTAAAAGGAACGTGGTGCTTCGAGAGGTACTCGCACGCTGAAGTTTCCCTTTGGTCAAGCGAATTAACTGCTGTCATTTCTATGTACGTACATGGCTGCAGCAGCAGCAGCAGCGTCATGTGTGTCCATCGATGGCCTTTGCTTACTCGGCCAAGACAGCAGCGTGTTCCAGTGGCCTCTTGGCGATGGTGCTGGCACCATAATAAGGCTCATAATAGTAGTCATAATGCGTCCTTCCAAAGTTCAGAGCAGAAGAATGGCCGCGATTTTCTTCTCCTCCCCCTTATTTCCAGCAAAAAAAAGCCTAGCAAAGGAGCGAGATCCGCGAGAAGAGGAGGAGGGGAGAGATGGCTAATAAACTGATCCCTTGACAATCTCCAAGCTCGAGTGTGCGTGCAACCATGGGGGAGAGGGACAAGTTTCGTCGGCCAACTAGCAGACAAACGGACAAAAACTCCCCTGAGGATGTCTCTGATGTTCGTGGGACTTAAGTGGAGAGAGCGAGAGCCTCCGATCTTTCTGTGGCCTCTCTCTTTCTCAAAGGCAGACATATATCTTTTCTTTTTTTTCATGGGGGAACGAGCGAAGCGTCTCTCTTTCTCATCGTTTGGCAAGCTCTTGAACAAATCATGACGACAACGACGGCGACGACGGCAACGACGACGACAAGACACGCGCACATTGCAGCTTCCACCGGCGCTGAATGGAGAGATGCAGGGGAGGGGAAGAGAAGAGAAACAGTAAAGGCATAATGTATGTTCGTCTGTGCTCGTGTGGACAAGAGAGGGAAAAGCGATCTTTGTTTTGGGCTGTAGGGGGATGTGGAGGGGGAGGAAATAGAATTTGCTTGCTCGCTCACTACTCAGTGGCTGCGTTGGCGTTGTTCCTCCCGATTGGAGAGAGCCACATGAACTCTAATGGTTCCACAAGCGCTGGCTCGCTTAAACCGCGGGGGGGGGGGAGGGGGGGCAACAGAAGAAAAAAAAATCTGGCCTCGAAAAATGAGGGGAATTTCCTGAGCGGAAAAAACCGGTATCAGCCAAGAAGGTTTGCTGCTACGGTAGGCCTAAGAAGACGTTTCGCGGTCCTTTCGCTTTCTTTTCTTCTCTCTGCCCAAAAAGAGTGAGTGACCCAATTTGGCGGTAAGTGCTAAGAGGAGAAGGCTATGCCGATGATGGAACACCGATAATGCTCCTTAACAGCCCAGGACCACAATGTATGTGTGGCTGGCACTGCCATAACAGCTCGAGGAGAGAGAGAGCATTGATGAAATGTAAAATGTACTTTTTTTTTCCTCGCCGCGAGGAGGGCGCGGTGTTTGATGACCGTCGAGAGGGAGGAGGAGTGGGAAGAAGAGTAGGGTTATTTATCTCAAGGCCGTTTTTCTTCTCGGCTCCTGCGCTACTAGTACATTACTTGCTTGGACGTAGACAGCGACCAAGCAAGAAGGATGACATCCCCCCCCTGAGGGGAGCTTCTGGCGAGAAGAGTGACCGAGACTGCCATTGGCATGTGTACAGCTCGTCACTACATAAGGAGTCTTCTTTCCTCTGCAACTATGCTCTGCGTGAGTCTCTGCTCTTCCACTGGTGTAGGAGTAAAAGACCCCCCGGCGCAGTTGCACTACAGAAAAAGCGTCCAGAGAGTGAGAGAGAGAAAGAGGACATCATTGACAGTTAGTGAACACAGGAAAAAAACGCTTCCCCAGCTTGTCCTTGGTCCGCCCCTTCTTCATCATCCTTGGCATTCTCGTCCACGGCTGCTGGGTTAAATCAGTTCATGGCCGACGAGGAGAGTTTCTATTTGCTGTTTGAAAGGCATCTGCTTGAAGTCCTCGGAAATGACGTAGGGTCCTCTTCTTCAAGGGGGGGGAGGGAAGAAACAAACTCCACTCTCAACCACGCCCGTTGCTCTAACCAGTAATCCTAATGTGCATACTTCTTAGGGGAGGAAACTACTGCTAACGAAGAAAGTTATCGCTCTGCTTGGGATTACCGTGGACTGATGAGGCCAGGAAGCCTATCACTGGTAGTCACTGCATCCAGCTTGGTCGTCGTAGGCACAAACAATTAAAGACTAATACTGTTTGCCTGCACGCCATACATATGTGTGTGTGTGTGTGTGTGTACTTTTGGCCATGCGACCACTGCTCTGTTGTGGTGGAGTCTGCGGAGATGCGCTTAAGACACAATTCAGAAAATATGTAGAGAGAGAGGAAAGAAAGCCCACACACGAGAGGGACGACGACAACAGGACTCATTCTTTTTTTCCGACGGACTCTCCACCTTTTCCTCGTGCTTTCCCCTCCTCCTCCTGGCAATTTCTCTCTTGCCGCTCTGATTCTTCCTTCCTCTGTCTTTCTCCTTCACTAATAAAGTTCATCCGATCAATCTCCATCCTTAGCTTGTCTCCCTATCTTATCTCTCTCTTTCTGCTCCCCAACTGCCAAAGTGGCCCGGGGAGCGTTAGCAAGACCAGTAGGAGACTGTGCGAATTTTGATCCTTCTCTGGGCTGCTGAGATAGATGAAGACAAGAAAGGAGCTGTCTTCTGTTCTAGCCCTACATCCAAGCCTTCGTCTGAGGTTTCTGTTTGACCCCCATCATACAGGAACGAGACCAAAAGAAGAAAAGAAGGTTCCTTCCCTGAGTCGAGCTATTTTCTCATTCGCCCAGCGACGACGGACCAAGTTATCTTCAGAAATTTATCGATTGTTCACGGGCCTAACGTAGCATAAGTAATGACGTATGGACGTACGCAAGTAGCTGGGAGAAAGGTTTTCGCTGCTTTGCTTACCCTCCGGTGTCTGAGCCAAGAGTTGCTCCTCCCAAGGTCCTCATTCTCGTCATCGTCGTCTTGGCCCTTGTGGGGGGCGTTTTCGTCAAAGTCCTTCTCTTTGGTGTCGGCGGCATCGCCGCGGATGTCCAACTCGAAGCTGCGTTCGGAACCGGCGCTGTCGCCTCCGGCATCGCCGTCTTTGTCCTCCTTGCTCTCGTTGTTGTTGGAGCCACCATCGTGGATGTCGACATTGCCGTTGTGGCCGCCACCGCTGCCGCCGGTAGTGGCCTTCTCCAGCTCCATGGCCGCGGCCTCCTCGGCCTCCTGCAAGGAGATGGGGAGGGAAACATGAGGCGCTTCTCCTCTTTAAGAGGTTGATTAATGACATTTTCCTTATCTCCTTCCGGGAAGTCTTATTGCTTACTTCACAAGACACACGTACCGTGAAAGAGGTGGAGTTGCACATTCTACTAGTACACTGGAAGTAATAGGCGCATTTAATGCCCAAAAGCTCTTTTTCCCCTTCGTCTTTTCCATGGCTGACTCAGCCGCTCCCAACTGAGCAGCGGAGCAGGAACAATTTCATTATTTTCCAACTCGTATGTACTGTAATGATGCTATGTCTGCATGGACTGGACGTGCACTGACTCTGTCTACATACGCGCTGTACGCGTCGCTTGCTCAGTGTGAGGTGCGCGCGTACACATCTCTGGCTGTATTTTTTCTTTCCCTTTTCCGTCATGGTCAGCTAAATCACTCTGACCGATATCGTCTGTGTTGGCACTTGCAGTCGTCCGCTTTAGAAACAGCGGAGGTCCTATTAGAAGAGACTGCGCCAACTTAGTGTTACTGTGCATGAAGCGAGACAAGGAGTAAGTGAGGGGAGGACACCCAAAGTAGGCCAAGCAAGATCACATATCTGATTACCATCTTATTACACTTTACAGGGACTCTGTATGGAAGGCCATACCGTTGATTGGATGTAGGAGTCCCATGGCCTCCTTTTCTTATTTACTTAGATACGTACACTGGAACTGATGCTACTACGACAACTCTTTCCTCCATCAGGTCATCCCATAAGGAATGTCATTTTTCGGGGTAGGTTCAGGTCATCACAGATGATCATTGTCACCCATAGCTTAAAATTCGAGTTCAGTCACAACCCCTAAATTTTTTGACTGATTCACTAATTGACTCCGATCATGACGTTTTATCAAGTACCGCCCAGAAATCGATATTACTCTTGGGATGACCAGATGGTACCCTACTACTTCGTGGTCTTTGGTTGTACCGAAAGTTTTTGGGACCAATGGGAAATGTCGAAGCTGTTTAGTCCGAAAGCCCCCTCGAAAATCAGGATTTCCTCAATTCAGGTGCCCTTTTATGTGTATCTACATGACTGAGGCAAACACCTATTTAGTTCAAACATCTACCATTGTATCTCAAATTTTGTGGATTTGAGGCATCAGTTAAGTTGTGGACATGCTACTTGAGTTTTGTTCGAACCGCAGGGAGATCTTGGACCTCCTGCCTTTCTCCTTGAGGTTGACCTTCTTCAACAAGTTCCTGATAATCGATACAGAGACACAAAAGGCCTGGGGAATGGTGGAGATGGCCTTGCAGCCCTCGCCGGAGTCCTCAGAGTCCCTGCGACAATACACTTTCTCATGTACTGGCTGAGCTCTTTACCATGGTGGCGGTGGTGATGAACATTTTTCTGCCCTGTTTCAGTGCATAGGTCAGAGAATCTACATTGATTCTACATGAATGCTTCTTTAGTATTTAGCTATTCACTGGATATTGGGAAAAATGTTGACACTACTTGTTATCAAACATTAGTGTGCTTTCCATCTTTCCCAAAGAAGTGCCAATGATTTTGAACAGGTAGATCGATTCTTCACCTATGTCTCGAAGTCCTTAAAAATAACGGGCTCAACTGTACATCCTGAGTGTCGGTATATCCGAAGCATTTCAGGTACATGGCAAAGTGGGACTTGAGGAAATAGTCTGTTTCGGTGGATTGTCGGTACATCCGATGTCGGCGCATCCAGAGACCACTGTAGTAGGAGCACAACTATTACAAGTACGCTGACTATATGTCCCCACTCCGTACTAGGCGTCGTCCGTTGCTCCAGCACGCCAAGGGCCAATGTCACCTTAACATGTAACATTAATGTGCCCATAGAAAAATAATTGGATTGGGCTAAGTCCCCCTTCCCTAGCACTCATTATTCGTTGTGGGCCATAAAGCCTTCGGGGTACGTAGGAAGGCGAAAACTAAAGATAGATGATGATTATTTTTCTCACCCTGAGCGCCTCCTCTTCCATGAGCATTGCTTCTTCCTCCTCCTCGGCTTTCTTCTGCAACTCGTCGTAACTCATGGCCACGATGGCGAGGATCAAGTTGACCAGGTAGAACGAGCCCAGGAAGATGATTACCAAAAAGAAGAGGATGTGCCAGGGGCCGGCAGTCCGGAGCACAGCCTGGTACAGTTCTTCCCAGTAGTCCTAGAGGAAAGAAAGTCATACCCAACTCATTCACGTCTGCTGTATGGACGTACGTACACGTGACACCTGCAGATGCCGCCCATCTTGTACTTCATGCATTTTTTTTAGCATTCAAGAGCTGTACTTTCATAATTTCACATTTCCAATAAAGTTCTGGGCTTCATTCCTCTCCCTACTCAAAAGTGAACCTGAGAAATGTAAGAAAAAATGTACTCAGGCGGGCAGAGCTAGGGGTACAATGCATAAGTGAGTGAGAACTACAGGTTGCGAAGAAAATAACAGCTGGGTTTTTATTCAGAGTAAAAAAAAATTCAGTAAACGGATCATGAATTTACCCCCAGACCGTTTTTTGACACCCTCCTGCCTGGGGGTCTCCTTGGGGGAAATGGAAGGGGTATGAGGGTCATGATTCCCCATTAAGATTTCAGTCGGTTTCGTCAACTTCCACTCCCTCCAAAGCTTCAGCCTCCCTCCACCTTGCTGTTTCTGAGCCCATCATAATGGGCAGGCACCTCAATCAACTTCTGTACTCAGTGTCGTGTCTAAGTACCTGAATTACACAGTTCACGTCAAAATTCAACCGCAAAGTGTCTCAGTACAACGTTTGCAGCGAAGTTCTACCTGCGGAAATTACTGACCGCAAAGACGGTATCTGTGATGATAGTGTCACACTTCAGCCCAGCCTATGATGACACTATCGAATGTTAAATCTGGAGACGGATAAGACTACGTTCACCAAAGGCGATGCTGGAGACCAGCAAATATTGAGACCAGCAACAGCTAAGACCTCAACTTGAATCGAAGTCAATTCCGAAGGGTCATACACTTAAAACTTTAGCCAAGTCATATTTCACAGCGTCTGCCAGAACTAGTGTATCAAATTCAAATAACTTTCTCTCAGCCATTTTACACCCAACTTTCCTCATCAACAGAAAGAAAAATTGTGTAATTTGACCTTCTTACGTTATTAGTTTATTTTAGGAAGCAACTACAAATACTCAATTTTTGTCAATCATTTGTCCTCAGTGCCGAAGGACTTCCTCAGCCTCACTTGTTTTGCCAGCCTTGCTGCCACAGTTGAATTGGTAGATGCAGATTTTACATTGGTGGTAAATTTGCTGTAACTTTGGTAATTCTAGTTCATTTTTCCATTACAGTGTGTCATTGTGAAGCTAAAGCTGCCAGCAAGATGAATTGGATGCCTCACCAGAACCTGGCCATGATTTTATCGCAGAAAATGGCTGACATCT
>JAAUXU010020948.1_pt1 | contig 13563 bp, 12 predicted proteins | sample 7278151 | NCBI WGS metagenome assembly JAAUXU01 (sample SAMN14350113, study PRJNA611818) | marine sediment metagenome | isolation source: surface marine sediment (1.8m) | place: French Polynesia: Moorea | collected 2018-08 | reverse complement strand
GTCGTCGTCAGCCAGTTGGCCAGTACGAACAGAGACAGTGTTGTACTTGTTGTTCTTGCGCAGCGGTCGGTCCATCACTCGGAAGTAGCACTAAAGTGGGTCAGTGCAAGGCTGCACATTCACTCACCAATCACTTAAATCACTTGTCCATCGTCATGACTGCAAATCTCAATCCCAGACTTAAGATGCATTTTGGAGTGTTGCAGCCGAGCTGCGCACACCAGGTCCATGTTTGCCCCTGACCCCAACCCCCTCGCAGCAGTGGACGTCAGCATGGTTGTGGCAACCTGTGCAGCCTGTGCCGGTCAGGACAGCGTTCAGATCAGGCTGACATTCCTCGATCAGGCTGACATTCATCCAAGCTGCTTAGGCGGGTTCACTTTTAACCTTTCACAATTCAGGGTTGAAAATGTGCGTCAATGTTCCTTGGAACACCCGGTGCGTCTGACAGGAAGTAGGAGTGGAGGTAGCACCAGGGCCACGACAGAGGAGGGGCCCAAAAGGGGTGGATGCAGCACATATGATAGTCGAAGGAAGACTTTTTTTTCTTGCTCTCCTGTGTCAACATTGCAACAACATCGATGCTCGCTCTGTGTGCACACGTGTGTGTGTGCTTAAAAGCTGTAAATTAACCACGCATAATTCAAACAGTTTATTTTTGTTTGAGCTCGTGCTGCGGACAAAGGCTGTGCAAATAGCACGTGCACTTATCTCTAGGGCAGATAAAGCCTCCATTTAGCAGAAACTGCGTGTCTTGAAGGGAAGTTGAGGCCGGCTAAAATGAGCTCTCACTGCAATCGCTTTACCTTCAATCGTGATATTGAATCATGTCTGAGCAATGATGAAATCGAGTCTTTCTCTGTCTCCACTCTTACTCAGGGTTCGTTTACACTAGCAAAATTGGAAGAACTCCGTCATCCTCTCGTGTACGTTACAGAGCTACTGCTGACTCACCTCTACCGGACCTCCCGACGAACCTGAGATCATTGAACTTGGCGACCTGATTCTTCATGACGGCGGTCGCGTTCCTGAGCTCGGCGCAGTAGTTCTCGTCGTTGCCGGCCCGCAGGGTCACGATGGTGCCGTCGGCGACGTCCCCCAACGCCACCACCTGCACAACATGGGACAATTGTCAATAGTGCACGAACAACGAGTTTATACTTTATACAGTCTGTGGTCGCTGCTACTGTAGGCATCTAAAGTTTCATACTAAAAGTGCCGCTTAAATTCTGCCCATTTTGTTGGCGGCCCGGAAAAAGTGGGTGAAAGTCGAGCACCTCCTACTGACGTAAGATCTAACCGGGTGTCGCAGTGAGGTTGACGCCATCTCCGGGCACAAATTGCCAAGATCAAGTCTTGATCGACGTGGTAGCACTTGATCAAGTGCGGCATCCGGACAGCTCAGGATGAATGAGACGGAACAGACGTTGTCCAACTTGTACACCACGGGCGCGGCCATGTGCGGGGTCACCAAATAAGACTTTTTTAGCAGCGACTTCTGGAGCTGCCAACGTTCTCGGTCATGTCGTGACTGAATGAGCTTAAAGAAACCGACTTCATTGAGACCACCAATACAGTACCTACTACACTTCATGCACGTCAGGCCAATTGATGCGAGTTAAAGAAGTGTTTTTTATCGCGTTCTGTCACGAACGTAAAGCAAAGACGTTGTCACTGAACTGAGTTGCGTATTAGTTATTACAGTATGCACCAGATATCACAGCTTAGATGGAAGAAAGATCAGGAATTATGCAGAAACACTATTTCCCAACTAAACACGACCCAGCGATCACCACTTTTAAGCTATAAGGAGCTAAATACAACTCTGATGGACGAACAAGACGTCACGTAGGAAATCACTGATGACTTGATGACTCGTGATACTGCCAAGGCTACGGTACTGCTGATGTGGAAGTGAAAAGTCGTCTGTGTGTCTGTCTGTGTGTCTGTCTGTGTGTCCCTCCTTCCCCCCTCTCCCTCTCTCTCACCTTGAAGGCCACTGGCAACGTTTTGTTGCTCCTCCAGTGGTTTGGCAACGCTGAGCACAGGAAGGCCGGCGATCCGGTCTTGACGAGCTCTCCGGGATGCTCGGACAAGATTTCGTTCACCTGCCGATCGGCCCACCACCAGTCGCTCGGGTACAGCGACGGCGGCTTCTCGGAATTGCCATTGTTGCTACTGTTGTTGTTCTCCACCTCCTCAGAGGAGCCGCTGCCGCCGCCGCCGCCGCCGCCGTCGCCGCCGCCGCCGCCGCCGCCGCCGCTGTTGTTGTTGTTGTTGTTGTTGCACTGTTGGTTGGTGGTGTCGGCCATGGCTGCAGCCGCTTTCGACGGGCCGCCAGAGGCTGCCGGAGCCGCCAGGACACACGCTTCTCCATTCATTTTCTTCTCTATTCTTAATCTAACTTGTCAATTTCTTCCGGAATTCGCATCACTTTGACACAGCAGCCGCACTTTTCAGTTGTTTCTCTTTCCAACGCAATCGGTGGTGTTTTGAGGCCTACTCAGGCATCTTCTTTTGGGCCTGAAAAGGATAGAGAAACCGCGACCGTGGTCAGAAAAAAATGCCAACAGACAGCAGAAAACCCAAAAACCCTCTGGGGTTGAAAAAAAAAGTCCGCAGAACCACAGAAAAAGACCGCAGCCTTGGGGTTCAGCTACAGAACTGAAGGGAATGAGCGATCTTCGCGCGCTCTCGCCCGAGCCAGCAGTCACCTTGGCCGCCGCCGTCGCCGCCGTCGCCGCCGTCGCAGCCGTCGCCGCCGTCGCAGCCGTCGCCGCCGCCCGCGTTGCCGGCGTAGCTGGCGTCGCCGCAGTCGCCGTTGGGCTTCTCAACCGCGTCTCGCTCGACGGCGGACGGAGGAGAGGAATTCTCGTCAGTGGCGACGTCGGAAAGCAGCGCCGGAAAATCTACGGCGGCGGCGGCGGCGGCGGCGGCAGCGGCGGCTGAAGATTTCCTTCTTCCCAATGGCCAGAGCTGCTTTGGGCAGTAGGGGCCGATTTTTGGGTGTGTTTTCTCCGCTTTCTCCGTCAGAAATTTAAAAAAAAATAACGGGTTCATGGAAAAAACACTTAGATGTGTGAAAAAGCTACATTTGTTATGCGTAAAAGGGTCCATTCATCATATACTTAAACACTTCCGTGTGCACTTTAAGTGTGCAATGATAATTGACACATGTATGCCCAAAGTTATGCTCCGTTTAGGTTGCACTCAGAAAATTATACGCCTTAGTCAAGAGACTGGAGGAAGCAGTCATTGAGGCCAAGGGATGCCAAATTGAATAACTGTTTCTCAAAAATGCCTTAAGACTATTTTCGATGTAATGGAAAAGTCCTAACGTTGCACACTAACTAGTTCTCGATGACGTTTTACTAGAAAACCTACAGCGCACAGAAGATTTAGAGGGGTTCAAAATCCATTTGCTAATCCATCCTATTGTGATGTCTGTTGCCCTACATCTATCACTTATATATCTCATACTGCCAAAGTACCTCTGATATCGCTGCAGGATGCTTTACATACAAGAAAGCAGGAGGAAATTGTAGTGTGAACTCACTAAGGATTCTTGATACAATGTTACAGTCTAAATGCCATGAAATGGCCAATATCATTCGATCGAGCACTGTTTGTGCAATGCGTTAACGAAAGTCAGGAAAATATCATTGAATGAAGAGTTATTGTTCATTTGAAATCATCACATGAGCATCACTGTCGTAAATTCCATCAGCTCGTAAGGTCCATGCCAACTTTTGGCACCGATTTCCGGCCACCACTTTGGCATTTCACTGATCGTCGGCACCCCATTTGGCATGTCTAATGTCATGAGTTCATCGCTGATCATGATTCAACTATAGAACAAGTTGAGTTTGCTTGTCAGATAAGGGACCATCACTATTTGTCGCTGTTCTTCTTCAAGCCTTATATTTCGTGTTCATGCGTGGGTGGACCAAAGGACAGTACAGGCAGGGTTTTGAAGTATTTTTATACTCAACATTGGTCGGTTAAAGGTAAAGCACGCACACACCTCAAGTATCTATTAGCACCATTTAGACAGTTTCACTACCCCCGTTAAAGAGTGCAAGTCATACCGTGACAGTGGCATATATGATACATCATCAGATCAGTGATCACGGCTGTACGTGCTACATATGTATGACCGTGTCCATTCTACGTGGAAGTTGTGCCAAAGATTAATGACAGCCCGTAATAACTGTTAATTGGTAGTTCACCTCCGCTCGTTAGGAGATGTTCACTGTACGTAGGAAAAGTGTCACATTTTCAAAGACTTCAATGTAACCTTTTGTGCATGAGCATTTGCACATGTACTTTCATAGATATAGTTTTTGCATTTGTAGAAACACATAATTTACACTGTCATGAGTAGAATGAGTGTGACACAACACATGCGACAGGAATTCATTGGAGAGAGCAAAAAAAACCCCAGCAAGTTTCGGTTATTTTCATCTCTACTTTTATTTCATTGATCATTTTTGAGATCATAGGGAACACAGGCAGTTGTTGGCTCGCCTTTTGATGTAATGGAGAGGCATAATTTTCCATCTCTACCTGGAGTAGTTCAAGCAATCGATATGAACCTGCTAACAAATGACAAAGTCGTGGTCTCCGATTCTCAGCTCATCTCATTGGCAGTTTCTGACGGTGCGGACCCATTTTAAGCAGTGACTTCCTGTTTGCCAAAAGTGTAACCCGACCTTTTTTCAGTCAATGAGAATGCACAAATATATGGACTTTATTTGCGTTGTTCTTCCACTTGCTCGTGGCCCAACCTTTTCATACGTGCCAGATGTGACTGTGCTCATGGAAAGGAGCTGACACAGGTTTTGCTCTGGCTTTTGGAGCTTCTTCTCAGCACTGAGTTTGCCGAAAAAGACAGAAAGAATTTACATAATGATCTTTAGCCGGGCGAGACAGCCTCGGAGCCGCAGCCGCAGCCACAGCCTCAGTCTGCAATGATGAATGGCGTCTGCCACAATTGCTGACCGGACAGAGACAATTAAAGAGCAATTAGAACAGAACAAAACTCTACTCAGAAGAGAAACAAGAGCCGATTGTCTGCAGGAACGTTCTCAATGGAAACTGACGGCAGAGGTAGCATTTGCAACTAGGGTGAAGTCACTCCGAACTAAAACTACACCCAAGTCACTAGAATGACAGTGAAGTCATTTGAAAAATCGGCGAAATCGCTGAAATGACGATAATGTCGATCACGAGGATGGCGAAAACACTTGAAAAATGGCAGACGCTCACAACACAGAGTGCAGGAAATCTTGCTACTTTGAAACTGAACGAGTGAGAACATCTTAGCTGCACTTTCTATCTAACATGCCCACCTCTAGCCTCAATGACAGGTTCTTCAACACGGTGCCTGAATGATATACACACACTTTTCACCTGCGCAGGATTGAGTTTGGCACGTTCTCTGGTCATGGCAGCTACCAAGTCATCCACAGATTTGCCAGCCTGGCCCTCCAACACCCTGGCCCAGAACAGAATCACCAGGCTTCAGGTCTGGGGCAATGAGAGACCAGGTTTTCAGGTGCCAGAAAATGGTGGAGTTATTTTCAATCCCATTTTGTGTCTTGTTGGAGGTGCCGCGCCCTATAAAAAATGTATGGACGCTATACTTTTGTTTGCCACCAGGAAAAGATCAACACATTCACTCAGCATTTACTTTGTGGTTTAAAAACAGTGGCGAAGAAATAAGAGCAATTTTCTGCTGCCGGGGAAGTCACGCAATTATGAGTGGCACAATCACGTCGATTATGAACGCTCTTTGCATCAACTTGACATCCTGGGACTGTGAATTTTTCTGCGCATGATCTTGAAACTTGTCTGAACAACTTCCATTCGCTTTGAGTCATAGAATAAGGTTCACCACAGGCATTTGGGGAGAGGAATCCTGAGCGATCCCTCCACTTTAAAGAAGTAGGACGTGTTCAGGTCTTTATAGAGGAAAAGACTTCTGCGACACAAACTGACTGCCTCACATAAATCATTGATGGAGACTCATTGATCGTGCTTGACAATATTGCTCACAAGCTTAAATGTCGTGATTTCAAGTTCCCAACGCACTCAACTTGTCCTTCATAAAGGTGGTGCTGGTGATGCGCCTGGTGTTAGAAGTCAGCTGACTTGGACGACATGGGAAAAGGTTTCAAGACCATTGACAAAAAGACTGTTCTCACATAAGTTTATACGTGCCTTTAGAGCAGTCGGGTTGCTTCAGGTGTGCCCCACGTGACTTCAAGTGCAGGAAAGTTGCAAGTGAACGATATCTGTGCTGGTTAGCAAAGTCTTTATTTACTAAAAAAAGTCACCTTACTTCTTTTAGGACGTTTAGAAGGAATCCTGGATGGCTCGTTGTGAATGCGTAGAGACAGACATCCTCCCAACGTTGCCGTGATAGCTCAGTTGGGAGAGCGTTAGACTGAAGATCTAAAGGTCCCCGGTTCGATCCCGGGTCGCGGCAGCTTTTTGGCTTCCTTCGCACTTTTTGTCTTTTCAGTTATGCGACGACAATGATTGGCCACGCCCTTGTCGGTGGCGGCATTTTCAGTCACGCCCTCGTGGGGGGCGTCACCAACAGCCTTCTTCACTGCCAAACCATCATATTCAGTCGCAAAATGCTGCCTCTCTCGGTCATCGACACCTGTTGTAGCAGCATTTTTGGAGATCTCAACTGTGTCAGTCACAGTTTCAGAGGCATTTCAATGAGGTGGCAACAATCTGGTTGATGATGACTGACTTCCAATGCTTGATGCACGAAGCCTTTTTAATGTGACAGAACGAAGAGCTGATTGTTGATGTTTGTCAAGTTGTAGGAGGTGGAGTCAGATGTTTCTTAGGTCGAGTCAGGTAGTGGTTGACTTGATGGGGACGCCGTGGGCCATGCTGATGCGGGTGAAGCCTGTCAAAAGGGACTATGGGTGTCGTGACAAGAAAGTTTTTTGCCATTTGGCCCCTTTTCGACGGATTCTCGCGCACTTCTTGATCGGTGTGATATCGCACACAAGTTCAACGGAAGTTTAAAGCTCTATTCGATGATCCTCTTTGATGATCTGACTGATGCCATTGCACAGCTTGGCGGACCAGACAGACGAGGTACAGCCAAAAGACTGTGCCAGCAAAAGAGGCAGAGACTGAAACTGCTATCACACAAGGTGTCAATGACTGTCAATGCGTGAACTGAACTGCTACAAGGCCCCAATTGCAAGGGCCTTGGTCATGAGACGGGCTCGAGACTTGCCAGCTTGATTGTTCGTACAAGCTCAAAAGGATTGTTCAAGGGGTCATTTCTGTCGTTCTTCAGCGTCCAACACTTAAGAGGTTCTTGGGGAAAGCGTCTGTGATACTGAAAAGCATCCCTGCAATGCTGTCAGCTACAGCTACAGCTTACAAATAATTCGGCCAAGATTCTTAATGCGGACTTAGAAGCGGTTCTTCCCGCGCTAAGAAATGACTAGAGAAAACGTCGAACTGATGAAGAGCCCAGATTCTACGTACCGCTAAATCCACACTTAGTCCACTTGTTGTACCATGAATTCTGCCCTTCTTCGTGGATGCAACCGAGCTCAACGAAGTGGTCCACTGATCCGCGGAACGATCTCGTCTTCAGTTCGCGCAACCTCTCCACGGCGGGCTTTACCATAGAACAGCTATACACAGAGTGGACAATCAGGGCCTGCCGAGCATGCCGTGCGCAACACCCAGCGCCACCTGTGTTCATCTCAGTGGCAATTAGCCATTTGGCATCTATACAATATAGTGAGATCATCATTGTCATGGATGAAACAACAATGAACCCTGCAGGCACCAAAAAGGTAATCTCTACTCTCCTTGAATGTGCTCTTGCCCTCTAGGCCAGTCAGGGTGAGAGCTCCTAAATTATAGCCTAAAAACTGGTGCAGTGTATGGACATCTCCTCACTTCCTCACTGTGACCCTTAAACTTTGAAGGAAATGTTCACAGGGTTTGGACCATAAATCCGGACTCTTTTTACCTTCGTTATGATTAGTGAGGTGAATACGTAGCAATAAAATAGACATTATTGATTGCAAGGTTGAGTGTCCATTACGTGAAAAAATTGTACTTTTTGCTCAACAGCAAACAATTGTGATGAAGCAAGCCAATAAGATTGAAATGGCTTGTGCGGCCATGACCCAGCGTTTTTTAAGAACATCTTGGGCTACCCAAAGTTGACCATAAACGTACGACATTTGCAAGTGCTGAACACACCAAATGCAAGTCCCATTGGCGCCACACCGATAATAAACGGACAACTCATTTCCTGGCCGGCCTCAAGAAGTCCACCAAGGCCTCCCCAGAGACACCCATCACCATTTTGGCTGAGAAAGGCCACGTGAGACCATCAGAAAGGCCATTAAGAAGGTTCTGGGGATGAAAAGCTGCGAGTTGTACAAGAGGCTCATCTTGACCAGGAAGATGAAGGCCAACGGGAGGAAATTGCGTAGTGACCTGAAGTCAAACAGGAGATGACTTGTGTTCTTTTTTGACAAGAAAAGTGGACTGTTGATCGCAAATACAACGTCCAAAACAATCATTGGCTGTGCCAGGGGAGGGAGAATGTCCCTCATGTCTTCTCCACCAAATTCCCCTTGTCCCCCATGACCTTGGGCAATGGGCCACCAGTGAGTGTTACTTGAGCCCCAGGAAAGGGCGGAGGCTAACAAGTACTCCGAGGTCCCGGACAAGATGGTCATCCCCTAGAAAAGAAGGGAGGTCAATGGGGTCAAGTTCCTATTTCAACAGGACTCTGCCCCGTGCCACACGGCCAAGAGGACCATGACCTTGCTGAGGAACAACATGGACTTTTGGGACCCTCAGGCCTGACCCTCCCACACCCCCAATATGAATCCCCATAATTGTTTCTTTTAGGGAGAGTTGGAGAGGAAGGTCCTTGCCAAATCGCGCAACAGCACCGCCATACTGAAGGCCTTCATCAGCCGTCACTGCGCCGCCGTCTCTCCCGCAGATGTCATCGGAGCATGCAAGTCCTCCAGGCCGAGGATTGAGAGAATCCTCGACCTGGAGGAGAGAAAGTGGACACATTGAATATATCTCACCCTTTGTAAGTGTGCTAATAAAACCTATGTCCTCCTGATCGTCCACGCTGTATGTAGCTGCTCTGTGGTTTTACAAGTGTGTGTGTGCGTGGTGTGTGTATGTGTGTGTGTGCGTGTGCGTGTGTGTGTGTATGTGTGTGTGTGCGTGTGCGTGTGTGTGTGCGTATGGGTGTGTATGTGAATAGCAAAGCAAACATGCTGTGAGTGGAAAAGGTGTACTGTTGATCTCCTTGTCCATTTTCGCGCCTCATACTGTTTATTCTGTGTCACGCGTAGGCGAGATAATCTGATCTGGAATGAGGGCGAAGAATTTTTTTAGAAAAAAACCCCCTCATGCTTGAGGCTGGATCTTATGAGCTTGTCTGTCCAGCAAGAAAGTTCAAAGTGAATTATTATATGAAGCTCTCACGTTAGCAATGAATTTGCAACATTAACTGTATGTGTGTTACGAATTAGAAATTCGTAGGAAATACAAAAAAACTAGGAATTTTCTGAGGAAACCTTGCAAGTGCAAAGAATTCTTGAGAATGCTTCGGACATTCGTTGTTCCTTGGAAGCATGAAGGATTCCTAGAAAATCTTGAAAATTCCTAAATGTCACGCTAACGTGATGTTTAATAACTGAGGCGGCATTCACTCCGAGACTTGCCCAGGCTGCCCCCTTGCTTACGTTAGTCCTGTTACATTTGCGGCTTTAGATTATTTGAATTACACTATTTCAAAAAATTTAACGCTATTTTGGTTACGCAAGGCTAGATAAAAATATGATGCTGTAATTACAGTATGCGCGAGTAAAAGTTGGACTTCAGCAGTTGCATTAATCAGGCTCCTGTAGAAGTACAAAGAGAGAGAACTTGGAGGAGTGTCAACAGTACTTTTTATTGGCGCATTCAAGTACAAAATTATTCAAAGTAGCCACCACCACCATTTAGTATGCACTCGAACATCAAGCCAAAAGCTGCAGTTTGTTTCTTTGTTGGTGGGTTTTGGCAATTCTATGGGTTTTAGAGAGACCATATAGGGAGGAGCCCTTATTCAGGACTCTTTCCCGACCACCAGTTGATGGCCTATATTACACCATGTCAAACATTTTTATCTACCCCTGGGAGAGATCGCCTCCTCAATGTGGTCCATCAGGATGAACCTGAGGAGGCTTCTGAACCCTTGGGGGTTATATTTGTTTTCATATTTGTGGAGCTCCATGCCCTCCCTCACAAGTGCAGTGCACTTGCATGCAAGGTCAGCAAACTCATGTGCCCCACCACAGAATCTACTTTTGTCCAAAAGGAGTTCTTGAAGTTGAAATCTATGGCATCTGAGGTAATTGTGGCCTGTGAGGGCCTGTATGATCTGCTCCCCCCTAGTTTACCCCAGTCTAGTCTAGTGGCTAGCCTGCCTTCTGCACTTGGGGCCTGAACCCCCAGTTTAGTTTGTCTGCAGCCAGTGGTCTCTCTCCAACACCTTGCCCACAGGCCTTTAAAGTATCCATTGATCAACCCCTTACTAATCATTTTTGGGATGGGGGTGGCACATGGGAATCATTAACAGCGGTCAGCTTAGCCTGGTCACCAGCAATAGTACCTAGACTATGGCCTTCATGGGAAGTGTCTAGCACTATTGTACCCTTGTTGTAGCAAGACATTCCGATACCAATGTTGCCTGATGTTTTGCCATGTGTCACTTTGTCATGGCATTTTTTGCCACTACCACTTTTGCCATGACCAATGCTGCCATCTACAACTCACCATGGTCGCTTTCGGCCATTGTGTGAGGTCTCACCTTGCCACCACCTCTACTGTCATGTACATTACACTGTAATGTAAACCTTATAATTAGCTCTAAAAAGATGTACAAGAAACACTACCTAAATCAGAGTGACTATCTACTCTAATAACTAATAACTTCAGAGGGTTATATAATGTGACTTTGCAATCCTCCCTCTCTTCTTCCTTGATGGGAAGGGGGTCATTTGTCTTGCTTCAAGGGCAGACTGGATGTGGGATTACATGCCATAAAATTGGAGGCAGCTGGGATCTTGGTTGAGCAGAAATGATGTGGCAAATGCTAAGGCCAATAGGGCATCATCTTTGTTGTTCTGATGGTGTTCCACTGGCAACACCTCCACAGCAACATTGCCATACAAAGAGTGCAACTGAGCAGTGGCTTCTTCACTCAATGAGTCTTCTGGAGCTGTACTATCAGCTACTTGCACTTGGCTTCCCACCTGCCTGGATGTGTACCAGTGCTTTTGCATTCCATCATAGTGAAGCTGCACAGCATCACTGGACTCTGGCTCTGGCATAATGTCCACAACCACTGTACTTTGGAGCCCACTGGCATTGGGGAAGGTGTTCTTCACAACCTTCAAAATTGAATTCATCATTGTCTCATTAATGTGGTCATTGCTAGACTCCAGAATGGCCTTATGATGACAAGTCAGAGCTAAAGATGGTATCCACACGTCTATCCCTGGTGGGGGAAATGGTCATCTTCTGTGGTGCTAGATGCTGCCTCTGTTGGATTTGTTGTTAGAACATTGCCTGTGAAGCATGATCCACATGCCTGAAGATAATCCATCTCCTTTCCTTCTACCTTGTAGGAGTTATATCTAGAAACAATGTTGGAAAGGCGGGTATCTGATAAGCCTTATGCTGTTTTGGAGGAGACCATCCTACTTCAAATCATCATCTATCATACTGGGCCTCACCCTCAAAGAGAACAAACTGGTCTAGAAGAGTCCCCATATTGGCATGGACCCTGAGCAAAAGGCTATTCAGCTTGTGATGCCACCCCTCCACAGGATTGGTAGTATGAGGAAGGCCAAGAAGGACTTGCTCAAAGCAGCTCCATGCTTCAGGTGCATATCTTGAACTTTTCTTGTGCTACCCTACACTCACACCATGCACATACTTGTGATGAAGATGGTCGCACACTGCCTCCAATTGTTCATCCACATATTCTACAAGGTTATCAAAGGCTTTACCAATGTCTGAAGGATGCACAAGTTTGCAAGACCAATAAGCATGTGAAAGTGCTTGCTGAGAGTCACATCCTCCCTCTTAGCATATGCCTCCTGAAGACCAGACATCTGTGCCCTGAGCCACAAGATCTGGGCAAAGTGAAAAAGGCAGAATGCATGTTTAGTTGCTGGCATAGTTACAGAAACTGCACTGACAACAACATCCTCAAAGTCTGCAAGGATGACATCTGGTGGGCAGAAATTGCCCTTGCTGATATCTCTGCACTGTGAGAGTACTTTTAGTACTCTCACAGTTTTAGTAAAGTTATTGTCTTTTCCTGCATCAGTGCAGACACATGGTACTGTCTGATGATAGCTGGGGAGCAGAGCATGAATGACATAGAGCTGCCTGACACCATGTGGAGAGGCCCTGAAGGTTCCATCACATAGCCACATCTCAGAGCGTGACAGGCACCAAAGTCCATCTTTTTTCCCCAAGGATCAGCAGTGATGATGTTTTCCTCAGGACAAACTTTTCTCCATTCACAGATGACATACAATCAGGTATGGAGGTCTTGACAAGATCCTCAAGACTGCTTGGGTCTGTCTCTTGAACCTCATGCTGACTCCTTGAAACAAGGTGAAGGTGTGACTTTGTTTTAGGAAGTACAGCCACACATTCTTCATCAGCTCTTGCTTTCAAATGCTGTGCTATTTCTGATGGCAGTGCATTGGGAAGGGCTGCAGCCTCCTTCACAGCCTCATGGAGAAGTTCTGCAACTTTCACCCTGTCCCAGTCAGGTGTGTGGGAGAGCTTCCCAACTCTGATGACGCAGTCTTCTTTCTCCATGATGCAGATGGTTGCTCCACATTTCCCTCACTGTATGCACCTCCATGATGATGCTCCAAGGGTATCAAATAGCTTACTTTGGAAGGTGTATGGATATCCCTCATACAGAAGCTGTCGGTCTCCCCTTTTTGCACATGCAAATTGGAGTGGCATTTCAACTGGCCTTTAATGTCTGTCTTTCCAAAGATGCCACAAACTCTCACCACAGTATGTAGGTAAGCTCTCACCACTATGTACGTGAATATATACACATGAAGTCAGTGGCTTACACGAAGTCTCATGAAGAAGGCAAAGGCTGTTGCACTGACGTTAGGTTACGATAGGTTACCAGCGACTCACACAAAGTCTCACAAAGAAGGCAGCGGCTCAGCAGCTCACACAAAGTCCCATGAAGGTGGCGGCTTGGCAGCTCACACGAAGTCTCACGAAGAAGGCAGTGGCTGTTGCACTCACCACTGGACATACGGTCCTGGCCGTAAGTAATTGCATTGGGTATGACAGCACCTCCTACACTGTACTGAAACATGTTGGGGTGGAATTTTGATGTGGAACATGTAGATGTGATACTGGGACACAATGTTGAGTAAACAGGGTCAATGTCAAGGCTGCCCATTTTGGTGCTAGAATGCTCAAAAGAAGGCCACCTGGAGG